>LNFM01006839.1_pt1 | contig 18429 bp, 15 predicted proteins | sample 596031 | NCBI WGS metagenome assembly LNFM01 (sample SAMN04254537, study PRJNA301005) | activated carbon metagenome | isolation source: dual media filters at the Ann Arbor, Michigan drinking water treatment plant | place: USA: Ann Arbor | reverse complement strand
CGGTGTGGCAAGCTTCGACCGTGCCGTTCGAAACGGCATCGAGCGCCTGAAGCGCCGGGACGATTTCGCCGCCGGCGAAAACCTGCACCTGGAACTTGCCATCGGTGATGTCCGAAAGCTGCTTGGCGAAAACTTCAGCACCGCCGTAGATGGTGTCTAGCGCTTTCGGGAAGCTCGAGGTCAGACGCCACTTCACTTCCGGGTTTGACTGCGCGATGGCCGGAGCCGCAATCGCACTCGCGGCGACACCGGCACCCGCGACTTTCAAAAACTGACGACGTTTCATCGTAAGGAACTTTCTCCCAAGACTGCGGGGAACACTGCGCTGCCCGCTTGGCGCAAGCGCGTAGCACGCTTTGGTAGGCGATTAGCGGGATGAGCCATGCATGGCGGGCAAGCCGGTGGGCCGAGCCATGCTGCGAATGGGAATTCTGCTACGAAAGTCGCGCGAATTCGCGAATGAATATTGCGTGTGAGTCTGTAATGTAAATTTGTCGCAGCATTCATGCCGCGATGAAACTTTACGACTCCATTACGATCTTCGGTGCCGCGCGTTTTCCTGCTGAGCCTTCGAGCGCACCGCGCACCTTTGCAGCGATATCCTTGTAGATTTTTGCATAGGCCCCGTCGGGATCGCTCGCGACGACCGGCTTACCTGCATCGGACAACTCGCGGATTTTCAATTCGAGCGGCACTTCACCGAGAAACTGCACGCCCCAGCGATCCGCTTCCTTGCGCGCGCCGCCGTGGCTGAAAATATCGGAGCGTTCGCCGCAGTGCGGACAGAGGAAGTAGCTCATGTTCTCGACCAACCCGAGCACGGGAACGTCCACGCGCTTGAACATCGCAATCCCGCGCCGCGCGTCGATCAGCGCGAGGTCCTGCGGCGTGGACACAATCACGGCGCCGGCAAGCGGCACCTGCTGCGCCAGCGTGAGTTGTGCGTCACCCGTTCCCGGCGGCATATCCACGACGATGACATCGAGCGGCGCCCAGTCCACTTCGCGCAGCATTTGCGTGATCGCGGATTGCACCATCGGCCCGCGCCAGATCATTGCGGTGTCTTCATCGACCAGAAAGCCGATCGACATGACCTTGAGCCCGAAGGCTTCCATCGGTCTCAGCGTGCGTCCGCCGATTAACTCGGGCTTGCCCTTGAGCCCAAGCAGCCGCGGCATTGACGGCCCATAAATATCCGCGTCGAGGACGCCGACCTTAAGGCCAAGCGATTGCAGACCGAGCGCGAGATTGACCGCGGTCGTCGATTTGCCGACACCGCCTTTGCCGGATGCGACTGCGATGATGGACTTCACGCCGGCAACGCCAGGGATTGCGCGGGCACCGGCCGCACCTCCGGGTCCGGGGGCAGACGGCGCTGGAGTTGAAGGACTACCCGGCTTCTTCTCCGCAGTGAGCGCGATCAAAACGGAGGCAACGCCGGGCACCTTCTTGATCGTTTCTTCCGCCTGCTTGCGCACATTTTCCCAAGCCTGCGCCTCCGACGCATCGACCGTTAGCGAGCAAAAGACTTTGCCGCCGGTCACGACGATGCCGGAAAGCTTACCTGAGGAAACGATATCTTTGCCGTCAGGGCCGATTACGGATTTAAGCGCTTCGGTGACGGTGGCGGAGGTTGCGGTCATTCTTGTTATCTCCCGCCGTCACAATAGCATTTTTCGGCTGATACAACCGCGCGGCTATTCGCCCTGAAAGCGGGGCAGGCGCTTTTCGCGGAAGGCCATTACGCCTTCGATAAAATCCTTGGACCTGCCAGCCACGCGCTGGCTGTCACGCTCAAGGTCGAGCTGGGCCGGAAGATCGTTGGCGCCGCTCTGCATTAGAGCCTGCTTCGCGAGCCGGTAAGCAAGGGTCGGGCCTGCCGCCAGAATTGCGGCGTGCTTTGCCACCTCGCTCGCGAAAATATCGTCGTCGAAAATCTTCCAGGCGATGCCCATGCGCTCGCAGTCTTCCGCCGGAATCCGGTCGGCGAACAGACACATTGCAAGCGCGCGCTTCAATCCCACGAGCCGCGGCAGGAACCATGTACCGCCCGCATCCGGCACGAGGCCGATGCGTGCGAAGGCCTGTTGCAGATAGGCCGACCTCGCCATCAAGATGATGTCGCAGGCAAGCGCGATGTTGGCGCCGGCACCGGCAGCGGGGCCGTTCACGGCGGCAATTGTCGGGATGGGAAACGAGGCGAGCCTGCGCACCAGCGGATTGTAATTCGCGTCCAGCGAAGCGCCGAGGTCGAGCTTCGCGCCATCGGCGATCACGCGCTCGCCGAGATCCTGCCCTGAGCAGAAGGCACGGCCCTCGCCCGTGAACACGAGGCAGCGGACGTTCTTGTCATTCTCCACTTTGTCGAGCGCGTCACGTAGTTCGGGATGCGTCGCGGCGTTGATTGCGTTCAGGCGTTCCGGCCGGGCGAGCGCGAGTGTCGCCACCGAACCTGAAATCTCAAGCCTGATGTTCTCGTATTTCGCAGTCATTGGTTATGCCTTCGCGCTTGGACGGGCCGACACGCTCGCGTGCCAGCGAGTCAAATTCTTCATCTCCGGAGTAACGGCAAGTTTGATCACGCGCATGAAATCGATCGTGCATAACGCGGTAATGTCGGCAATTGTAAAACGGCTACCCGCCACATATTCGCGCTTGCCGAGTTCCGCTTCAAGGAAGTTGACGAAATCGATTGCCTGATCGCGGCATGCGGCGCCCCACTCGGCGACCTGCACCTTCTCTCGTTTGGCCATGGTCGGATTGGTATGGCGGAAGGATTGGGATACCGGCCCGTAGAAGTGCAGTTCTAACCGCCGGTTCCACATTTCAACCTGTGCGCTCTCGAGCGCATCCTTGCCGAACAGGTTCGGCTCGGGATGCAGTTTCTCGAAATAGAGGCAAATCGCAACCGACTCCGAAATCACGGTGCCGTCGTCGAGAACGAGCACCGGCACCCGCTGCATCGGGTTGATCGCGGTAAAATCCTCGCTGCGCTGTTCGAGCGCGCCGAGATCGACTTCCTGCCTCGGAATTTCGATGCCCTTCTCGGCAAGAAAGACGCGCACACGGCGCGGGTTGGGCGCGCGGCCCATGTCGTACAATTTCATTTCGTTTCGCCTCCGCAGCTATCGGAACACGCGCAGCGGAACCTATCAAGCTACCGGAATGTCTCGGGTATTCGGATCGGGCCTGCGGAATTTACCATTCCTTAACCATAAGAATCAGGCCGGCATTAACCACCCTCGCGCGATGGTAGCGGCGGCAGGCGCGAGGCTGTGTGGAACGGCGTTCGTGCGTGGCCAAGCGCTTGTGGCGAGCGCGGGGCGAGTGGCGGGCTTCGGGTAACGGTATTGCGTAATGAAGAGCTTTAGCGCCCGTGGGGACGAGACGGCGGCTGACGACGCCCGTGCCGCGCATGAGCGCCGCCTCAAGCTCAATCGCAGCGTCCGCGACGCGCGCGACGTTCTCACCTCTACCTCCGGTGTAAAATCCGCTTTCAACTACGAGCTGCTGCGGCTCTACGCAGAGCATCGCATCGGCGCGTCGGTTGCGCTGTTCATGCTGATCTCGCTTGTCGGCATCGCCTCATCGCTGTGGACCGGCGGTTTCGGCGCCGTGCTCTGGACGATGATCGCGCTCACGATCCACTCGATGAATGTTGCGGCCTGCCGCCGCTTCCTCGCGACCCCCGCAAGCCCCGCCGTGATGCAGCGCTTCCGCGTGCTGTTCACGATGTTCGATCTGATCTTCGGCGTGAGCTGGGTTCTGATCGTAAACGTGCTGGTCGGCCTCGGCGCACAGGGCGCGGGCGACTTCTCGCTATTCGCGATGCTCCTTGTGGTCGCGGTCTTCTCGATGCTGGCCGCGAGCATTCCGAGCGCAGTTTATGCCGCGACCGTTCCCGTCGCTGCTGTCGTTTCGCTCCACTATCTCTTGCGCGGCACGCCGCAGGACGTCGTGCTCGCAATCCTCACCATCGGCGCGGAAGCCTATTTCGTGATGGTCGCCGGGCGCTTGCATATCTCCGCGGTCTCGGCACTCGAAGCACGCGCGCAACTCGACACGCTGATCGCCGAACTCGAACAATCCAAGGCCAAGTCCGACGAAGCCGCACGTCTCGCGGAAGCTGCGAACCTCGCCAAATCCCGCTTCCTCGCGCAGATGTCGCATGAGCTGCGCACGCCGCTGAATGCGATCCTCGGCTTCTCGGAAGTCATGAAGAACGAAGTGCTCGGTGGCCATGCCGTGCCTGCATATAAAGAGTATGCGGGCGACATCCATGAATCGGGCGGTCACCTCCTCAATCTCATCAACGAAATTCTCGACCTCTCGCGCATCGAGGCCGGCCGCTACGAATTGAACGAGGAGCCTGTGAACATCATCGGCATCGCCGACGATTGCATCCACCTGATGAAGATGCGCGCCACCAACCGCGGCATCACGCTTCACAGCGTGTTCGAATCGAGCTTGCCGAAAGTGTGGGCGGACGAACGCGCGGTGCGGCAGGTCACGCTCAATCTCCTCTCGAACGCGATCAAGTTCACCCCGCAAGGCGGGGAAGTCTTCACCAAGGTCGGCTGGACTGCGTCCGGCGGGCAGTACCTCTCGGTCCGCGATACCGGCCCCGGCATCCCCGAAGAGGAAATTCCGATCGTCATGGCCTCGTTCGGCCAGGGCTCGAACTCCATCAAGACCGCCGAACAGGGCGCGGGGCTCGGCCTGCCCATCGTCAAAGGGCTTATCGACCTCCATGGCGGTACCTTTACGCTACGCTCCAAGCTCCGCGAGGGCACCGAAGTCATCGTCACCTTCCCGGCCGAACGCGTCATGGCGGCACTCGCGCCGGTTGCCGACGCCGGCCCGCTCCAGCCCCGGCAGCCCGAAAAGACTACGCAGGCCTCCACCGCCCGCGCGTGATAAATTCCGAAGCTATCGAATCGCGGTACGCCGCGCAGCGCCGGGAAGCTCCGATGTTACCGCCTTTCGTGTACGACACGCTGAAATGGCTACGCCGTGAAACGATGCTGCCGGTCGGCGACATTGTGCGCACGAATGACGACGGCGAAGCGGTCGCGGAGGATGCGGGATCAGGCGCCTATGCAGCACCGCTGGCCGCAGCAGTTGCCGGAGGTTTTGCGGCAGCAGTCCTGCTCGCGTGCTTTTTTCTGAAGCTGCCCTCGCTCGCAGTCGCTGCAATCACACTGCTCGCACTTGCCGCGATCCGCGGCGCGCGGCTCGAAAGCGGAGCGATACGCGGTGGCGACCGTCTTTCCGGCACCCCCGGCACCGGGTCGGCTCTTGTGATGCTGCTGGTGCTTGTCGAAGCAACTGCGCTCGCAGCATTGGTGGTCAATCACGCGCCAAGCGCAGCGCTGGTCGTGGTCGCGGCTACCATTTTCGGCTCGTCCGCGGCGATAGTGTTCCGGCTGACCCAGCCGGCACGGCCGCTTGAAGACATTGGCGACACGCCTCGCCCTTCACATAGCGCAGCGCTGCAAGGCCTGATGGTGATCACGATCGTAGCCTGCACAGCGCTTCTGCTGCCGGTGTATCGCATCGGGCCGACAGCGGCGGCTTTCGTCGCGGCACTTTCAGTATTTGTTTGCATCGTTGCGATAGCAAGAAATCAGCATACCGACGATGTCGCGGATTGCGGCGCATTCGCGGGTAAGGCAACCGAAGTGACGGCGCTGCTTGCCGTACTCATTTTCGTGGAAGCGTCCTGAAGCAATGTTTCGTAACGACAAATTTCTCTGGCTTGTCATTCTCGGCCTCGTGCTCGCAGTAATTGTGCTCGTTTCCCGGCACGACGAAGGCACTGTCGGCCCGATGGACACGAATGCGTTCGCGAGTCTCGTCTATTTCTCCGCGTTGCTGCTCCTGATCGGCGGCGGCGTCTATTCGATTTTCTATGGCCGCTTCCAGGAGAGGCTGAAGTCGATCGGCATCTGGCTCTGCATCGCGGCGCTGCTTGCGGTCGGTTATCATTATCGCGGTGACGTTGTCCGCGCCGTGGACCGCATGTTCTCGATCGTAACGCCCGATCAGGACATCACGGCGAGCATTCCGAACCATGTTCGCGTAGACCGCAACGCCACCGGTGACTTCAGCGTGCGCGTTCAGGTCAACGGCGCAGCATTGCCGATGCTGATCGACACCGGCGCTTCCAGCGTCGTGCTAACCTTGGACGCCGCACGCGCGGCAGGACTGCCGGTCGATCTTCTGAAATACGACATTACGATCGAGACGGCGAAGGGGCGCAGTTTCGCGGCTGCCGTCGTGCTCGATCAAATCCGTATCGGCAACATTATCGAGCGACGCGTCCCCGCGCTGATTGTGCGCCATGGCGACCTTCGCATGAGCCTGCTCGGCATGAGCTTCCTCCAGCGTCTTGAATCGTTCGAACTGCGCGGCAAACAAATGGTCCTGCGCGGCCGCCGCTAATCAATCTCGCAACTGCAAATCGATTTCTGCTCGCGGAACTATCTGTACCGCGATGCGGAATTTCGTGCCGCGCCGTTGACGTTACGGTCGCGGAGTGTTGCAGTGGATTCTCCTCCACGCCCTGCAAAGCGGCGATGGAAAATCGCAACGACGATTTGCAGCTTGAAAGCTGCTGGCAACGAAGATGAAACTTAGGGGAGAAACAAAATGAAGCGCATTGCGCTCGCACTACTCTCGGTAGCAATTGTTGCTATTGCAGCGATACCTGCTTCCGCCCAGAACTTTCCGAGCAAACCGATCACCCTGATCGTGCCTTGGCCCGCCGGCGGCTCAACCGACATTGCCATGCGCGCCATCGCAGAAGCGGCAGGCAAGCATCTCGGCCAGCCGATTATCGTCGATAACCGCGCCGGCGGTTCCGGCACGGTAGGACCAGCGCAGATGGCCGCGACTGCGAAGCCGGACGGCTACACCATCGCGCAGATGCCGATCACGATCTTCCGTCTGCCGCTGATGCAAAAAACGACATGGGATGCGGCAAAGGACTTCACTTATATCGCGCATCTCACCGGATACACCTTCGGCATCACGGTGCGCGCCGACTCCGAGTTCAAGACCTGGGCAGACGTCGTAAAGTTCGCGAAGGCGAACCCCGGCAAAGTGACTTATGCAACGCCTGGCACCGGTACCTCGCTGCATATCGGCATGGAACAGATCGCTGCACGCGATGGCTTTAAGGTGACGCAAGTTCCGTTCAAGGGCGGCGCCGAAACCAATGCCGCCGTCCTCGGCGGACACACCATGCTGCAAGTCGAGTCGAGCGGCTGGAAGGCGCTTGTCGAGTCCGGCCAGCTTCGTCTTCTGATGATCTGGACCGAAAACCCGTCGAAGAACTATCCGGGCGTGCCAACACTGAAGCAGCTTGGCTATCCGTTCGTCTTCGACTCGCCGTTCGGGATCGCCGGCCCCAAGGGAATGGACCCGAAGATCGTCGCGATCATTCATGACGCGTTTAAGAAGGCGATCGACGATCCGGCTGTGCAGGCGACGCTCGCGAAATACGACATGGTCGTGAACTACAAGAACACCGCCGACTATGTGAAGTTCGTGAAGGAAGTCACCGACACGGAAGCCAAGGTCGTCGATATGCTTGGCCTGAAGAAGAAAGACTGACGCAAGATCAATGGCTCCGCCGACGACGGCGGGGCCATTTTCCCAAGAACAAGATCATCCGATGAAAACCTCCGGTGTCCGGATCAACAACGCCGAGCTTTGGGGCGGCGTGATCTGGTTTGCGATCAGCCTGTTCGTACTGGAGCAGGGACGCGGTCTCGGCCACGGCACGGTGAACGCACCGGGCATGGGCTTCATGATGTTCTGGCTCGGACTCGTGATGGCGGCGCTGTCGCTCACCGTCGCGCTGCAAGCGATACGAAGCGAGGGACCGACGGTGGCTTCCCTTTGGGCCGGATCGCGCTGGGCAAAAACGCTGATCGTGATCGTCAGCTTTGCCGTTTATGCCTACGCCTTCACCCAGCTTGGATTTCTGCTCTCGACGATCCCGCTGATGCTCGTACTTCTGCGCGCAATCGACCCTGTGCGGTGGGCGATCGCAGTGCCCCTGGCGATCGGCGCTCCATTACTGATCTGGTGGGTGCTCGAGCGTGTGCTGCAAATTCAATTGCCGACCGGCATGTTCGAGATCGGCTAGCGCATGGATCTGATCGGACAAGTTGCTAATGGATTTGCCGTCGCGCTGACGCCGATCAACCTGCTGTACTGTTTCATCGGCGTATTCATCGGCACGCTGGTCGGTGTGTTGCCGGGCATCGGCCCGATTTCGGCGATGTCGCTGCTCCTGCCCGTCACGCTTTCCGGAACGCCTGAATCCGGCATCATCATGATGGCCGGCATCTATTACGGCTCGATGTATGGCGGCTCGACTACGTCGATCCTCGTCAACATTCCCGGCGAAGCGACATCGGTCGTCACCTGCCTCGACGGACATGAGATGGCAAAGCAGGGCCGCGCCGGCCCTGCGCTCGGTATCGCCGCATTCGGATCGTTCATCGCGGGGACCGCAGCAGTCGTGGGGCTGATGGTGATTGCGCCGTTCCTCGCCGGCTTTGCGGTCGCTTTCGGCCCTGCCGAAATGTTCAGCCTGATGGTTCTCGGCCTTGTGATCGTGACTTTCCTCACACAGGGCTCGATGCTGAAATCGTTGCTGATGGCGAGTACGGGCATCGTGCTCGGCCTGATCGGCCTCGACAGCATCACGGCGCAGCCGCGGCTTACCTTCGACCGCATCGAACTTTATGACGGCATTGGTCTTGTGCCGGTCGTGATGGGTCTGTTCGGCGTCGCTGAAGTACTCTCGAACATCGAGCAAGGCATCAAGCGCACCGTATCGAATACAAAAATCACCAACCTCCTTCCCAATCAGGAAGACTGGCGCCGTTCGCGATGGCCTATTGGCCGCGGCACCCTGCTCGGCTTTTTCCTCGGCATCATTCCTGGCGGCGGCGCGGTGATCGCAGCCTTTGCATCTTACGCGCTGGAAAAGCGGATATCTAAAACACCGGAGCGCTTCGGCAAAGGAGCGATCGAAGGTGTCGCCGGTCCCGAAGCTGCGAACAATGCCGCCGCTGGCGGCGCGTTCATCCCGCTACTCACACTCGGCATTCCGCCGAATGTGGTGATGGCGCTGCTGCTCGGCGCGTTTGTCATTCACAACATTACGCCCGGCCCGCTCTTAATGGTGCAACGGCCCGATCTGTTCTGGGGCGTGATTACGAGTATGTATATCGGCAACGCTATGCTGCTTGTACTGAACCTGCCGTTGATCGGCATGTGGGTGCAGCTCCTGCGCCTGCCCTACAATATTCTGTTCCCGATGATCCTGCTCTTCACGGTCATCGGTGTGTTCGCGAGCAGCAACAACGTGTTCGATCTCTATGTGATGATCGCGTTCGGCATCATCGGTTATCTTACGCGCAAGCTCGGCTACGAGGCCGCACCCCTTGTGCTCGCCTTCGTGCTCGGCGCGATCATGGAAAACAAGCTGCGCACCGCGCTTATTATTTCGGCTGGAGATGTGACCACATTTTTCACGAAGCCGATTTCGGCGACTTGTCTCGCCATCGCATTGATTATGCTGCTGATGCCGTTGATCCCGTTCCTGCGCCGCAAGCGCGAGGCGGTCGCGCTCGAAGACGGGCAGAGCTAAGCCTTTATTTGCGCGTGACCATCTCCGAAAACCGGTTCCTACTTTTCGGGGTCACGCGCCACTAAAACCAGCCCATCAGGCTCGCGAAGAAACGCACCGCGACGATAAGAAGAAAGATCGCGAAAGCGACCTCAAGCCTGCGGCGCGGCCAGGAGTGCGCGAGCTTCGCTCCATAAGGCGCCGCGAGCACGCTGGTCGGCGCAAACAACGCTACCGCAAGAAACGAAACATAGCCGACCGAAAGCGGCGGCATTAATGCTTGTTGGGGCCAGCCCGCGATCATGTATCCGATCATGCCGGGTACCGAGATCAACACCCCAACGCCGGACGAGGTCGCGACCGCGCGATGGATGGAAACGCCGTAGAGCGTGAGAAACAGCGCAGAGTAAGCGCCGCCACCGATACCCATGAGCGCGGAGATCGCGCCGATGCCGAGGCCTACGACCGCGATCACGGCAGTGCCGGGTAACTGATCGCCAAGACGCCAGCTCTCACGCCCGAGCAAAAGCCGCAGCGCCATCAAACTTGCGAAGACGACGAACAGCCATTTGAAAACCGTCGCGCTCGCAAAATAAGCGACGAATGAGCCGATACAGACGCCGCCAACGATCGGCAGCGCCCAGATCTTCAGCACGTTGTCATCGACCGCGCCTTTGGCTTTATGCGCGTAGTACGAGCGGATCGAGGTCGGCACGATCAAAGCAAGTGCAGTGCCGACGCAAAGCTGAATGCGGACATCATCAGCAACCCCGAGCGCGCGAAACACTTCGTACATCACAGGGACAGAGATCGCAGCACCACCGATACCGAGAAGACCGGCGAAGATGCCGGTCAGCGTGCCTGCGATCAGGATGGCAACGACGAGAACCGCGAATTCGCTCGCGGGTATTCCAAGGATTGTCATGCGGCGCTTTGTGCCGGGGATTCCGAGGAAAGGAAAGCAAGCGCCTCGCGCAACACCCATGCATTCGCGCCGGGCTTCACCGCTTCGGTCGAAAGATGACGGCGGTAAAGCCGCGCGCCGGGCCTGCCGCGGAAGGCGCCGAGCAGATGCTTCGTGATGTCGTGAAGCCGTTCGCCCTTCGAGAGTTCGCACTCGATGTAAGGAATAAGATTCTCGAACGCTTCTTCGATGCTTCCAACCGGGGCGGTCTCGCCGAAGAATTCTTGATCAACGCCGAGCAGAAGCTCCGGGGTGTCGTAGGCGGCGCGGCCGAGCATCACGCCATCGACATGCGCCTGATGACCCTTGGCATCTTCCATTGAAGCGATACCGCCATTGAGAATGACGGGATAATCTCCGAGCCGCTGCTTCAGGCGGAACACGCGGTCGTAATTGAGCGGCGGAATATCGCGGTTCTCGCGCGGGCTTAAGCCTTGCAGCCATGCCTTTCGCGCGTGGACGATCAGCGCATCGCTGCCTGCCGAGACCATCGCATTCGCGAAAACATCGAGCGCTTCTTCTTCGTTCTGGTCATCGATGCCGATACGGCATTTAACGGTAACCGGAATTTTTACGGCGGCCTTCATCGCCGCAACACCATCAGCAACCCGCGCGGGCTCCGCCATCAGGCACGCGCCGAAGAAACCGCTTTTGACGCGATCCGAAGGACAACCGCAATTCAGGTTCACTTCGTCGTAGCCGAGGTCCTCGGCGATCTTCGCGCTCGCGGCAAGTTCTTTTGCATCCGAACCGCCGAGCTGAATGGCGACAGGATGCTCTTCGTTGTTAAAACCAAGCAACCGCTCCCGGTCGCCATGCAGCACCGCGCCGGTCGTGATCATTTCCGTGTAGAGCCGCGCACGGCGCGACAGCAGGCGATGGAAAAACCGGCAATGCCGGTCAGTCCAGTCCATCATCGGGGCCACCGAAAAGCGCCACATACCGCCGCGGGATTTCTGGTTCTCGGAGTTCACGTTTCGCAATGCTTTGTTTGTGCAGCAAACCGCTGCGACGCAGCTCGCTATAGCGTAAACCCCGAATGCAGGCGAGCGGAACGGATTGCCGGGAACCCAGTGAAAGGGCAAACTGCTGGCGGTTTTCAGGGGGCTCCAATGCCCATTTTTTCGCGTGCAGTTATTGCAGCGGCTCTCCTGATTGTGGCCGGCAGTTCAGCCGCCGCGGCGGAGATCAAGGTAATCGCTTCGCTTGCCGCGAAAGAAGCCTTGCTCGAACTTTCGCCAGCTTTCGAGCGGGCGACCGGACACAAAGTCACGTTCACCTGGGCAGGCAGTGGCGCTGCCGAAAAGCGCGTTCTCGAAGGCGAGGCGTTCGATCTCATCATGATAGGCCCAGCGAACGTCGACAGGCTTGTCGCGGCAGGAAAAGTCGCGGCCGGCAGCAAGACCCCCTTCGTGAAATCAGGCGTGGGCATCGCGCTAAAACCGGGCTTGGCGAAGCCCGACGTCTCGACATCCGACGCGCTCAAAAAAGCTGTGCTGAATGCGAAATCGGTCGCCTACTCGCAGGGCCCAAGCGGCATCTATCTTGCCGAACTGTTTCAGAAACTTGGTATCGCCGATCAGATTAAAGGAAAGCTCACGCAGACCGCTTCAGGCGTACAGGTGGCCGACGTCGTTGCCCGCGGCGAAGTCGATCTCGGCTTCCAGCAGGTAAGCGAGATGCTGCATCATAAAGGCATCCAATATCTGGGGCCGCTACCCGCCGAGATTCAGCATTTCACGGTCTTCTCATTCGGCCTGCACGTGAATTCCGCAGCGCAGGACGAAGCGAAAGCCTTCGTGAATTTCGTACGTTCCGAGGCTGCGGCGCAAATCGTCCGTAAGACGGGCCTGGAACCGGGCTAACGCCGGGCGTGGTCTTGACGCCCTGCCGATAGCGGGAAAATGTCGTTTCCGAAGCCGCATCCAAGCGGCACATGAAGGAAACGCCAGTGCCCATTCCGCTTCAGTTTCAGGGCCGCCTCACGATCCCCGCGGTCGCGGCGCCCATGTTCCTCGTCTCGAACCCGGATCTCGTGGTCGAGTGCTGCAAGGCCGGCATCGTCGGCACCTTCCCGGCGCTGAACCAGCGCTCGAGCGCCGCCTACGAAGAATGGCTGGTCGAAATAAAAGAGCGGCTTGAAAAGCACGAGCGCGATACCGGCAAGAAAACCGCGCCGTTCGGCGTCAATATCATCGTCCACAAAAGCAACCCGCGCGTCGAGCCGGACTTGGAGATTTCGCGCAAGCATAAAGTGCCGCTCATTATCACATCTCTCGGCGCAGTGAAGGAGCTGGTCGGCGCGGTGCAGGGTTATGGCGGGCTCGTGTTTCACGATGTCATCAACCTTCGCCATGCGCGCAAAGCCGCGGAAGCCAATGTCGATGGCTTAATCGGCGTCTGTGCAGGCGCAGGCGGCCACGCAGGTCTGCTTTCGCCATTTGCGCTCATTCCGGAAATCCGGAAATTCTTCCCGAAGACGATCCTGCTCTCGGGCGTCATGTCCACCGGCCGACACGTCGCAGCAGCGCGGATGATCGGCGCCGATCTCGCTTATCTCGGCACGCGCTTCATCGCAGTGAAGGAAGGTATTGCCGATCAACGCTTCAAGCAGATGATCGTCGATACCAACGCATCCGATATCGTCTACACCGCAGCAATCTCGGGCGTGCACGGAAACTTCCTGATGCCGTCGATTGCCGCAACCGGAAAAGAAATCGATCTCAATTCCTCGCACAAGATTTCCATCGAGCATGAAGGCCGCGCTTGGAAAGACGTCTGGTCCGCAGGCCAGGGTGTCGGCTCGATCGATGACGTGCCATCGACTGCCGAACTTTGCGCGCGGCTGATCAAAGAATACCGCGAGGCGATCGAAGAACTCGCGGACGAACGCGCGGCGATTGCCGCTGAGTAAGAAGAGTGAATGCAATGAAGCCCGAAGACTGGCTTGAAATCCCGTTCCTGACGCTGCCCGATCTCATCCGTGATCATGGCAAGAACCGCGCGAAGCACGCCGCGGTCATTCAGGATGGCAAGACCCTCGATTACGCGGCACTCGATCAATATATCGACTGCATTGCCGCGAGCCTTCAGCGCGACGGATTGAAAGCCAAAGACGCGATTGCGATCTGCGCTTCCACCTCTATCGAATATCTCTCGGTATTTCTGGCGGCACTCCGCTGCGGCATAGCCGTCGCGCCGCTTGCGCCCTCCTCCACGCCCGAGACCATCGCCACCATGATTTCGGATTCGAGCTCGAAGCTGTTTTTCCTCGATAAGGGCGTTTCGGACGAAATCGCGAAGGTCGCGGGCTCAATAAAAACGAAGCGCATTGCGATAGACGACTCCGATGCGGGCGAATCCTATTCAAAATGGCTGGCTGACGAAGGCGCAATGCCCACGCCGGTCACAATCGAGCCGGAGTCAGCTTTCAACATCATCTACTCATCAGGCACCACCGGTACGCCGAAAGGTATCGTACAGTCGCACGCCATGCGCTGGGGCCAGGTGCAGCGCGCCTCCATAATCGGCTACAGCCCGGCCGCGGTGACGATGGTGTCGACGCCGCTCTACTCCAACACCACGCTGGTGAGCGTATTTCCGACACTCGCCATGGGCGGCACGCTCGTGATGATGGCGAAGTTCGATGTCGAAAAATTTCTTCAGCTTTCGCAAAAGCATCGCGCGAGCCACGCCATGCTGGTGCCGGTGCAGTACCGCCGCATCATGGCGCATCCGACATTCGATACGTTCGATCTCTCGTCTTACGCAAATGGCATGAAGTTCTCGACCAGCGCCCCGTTCGCGGCCGACGTGAAAGGCGATGTCGTGAAGCGCTGGCCCGGCGGACTGCGCGAATATTACGGTCTCACCGAAGGCGGCGGCACCTGCATGCTTGCGGCTGACGTTTATCCGAACAAGCTGCACACTGTTGGTCAGCCGTTACCCGGCCACGACATGCGCCTCATCGACGAGAACGGCGAAGAAGTCGGTCCCGGCGAAATCGGCGAAGTCGTCGGACATTCGGCGATCATGATGAACGGCTATCACAACAATGCGGAAAAGAGCCGCGAGGCCGAGTGGTTCGACAAGACCGGAAAGCGCTTCATCCGCACCGGCGATGTCGGCCGTTTCGACGAAGACGGCTTCCTCACGCTCATGGACCGCAAGAAGGACATGATCATCTCGGGCGGCTTCAACATTTATCCGAGCGATCTCGAAGCAATCATGGTGCAGCATCCTGCCGTTCTGGAGAGTGCCGTTGTCGGCGTGCCCTCGATCAAGTGGGGCGAGACGCCGGTCGCTTTCGTTGTGCTGAAATCAGGCGCGAGTGCCGACGCGAACGCAATCCAGCAGTGGACCAACGAACGGGTTGGCAAGACGCAGCGGCTCGCGCTGGTGCAGATTATGCCCTCGCTTCCGCGCAGTGCCATCGGTAAAGTCTTGAAGCGCGAGTTGCGCGATACCGTTCGGCTTGCCGAAAGCGCTTGATCTCAAAGGGTTACTGCTGCGCCGAATTCGCGCTTTCCCCGGCTGCGTCATGGGACTAATGCTGTCTCCTAAGGAGACAGCATGATGTTCCGTGAAGCCGACGCGACCGCCGTTAAACTAAGCGAGTACAAGCCCTACGATTGGCTGATCGATACTGTCGATCTCGATTTTCAGCTGGATCCGAAGGCAACGCGCGTGCAGGCGAAACTCGTCATGCGCCCGAACCCGAAAGGCCGTAGGAATGCGCCGGTCGTGCTGGACGGCGACGAACTCACGCTCGCCTCGATCAAGCTGAACGGGAAGACACTAGCGGCAACTGACTATGATGTGAGCGCGTCGTCGCTCACGATCAAGAATCCGCCGCGCGAGAAGTTCACGCTGGAGATCGAGACCATCGTCAATCCGTCAGCGAATACCAAGCTGATGGGCCTGTTCCGCTCGAACGCGATCTACTGCACGCAGTGCGAAGCGGAAGGCTTCCGGCGTATCACTTACTTCCCTGATCGCCCGGACGTGCTTTCGGTCTATACCGTGCGCATCGAGGCCGACCGCGACGAGGCACCGTTCCTGCTTGCGAACGGCAATCCCGTCGAAGCCTTCGGCATCAAGGGCAGCAATCGCCATTACGCAATCTGGCACGATCCGCACCCGAAGCCTTCCTATCTCTTTGCGCTGGTCGGCGGAAAGCTCGATTTCATCGAAGAACCGTTTACCACCATGTCGGGACGCGAAGTAATGCTTCGCATCTTTGTCGAATGCGGCAAGACGCAACTCACCGGCTTCGCGATGGACGCGCTCAAGCGCTCGATGCGCTGGGACGAGAAGGTGTTCGGCTGCGAGTACGATCTCGATGTATTTCACATCGTCGCCGTCTCCGACTTCAACATGGGCGCGATGGAGAACAAGGGCCTCAACATCTTCAACGACAAATATGTGCTGGCTTCGCCCGAGACTGCGACCGATATCGATTACGAAAACATCGAAGCGATCATCGCGCACGAATATTTTCATAACTGGACCGGCGACCGCATCACCTGCCGCGACTGGTTTCAACTTTGTCTGAAGGAAGGGCTCACCGTTTTCCGCGATCAGGAGTTTTCCTCTGACGAGCGCTCGCGACCGGTCGAGCGCATTGGCGATGTGCGCAGGCTCAAAAGTTTTCAGTTTGCTGAAGATGCAGGCCCACTCGCGCATCCGGTGCGGCCAGACACGTATCGCGAGATCAATAACTTCTATACGGTCACTGTCTACGAGAAGGGTGCCGAGGTCGTGCGGATGCTGAAGACGCTGCTCGGCGAGCGCGGCTTTCGCAAGGGCATGAATCTTTATTTCAAGCGCCATGATGGCGATGCGGCAACCGTCGAAGATTTCCTGAAATGCTTTGCCGATGCGAACAAACGCGATCTTTCGCAGTTTGCGCGCTGGTACAGTCAGGCAGGCACGCCCGAGCTTGCGGTGCGCGGCTCGTATGATGCGAAAGCCAAGACCTGCACCCTCGACATCGAGCAAATGATCCCGCCGACGCCCGGCCAGAGCGCGAAGCAACCGATGGTGATTCCGCTACGGCTCGGGCTCCTCGACGGCAAGGGTCGCGACATCGCGCTGAAGGATGCCAAAGGCAAAGCCGTCAGCGACAACCTGATCGTGCTGGAAAAGGCCGCGCAAAAATTCGTGTTCTCCGGTGTGAAGGAAAAGCCCGCGATCTCGCTCAATCGCGGCTTCTCGGCGCCCGTAAAGCTCGCAACAAATTTCGGCGAGGACAATCTTCGATTTCTCGCGAAATACGACAGCGATCCCTACAACCGCTACGACGCGGTCGAGCAGCTCGCGATGAACGAATTGGTCGCAAGCGCAAGCGGCTCGAACAAGAGTCCGGAAGCGCTCATCGAAGCGCTCTCGAACGCGCTCGATAACGCTTCTCTCGACGACGCTTTCCTCGCGCAGCTATTCAGCTTTCCCGACGAATCCGATATTGCGCAAAAAATCGGCGGCAACATCGACCCTGATGCCATTCTTGCGGCGCGCAGAAAAATCAAGCGCGATGTCGGCGTGGCGCTCAGTGATAAGCTCGCCGCGCGATATCAAAAGCTCACAAACCACCGTGCTTTCTCGCCGGATGCGAAGGCGGCGGGCCGGCGCGCGCTGCGTAATGCTTGCCTCGATCTTCTTGCCGCGACTGAAGGCGGGGCCGAACATGGGCGCGCGTTCAAACAGTTCGAGGAAGCCGACAACATGACCGACCGCATGGCAGCGCTCGCCGTGCTCTGTCAGCATCCGATACCGGAGCGCGAGACGGCACTTGCCGCATTCGAGCAGCGCTATCGCAACGACCCGCTCGTGCTCGACAAGTGGTTCTCGGTGCAGGCCCGTATTGCCGAAGCCGATGCGCTTGGCCGCGTGCACAAACTCACGAAGCATCCGGCGTTCTCTATGACCAACCCGAACCGGATGCGCGCGCTGATCGGAGTCTTTGCCGCCGGCAATCCGTCGCAGTTCAACCGGCCGGACGGGAAAGGCTATGCCTTCATCGCGGACACGGTTCTCGGTTTGGACTCAAAGAACCCGCAGGTTGCCGCTCGCCTGCTCTCCGCTTTCAAGAGCTGGCGGATGCTGGAGCCGTCCCGCCGTGCGCTCGCCGAAAAAGAATTAAAGCGCATCGCAGAAACGCCGGGTCTTTCGCCGGATGTGACGGATATCGCAAGCCGATCATTGGCTTGAGTCCGATACGCGCAAAAAGTTAACGCGCGCGCGGGGTCCTTAGCCGATAATTAACGACTCGGGACAACGATTTTCGGCGCGTTGACTCTAGACAAATCACCGCGAAATCGATTCTTATGATTCTCGATTCGGGGAGATGCGGCAGTCCCTCCAGATCAATGATTTTTGGGGCTCATCCGGGGAGAGTCAGCGATGGCGCGCGTCCACGCTGCCAGCACGACTGTGCATGGACAATCGACGCGCGGTCTCGCGCGGTCGCTGTCGCATCCGAACTATCAGCGTCTCGTTGACGCCGAGCCCATCCTGCGCCGCGTCGTTCCTGTTCTCATCATCGTGTTCCTGATGGCGGTCGCGCTCGGCGCGTTCGTGCAGGTGCTCGATCACAGGCGCACTGCCATTGCCGACGCCAAGACCGGGATGTCGATGTATGCGCAGTCGATCGCGGAAGAATACGTTCGTCGCGCGACCAACAGCGACGCCGGTCCGCAGGATGCAAAGACTCTGCTGCGGATCGCTACACCCGCGCAGGCTATCGCGAACGGGCGCCGGTTCTTCATCGCCGACCAGGACGGCAAGATCGTCGCCGCGGAGCCCGAAGCGCCGCACG
>LNFM01003005.1_pt1 | contig 18431 bp, 12 predicted proteins | sample 596031 | NCBI WGS metagenome assembly LNFM01 (sample SAMN04254537, study PRJNA301005) | activated carbon metagenome | isolation source: dual media filters at the Ann Arbor, Michigan drinking water treatment plant | place: USA: Ann Arbor | reverse complement strand
GGGAGGTCAACAGAGAGAAGCGCTTTGAACCGGCCGGGTGAAATTGCATGCCGCGCATGTGAAACGAATCCTTCCCCCGGGTCGGCGCCGAGTCGAAGCTCGCGGCCGAACGCGCCCTCCTACCGGTTGCCAGGCGCGACGAGGGAACAGCGTGATGGATGGATCCGCGAGCCGCGCCGTCGCGGATCAGCAGAGCGAGAGCAGCGAGATCGACAGCCGTGCTGCCTGGCGGGTGGCGTGGATCACGCTCGCGCTGCTGTCGGTATCGTACGGCTCGCCGCTCCTGATCGTGGTCGGCATGCGGACGATGCAGGAATCGCTCGGCACGGACCGCTCGGTGATCGCCCTGGCGGGCTCCCTGGTGTGGGTCGGCACGGGTGCCGGCGGCATCCTGATGGGATGGCTGGCCGATCGCATCGGGCTGCGCACGACGGTGACCTTCGGCGCCTTCATGATCGCCGGCGGCCTCGCGCTCTCGGCCACCGGATCGGTGTGGGCGGTCTATGTCGGTCACGGGCTGATGATGGGCCTGCTCGGCAACGGCGCCGTCTATCCGCCGCTGCTGGTCTATGTCTCGCGATGGTTCCAGCGCCGCCGCGGCTCGGCGATCGCCCTCATCTCGTCGGGCCAGTACGTTGCCGGCGTGCTGTGGCCATCCCTGATCGAGCTGGGGATCGCCGAGGTCGGCTGGCAATGGGTGATGCTGGGCTTTGGCGCCGTGGTGCTCGTCCTCGTCGTGCCGATGACGTTCTTCCTGCGGCCGGCGCCCGGCATGGCAGCCGGGACGCAGGGAACTCCGGGCGGCAGCCCGAGCCGGCGTGTTGCCGGCCTGCCGGCCAACCTCGTGCAGGCGCTGCTGTGCGTGGCGGGCTTCTGCTGCTGCATCCCGATGTCGATCCCGCAGGCCCATCTGGTCGCCTTCTGCGGCGACATCGGAATTCGCGCGACCCATGGCGCGGCGATGCTCTCGGTCATGCTGGCTGCGGCCTTCCTGTCCCGCCAGGCCTGGGGCGCTCTCGCCGACCGGATCGGCGGCCTGCGCACCGTGCTCGCCGGATCGGTCTGCCAGATGGTCGCCATCGCGAGCTTCCTGCTCACCCAGGACGAGGCCGGCCTGTTCGCCGTCGCCGCCATCTTCGGCCTGGGATTCAGCGGCATCATCCCGGCCTACGCGGTGACGATCCGCGACCTGTTCCCCTCGGCCGAGGCGTCATGGCGCGTGCCGCTGACGCTCTTCACCGCGATGAGCGGCATGGCCTTCGGCAGCTGGTTCGCCGGCGCCCTCTACGATCATTTCGGCTATTACGCGCCGGCCTTCGCCTCCGGCGTCGGCTTCAACATCCTCAAACGACGTCGTTGCGACGGAGCGGGCTGTGGTCTCTCGTCAAGTGACCGACGGCTAACCGGACTGCAGGCAGGCGGCATCGAACAGGCGCCTGCCATGCCGGGTGGCCAGCTCGAGATCGGTCACCAGCTCGGAGATGATCCATCCGTCGCGCAAGCCGGCGCGCGTGCTGGCGTTGACCTCGGCCAGGGCCGCGTGGATGGCGTCGATGCCCTGCTCCTCGCCCGCGAGGCCGTCGGCGGCGGCATCGGAATAGAGTCGCTCGGCGCGCTCGAGATTGAGCGCCAGGCGGTTCCTGACAGTCTCGGGCGCGCACTGCGAGCATTGGTCGACGCAGGCCAGCGCAAGCAGGTAGTTCTCGAGCAGGAGATCGACACGCGCCCTCGACGACACGACCATCCCGGCCTCCTCGTGCACGCGCTTCTGCAATCGCACCGTCACCTCTCCTCTCCTCTCCCGGGTCGCGCCAGTCTCGACAAGCTGCCGGCCTGGGTCGGTGACATTTCACACAGAATTTCATGTGCTGGCCGGCCGGACGGACCTCACCGCTCCCGGCTGCGGGCTTGCGGGTGATGATCCGGGGCATCCGGGTCCGCTTCGGCGCGCGGGTGCGTGAAATTGGACCAGCGTGCTTACCGGCTGCCCAGGGTTCGAAAGCGCCGCCGCTTCGAGAAGGCTAGCGCGGCGAGTCGCTCTCGTCTCGCCCGGCCGAGTCCGGTATGAGCCACCAGGCGGCGGCCGCGCCCAACACCGACGCGGCGGCGGCAACCGCGAAGGCGAGCGGCACGGAGACCGTCACGACCATGCCGCCGATCGCGGAGCCGATCGGAAGACCGGACATGTTGAAGCTCATCGAGACGGCGAGAACCCTGCCCAGCCATGACGGGTCAGTGCGCCGTTGCCGCATCGATAGCACGCCGACATCGATGGGGCCCTCGAGCAGCCCGGCGACCAGGAGTGCCGCAACGAGGCTTGCGAGCCCGAATGCGGGGCCGATCGGATAGAAGGCGAACGCCGACACGAGCATGCCCAGGACGAGGATCGCCTTCTCGCGGCTGTCCGTCCGCAGGTGCCCGGCACAGAGCGCGCCTGCTCCCCCGGCGACGCCTGCCGCCGCCCACAGGGCGCCCGTGACGGCGTCGGCCCGGGCACCCGAGCCCAGCTGCCCGATCACGACCACCGGCAGGTAGAGTGCATAGGCGACCGCGAGGCTGCGAAGCGATCGATGGCGGAGGAGATGGATCACTCCGTCGACCGAGTCGGCGATCAGCGACGACGACGTGGCCCGTCGCCCCGCGAGCGCCAGCCTCACGAGCGGGACAAGGCCGAGAGCGGCCGCCGCGTAGAACGCGACGATCGCAAGCAGGCTCGCCTGTGGTCCCGCCAGGGCGAAGAGCAAGCCCGCGGCAGCCGGGCCGGCGACATTGATGAGCGCATAGCTGCTCGTATCCAGTGCGTTCGCGAGGTCGAGCGCTTCGGTCGGCACGAGCCGGGGAATGAGCACGCGAATGCCCGCCGTCGTGAGGGGGCGGGTCAGGGAATACAGCGCCACGAAAGTCAGCAACAGCGCAGCGGTCACGGCGCCTGCGATATCCGTCGCCGCCAGGAACAGGAGTATCGCTGCGCTCGCCGCCATGTCGATCGCCATCGCCGTCGCGGCGCCCAGGCGATCGAGCAGGGCGCCGGCCAGCGGGCTGATGACGAGACCAGGCGCCACTGCGGCGAAGGCGACCCAGCCCGCGAGCGCCGGCGAGTCGAAGCGGTCCAGCACGTATAGGACCACGACGAGCGTGAACATGCCGCTCGCCAGCCGGGACAGGCATGCCGCCAGCAGCAGGTGACGCATGCCGGGCAAGCGAAGCAGCGTGCGATAGGTGTATGCGTCGGCCATCCGGCGTGTCAGACCTGTTCGGCGACCGAGCTCGGAGCGGACATGCGCACCGTTCTAGGCGACGACTTGGCGTGAATCCACCGATTGCCGATTCGTCCGGCGCGACCACGTTCCTGGTTGCAGATGAAATGCAACCTGCCATGCTCGCCCGTGGGACTCTATCTCTTGGGGATTTCGCGTGGATCGCGTGCCGGCACTTCGCCTGATCGCGCTGTTCGAAGGCCTGTCGGACGCCGATCTGGTGCCTATCATGGAGGCGTGCACGATCCGCTCCTTTCCCCGCAACGCCCAGATCCTGAGCGAGCAGGAGCAGACGACCGATATTTTCTTCATTCTGTCCGGCACAGTACGCTTCAGCAGCTACACCGCGAACGGCCGCGAGGTCATCTTCGGCGAGTTCTCGGCGGTCGATCGACTGCCGCGCTCGTCCAACGTCACGGCCATGTCCGACTGCGTCGTGGCCCGCATGTCGGCGGAACAGTTCCATCGGGTGCTGTTGGGCAATGCCGCCATCGCCACCCGCCTGGTCGAGCTGCTGGTCGCCAAGATCAGGCAGATGAGCGAACGCGTCTTCGAGGTCAGCGCGCTCGCGGTGCGCGAGCGCGTTCGTCGCGAGCTGATGCGCCTCGCGGCGAGCGGCACCCGGTTCGGCAACAGCGTGGTGATCCGGCCGGCGCCGACGCACTACGACATCGCCGCCCGCATCGGCTCGCATCGCGAAGCGGTGACGCGCGAGTTCATGCGACTCGAGGTCGAGCGCCTCATCGAGGTTCGCCGGCGCCAGATCCGCATCGTCGACATCGACCGCCTCGCCGAAGCCACCGACGATCAGGTGCCAGGGACGCGGCGCGGCGATCCCGAGCTGCAATGAGACTGCGCCGGAACGTCACTGGCGGTGCGTTCCCGACCATGAGCCCCCTTCGCAAGTGATGAAGGCGGCTCGGGGCCTGGCACGAGACAAGCCCTCGCTTCATCAAGGCCCGCACTGTGACTTTTCGCACATCCGCCCGGCGCGCCGCGGCGCGAGGATGGCGGGCAAGACCCTTGGGGAACCCACCATGGCCACGACGAAGCGCAAGGCCGGGCGAGCGCCTGCCCGCCGATCAGGTGGGCCGTCAGGCCGCTACGCCTTTCGCTTCAGTGGCTTCACGCGCGTGGCGAGCGATGCACGTGACCGCAACGGCGTTCCTTACCACGTCGTCGGTGTCGGCCATGTCGTGCTCCAACGGAATGGCGACGTCAACGGGCGCCAGCGCTCGACCGTGATCGCGATCTCGGGCGCCGGCCCGACGCTCCAGCACACGGTCTTCGAGTTGACGGGGAGCTACCTGACGCGCGCCGATCAGACTGGCGCACTGACCGTTTTCTTCCATCGGGTCAATAGCCCCAACACGGCCAGGGAGACGATCGCCGGCGAGCCCGAGATGAGCGACGTGTTCGAGTTCGTCTCGTTCGATCGCGGCGCGCGCCTCAGCCTCGTCTCGACCGCGCCGACCCTGTTGCCGGCCAACGAGGTGGTCGACGAGCTGGTCTCGGTGGAGGCGTTTCGCCAGTAGGTTTCGTGCTCTTGCGGACCGCGAGCGCCCGCGCGGGCGTTTCGTCCGCGATTCAGGAAGAGTTCTCGGGCCGCAGCGTGTCCTATCTCTACGACACGTCGAGCAACCTGATCGGCGCCCTCGATCCCCTCGGCAACCAGACCAGCTATGCCTACGACGCGCCGGGCCGGATGACGACCATCATCCAGCCGTCGTTCCCCGCCACGCCGTTCATCACCAACCGCTACGACTCGCTCGACCGGGTCATGACCCAGTCCTATGGCGACGGCGGCACCTGGCAGTATTTCTTCGCCGGGGCGCGCAGCGAGGAGGTCGACCCCTACGGCATGCGGCGCGTGCTCTACAACACGCCGCGCGGCAAGACCCGCCTGGAAATACAGGACTATCTGGGCCTCAACCTTGTCACCTCGACGACATTCGACGGCTTCGACCGGGTGACGGAGACGACCTTCCCCGAGCAGAACAAGCTCGCCTACACCTACGACGCCAACAGCAACGTCCTCACCACGATCGCGAAGCCGAAGCCCGGCGTGCCCGCGCTGCCGGATCTTGTCACCAGCTACGTCTACGATCCGACCTTCAACAAGCCGGTGCAGGTCACCGATCCACGCGGCCGGGTCACGACCCTGGCCTACGACGCCGGCGGCAACCTCGCCTCGGTGGTGGCCGACAATTCCGTCAGCGGGCTGAAGGCCCGCACGACCTATACCTGGACCGGCGCCGGCCTGCCGCTCACCGTGACCGACCCGGTGGGTACGGTGACCAGCCACAGCTACGACGAGTTCGGCAATCGCCTGACGACGAGCCGCGCCGGCACCACCACGACCTTCGGCTACAACGCCCAGGGTGACGTCGCCTCGGTCAAGGACCCCAACGGCAGCGTCGCCACCTCGATCTTCGACCTCGCCCGCCGGCCGGTCGCGACGACCACGCCCACCACCGCGGCGTCGCCCGATGGCCTGGTCACCGCCAGCAGCTACGACGCCGACGGCCGGCTGGTGCAGGTCCGGCAGAGCAACGGTGGCACGCTGCTGCGCACCACCAGCGCCACCTGGACGCCGACCGGCAAGCAGGCCACGGCCACCGACGCCAACGGCAATGTCACGGCCTATGCCTACGACCTGCTCGACCGTCTGGTCCGCACCACCGATGCCGAAGGCCGGATCGCCACCTTCACCTTCGACGCCCTCAGCCGGCCGCTCGGCGTGTTCAACCCGGCCATCCAGGCGGCGGCGCTGGTGAGCCAGACCTGGACGCCCAACGGCCTCAAGGCCAGCCTGACCGACGCCGCCGTCGGCCACACCACGACCTTCACCTACGACCGCTACGACCGGCTGATCACGATCGGCTATCCCGCTGCCCCACCCCAGGCGGCGACCACCGAGACCTTCACCTACGACAACAACGGCAACATCGTCGAGCGCAGGACACGGGCCAACGAGAAGTTCACGTTCGACTACGACGGGCTGAACCGGCTGATCATGAAGTCGGTGTTCGGTGGCCAGGTGGTGAGCTACAGCTACGATCTCGCCGGCCGGCTGACGAGCGTCAGCGACAACAGCGCCGCGATCGTTCCGGCGGTATCGCCGACCGGCAGCACGGTCGCCTATGCAACGACCTACACATACGATGCCCTGAACCAGGTCATGAAAGCGGAATGGGATCCGGCTCCCGCCGCCACGGCCCCCGCCGCCGGCCCTCTGGTGACGGTCGGCCACAGCTACGACAGGACCAACCGGCGCATCGGCCAGACTGTCGACGACAACACCTGGCTCGCCTATCCGGCAGGAGCGCCCAGCACGGTCACCTACACCGCCAACGCCCTCAACCAGTACGCCACTGTCACCGGCTTGACGCCGAGCTACAACGCCAACGGCAACCTGACCGGCGACGGCACCTACACCTATGGCTTCGACGCCGAGAACCGCCTGGTCTCGGCCAGCGGCGCCGGCAACACCGCCGCCTACGCCTACGACGGCCGCGGCTGGCGCAAGGGCCGCACGGTCAATGGTACGACCACCATCTCGATCACCGACACCGACAACCGCGAGGTGCTCGAATACGACGGCAGCACAGGCGCCATCCTGCGCTGGTATGCCTACGCGCTCGGGCCCAACGACGTGCTGAACCAGATGAACGTGCCGGGCGGGACGCGCTCGGTGTTCCTGCCCGACATCCAGGACTCGGTCATCGCCACGTTCAGCTCGGCCGGCCTGCTCGCCAAGTCGGCGTACCTGCCCTATGGCGGCAGCGCCGCTCCGGCAAGCCCGTTCGCCTACACCGGACAGCGGATCGAGCCGGAGGCCGGCGGACTCTACTACTACCGGGCACGGCACTACTCTTCGGTGTTCGGCCGGTTCCTGCAGGCCGATCCCGTTGGTTACGCCGCGGGCCCCAATCTCTATGCCTACGTCGTCAACGACCCGCTCAATCTGGTGGACCGCTTCGGACTGGTACCGTCGAGCAGCTCCTACATTGGCCAGAACCTGGCACAAGGCACGCTCAATCTCGTCCCGGGCGCTCACTACAGCGGCTTGGCAGAGCAGCAGTTTCAGCAGGGGAACTATTGGACGGCGGCAGGATATGGCGTAGCGTCGCTCCTGGATGCTGGCCTGGGTGTTGCGACACTGGGACTTAGCACCCGGCTTGGCGCCGCGACGCGAGGTGCCGTCAGTGCCGTTACTTCTTACGAAGTTGGGAGCTTCAATGCGCTTAAGGCACGATCAGTCGTAGGCGACAATCTCGACCTGCACCATGCTGTCCAAGCGAAACCAGCCCAACAAGTCATTCAGAACTATGATCGATCAACAGCGCCTACCATCGTACTTCCTCAGATTGATCATCAAATCATGCCGAAACTAACGGGACCATATGGTGGTAGTGCTAGAGACTTGTTGGCTCAAGATATTCGCAATTTGCGCAACTACACGGATGCTCCTAACAGATCATTGCAAGAGCTCATTCAGTTGAACAAGACTCAGTATCCAGAAGCTTTTGTACGGTGAGGCCTGAAATGGACGCTAGAGATTTTGTTGCAAGGATCAAAGCAACCGTCCGGAATCCAGCGGTCGCCGACACCATTCGGATTCTACAGTTGCCACCAGGTCGTCGCCCAAGGTTAGACCTTCTTCAGCATGCCAATTGGTATAGATCTCTGCCTCAAGAACAGCAAGAGATGCTGGCAGCAGTTGTTGCAAGTGCAGTAGATCGTGCTCTGTTTGGATTGTTTTGCGTGCTAGATGGTGTACGCGTTGTTGAAGATGGCGAGACAAAGGGCGACTTTCAGTTGAACTATGTGAGAGGCACAACGGCGACGCAGTTGAATTCGATCGATGAGCCTCCGCTCCACGATCTCTACAATGATCCAGAAGTTGGGGACGGCGCGCCCAGGTTGTGATCTGACTACGAATTGCTCGACACCGGTCGATCAAGTCCCGGAGCGGGATACTATGCCTTGAGCGAGGACGGGTCTGCGCTCAGCGCCTGCATAACCGGAGACTTGAGCGCTGGCGAGCCGGCGACACCCGATTTCGACGCGCAGATCGTATTCAAGACGCAGATTACGGAGACTCCATGATCCGGCACAGGGGCAGTCACCGACCACGACCTTTCCACTGGTTCGCTTGGGAATGCCGGCGGCAACCTCGGGATAACGCCGGTCGGCAACGACCCGATCAACCTCGTCACCGGAGACTATCTCCTGACCGTCAACGACCTCGCCGTCGGCAGCCTCGGATTGTCGCAAGGCCGTAAGCGTGTGGCGTCGGCCGCCTTGGCAGCAAGGTCGTAGTTCGCAATGTGCAGTAGCTGAGTGCAAGGGCACGCAAGCGACCAATCCTGGTTGCGACTACTTGGCAGCGGTGCGCTCGGCGGCCGTCCTGCGCAACCGGGCGACCTCGTCGACGATGCCGGCCTGGCCGGTCTGCCGCGCCGCTTCCTCGGCCCGCCGCAGGAGCGGCAGGGCGGTCGCGGCGTCGCCCTGGAGAAGGGCGCTGCGACCGGCCCGCAGCAGCAGGTCGGCGGCCTCTGCGGCCTGGCCGGAGCGCTGGGCGGCGTCGGCCGCCGACGCCAGGGCGCGTGCCATGCCGCGATAGTCGAGTGCCTGCTGGCGGTTGGCGGCGGCTCGCTGGAGCAGCGCGAGCGCCTCCGCCGGCCGGTTGCCGAGCAGGGCGGCGCGCCCTTCCAGTTCCTCGCGGTCGGCCTGCAGGTCGGCCTGCTTCGACGGCGGCAGCGCGGCGATCGCCTGGGCGAGGGCCGCGCCATCGCCGCGCTGGGCCGCCACCAGGCCGCGGATGAACCGGGCGCGCGGGGCCGTGTCGCTGTCGCTCGAAGCTCGACCCAAGGTTTCCTGGGCGGCACTGTCGGCAGCGGCGAGATCGCCGGCGCGATAGGACGCCGCCGCCAGCACCAGGAACAGCTCGGCCGGCACCGGCGCGCGCCGCCGTTCGAGGTCGCGTTGGGCGTCGCGCACGGTGGCGATGGCCGCCTTGGCGTCGCCTGCCCGCATCTGCGCAAGGGCGAGGTTGTAGGAGACGTCGGCGATGGCGCCGGCATCGTCGCGCTCGTAGGCGCGCTGCAGGGCCGTCGTGTACTGGCGCACCGCGAGGCTCGGCATATCCATCGACAAGGCCTGCGTGCCGGCGCGGTTGGCCTGGTCGAGCCTGGCGTCGGGCGGCGGGCCGGGATCGGCCGGGCTGCCGCCGCCACAGGCGGCGAGAACAAGTGCCGCAAGCGGCGGCAGCAGGCGCAGGGTCACGAGCTCGCCTCGGACGTGGTCCGGGAGCGGACAGTTCTTTTTCTCCTCCCATGAAGATCGGGGCGGGTACCGCCCCGATCTTCCCACAATCGTGGTGCGAGCCGGCGTGCCGGGGGTCTGCCATGAAGATCGCGGCGGATACCGCCCCGATCTTTCCAGACTCGTGGTGTGCGCCCGCGGACCGCGAATCTCCTCCGATTGCGGCCAGAGCGCTCGCCCATGGAAACAACACCGTCATCCCGACCGGAGCCGAGCGCAGCGAGGCGGAGTGGAGGGACCTTTCTGGCTGCTGCACCGGCAAGACAGGTCCCTCGACTGCGCCGCCCTTCGGGCGGCTTCGCTCGGGATGACGGAGGAAAAACAGCAGATGCAAGTGCCCCGCATAGCCGGGCGAGGTGAGCAGGACGTGCCCGCGCCATGGCCTGGTCGTGTCGCCTCCCGGTCATGGGCGAACCTCGATCGCCGGCGCCCGACGGCTCGGCGGGGCGGACGGCGCGCTGGAGCCGCCGAGCAGCCAGTGGTGGCGGAGCTGGCCGAGCAGCAGCTCGAGCTCGTGCGCCGCGATCTGGGCCTGCAGCAGGGTGCTCGGCAGGGCCTCGGTGGTGGCGGCGACGTTCTCGGCGATGCGCGGCGTGGTACGGGCGAGATTGCGCGTGGTCTGCTGCAGCGATGTCAGGATCGAATCGGCCTTCACCAGGATCGCATCGGTCCTCACCAGGATCTGGGCGATGCGGGGGTCCTTCGAGGTGCGCTCGAGCTGGGCGGCGAGCTCGCGCACGCTCACCAGGGCGGCCTCGACCTCGTTGGCCAATTTGTCGCTGGAGATGAGACGGCCGGCGACGCCTTCGCCGCTGTCGACCTTGCGGGCGACATTGGCCGCCGAGGCCAGCGTCTGCTCGAGCGGACCCTCGATCTTGCGCACGATGGTGGCGGCCGAGGTCAGCGTCTGCTCGAGCGGGCCGGCCGGATCGACGGCGCGATGGGCGACTGCGGTGAAGGCCTGCACCGCCTTGTTGACGTCGTCGATCAGCGGCATGATCTTGGCGCGTAGCTCGTCGATCATCTGGCCCAGCGTATCGGTCGGCGCGCGGTCGCTCGAGGCGGCGATCACGGCATAGGACCAGTCGAGCTCGGGACCGCTGCCGCGCGAGATGTCGATGTAGGCCGCGCCCGCCACGCCGAACTGGCGGCGGATCGAGACCACCGAATCGCGCCGGATGAAAGGCCGCATCTGGTTCTCGACGCGCGCGACCGCGTGCATGCGCTGGCTCGGATCGATGACGATGCGCCGGACCTCGCCGGCGCGGGTGCCCAGCACCTGCACCTCGGCGCCGGGCGCGAGGCCCGCGACGCCTTCGTCGGGCAGCAGGATGCGCAGCGTGAAGGACGGCTGGAACCAGTCCTTGAGAAAGCCCGCATTGATCAGCACGGCGATGAAGACGCCGATGCACGCCAGCACCACGGCGCCGACGATCTCGTCGAACTGGAAGACACCGAAGATCGACCGCTTCATCGCGCCCTCCGTCCCTGGGCCAGCCCGTGCTCGGCCAGCCGGAGCACCTGCTCGGCCTCGACGAACTGCGTCGCCTGGGCCGTCAGGGTACTGGTAATCCATAGCACCGCGGCGCCGCGATCGCGTGCCGCCAGGATGGCCTGCGCCATCGGCACGGCGAGGTCGGGTGTTTGCTCGAGCGCCTGATCGTGCACCACGACCAGATCGGGCTCGCCCAGCAGCCCGCGCACGCAGGCCGCCCGTACCAGGGCGCGTCGCGGCGTCGCCTCGCTGCGCCCCGACGGCAGCCCTGGCAGGCCGAACAGCCGGGCGAGCTGGGTGGCATGCTCGACCATCTCGATGTGCGGCCGGTCGAAATGGTAGGCGCCGGCCAGCAGCACCGCATCGAGCACCGACATGTGGGTCGGCCAGACGTCGCTCTGCACGACCGCGCCGATGCGGCGTCGTCGATGCATGCGCTCGCGCGGATTGCGCGCCGTCCAGTCGACGCCGAGGAACTGGATCTCGCCGGCGTAGGGGTCGGCGAGACCCAGGCAGAGATCGACCAGCTCGGCGGCGTCGGCCTCGTCGTCGACCTCGACCAGGGCGACGGTCCGGCGCGGCAGCTCGAGGTCGAGCCGGATCGGTGCGGTCGAGAGCTGGCGCTCGGCCAGGGTGACGCCGTGCAGCGACAGGACCGAACGGGAGGGGCGCAGGGCCATGTCAGCCTACCGGCATGTCAGGGCACGAGGTCGTACAGGCTGTTGACCACGAAGATCGCGATCGCCGAGCGCACGAAGCCGCGCGGCACCAGGCGCTGCAGCTCGTCCGCCTGGTCGCGGCGCGCCAGCCCGGTCGCGCAGCAGGCGAGCGCCACGGCGAAGCCGATGGTGATGCATTTCAACGGCGGCAAAATGAAGTCGTTGACCTTCATGGCGCGCAGCACGAGATCGCTGAAATCCCAGATCGAGTAGGAGAGCAGCCCCAGCCCGCTGGCCATCAGGTAGCCGGTCAGCAGGGTCGACAGCAGCAGGATCGTGGCCAGGCAGAAGGCGCCGAGCGCAAAGGCGAAGGCGCGCGGCACGACCAGCAGCATCAGGGGATCGAGGCCCTGGATCTCGAGCTGGCGCAGCCAGCCGCGGGCCCGCGCCTCGCCGAGCTCGATCAGGGTCGCCGTGCCGGCGCGGCCGAACAGGATCAGGCCGACCAGGATGGGCACGAACTCGCGCACCAGCAGCACGACGATGATCTCGCCGACCAGGCCGGTCGTGCCGGTCTGGGCCAGCCAGTAGACCGCCTGCGAGACCAGCGCGAAGCCGACCAGCAGGCCGGTCGCCATCGTGGTGGGGAGCGAGCGCACCGTCACCTCGTGCAGCACGCGCCTGAACTCGATGCGCACCGGCCCCTGCCAGGTGCCGCGGCGCAGCGACACGACGATGACGGTGGCGGCCAGCGAGAGGTAGAGAAGCAGGCGATGGATCAGCAGGATCGTGGCGCCGCCCAGCGCCGCCAGGCCGCGTCGCAGCAGCGACAGGTCGCGGCGCCCGGTTCGCGCCGTCACAGGTGGTCCACCAGCACGAAGGTGCGCATGTCGCCGGTCTCGGGCAGGAAGTAGGTGCCGCGCGGCCTGAACAGGAAGCGGTCGGCGAGCAGCTCGTAGGCGGTCTCCGAGGCGGCAATGGTGCGCCGGGCGGTGCTGCTCGACAGGACCTTGGCGACGCCGATCGCCCCGCCCCACAGGTGGCGGGTCGGCGGATCGGTGGCGACCGTCAGGCTCATGACGGTGCCGACATCGATGGCGAAGCTGAAGTCGAGGCTGGTGTTCCAGCGTGCCTCGAGCTCGAGCAGGCGATCGCGCAGGTCGAGCATCGCCGTCGCCACGCAGCGCGCCGATGCGGTGACCGCGGTCTTGTCCCTGGAGAACGCCGCGAGCACCAGCTGGTCGTCGAGCAGCGCGGCGTAGGTGAGCCCGCTGCTCTCGATCGACCGCTTGAGCTCGTTGACGATCCCCTCCATCGCCGTGCTCTCCTCGCACGACGCCGGCCGCATGGCTACCGTCGTCCACATCGGCAGCTTCAGCACGGCGATGGTCGCCCGCTGGATCGAATTCTCCTCGAGATCGTCGAGCGAGGTGTTGGCCAGCATGAGCGTCTGCTCGAGCCGCGATTCGCGGGTCGCGAAGCTTTCGACCGAGGCGCCGCCGGCCGAGCCCCCGCCGGCCGCGGCGACCGCGGCGCGCGCCGCGACCGGAACCGGCGGGGCGGCGGCGGCGTAGCGCAGCGCCAGCACCACGGCCAGCGCATCGCAGAACGCCACCATGTTGGCGGCATGCTCGCCGCGCGCCGGATCCTCGACCGTGATCATGCCGGCCAAGCGGCCGTTGGAGAGAATCGGCACGATGTAGATGCTGCCGGTGTTGAGCGGCTTCAGGTAGGCGACGAACAGGTCCGCCGTGCGCCCCTGGCTGGCATCCTCGGCGTCGATCGGCTCGCCGTTGCCGAGCGCGGCGAACAGGTCGGGCATCTGGTCGCGGTGCAGCTCCATGCCGCTGGTGTGGTCGTGCACGGTGCGATCGAAGCAATCCTCGCACAGCAGCGTCGTGCGGTCGCTGTTGAGACGCCACACCGCCACCCGCTTGGCGGCGCAGGCGGCGGCGGCAGTTTCCAGCGCCGTCTCCAGAGTCTGGTCCGGCGAGCCGTCGGTCGGGTCACTGGTGCGCGCCAGCTCGACGAAGGTGCGGCTGCGCGCCTCGACCGCCTGCTGGCGCGCGGCCGCCGCCGTCACCGTGCGGTCGGCGGCGACGCTGCGCCAGGCCAGCAGGCCCGACAGGCCGGCGACGATCAGCACGACCAGCCCCGACATGAACAGCGTCGCATAGGCGCTGTCGGCGACGAAGCCCACGAAGTCGGTCTCGGGAACGACGATCACGACCACCCAGTTGCGGTCGGTGACCATGCTCACCGGCTCCGACGAGACGATGATGTGCTGGTCGCCGAAGTCCAGCACCTGGCGGCCGAAGCCGGCGACGCGCAGATGGTTGAAAATCCGGGTCATCATCGGGTCGCCGAGCTCGTCGAGCATCGGCGCCCGGCCGTCCGGCCGCTCGGCCGGCAGCCAGTCGTCGCCCGGATAGGCGACAACGCGCCCGCTCCGGTCGACGATGAACGCCTTGCCTCTTTGCCCGATATCGAGCTGCGTCAGGAAGGCACAGAGGTTGGCGAGCTCGATGTCGATGCCCATGACCGTCTGCAGCCTGCCTTCGGCGTCGAAGTGGGGGATCGACAGGGTGATGCCGGGCTTCTGCAGGGTGTGGAAGAGATAGGTCTCGCTCCAGTACGGCTTCTTCGTGCGCTCCGCACCTTGGTACCAGGGGCGTGTCCGGGGATCGAACGTGTCGTCCGGATCGCTCTCGACCAAGATCACCTTGCCCTGGGCATCGCGCCGGGTCCACTCGACGGTCCGCTTGTCGCCTTGCCGCTCGATCAGCTTGGTGTCGTAGCTGCCCTTGTCGTTGCGGATCAAGAACAGGAAACTGCCTTCGGTGTCGGCGTAGCTGAAGGCAGTGGCGGCGGTGACGGTGCCCAGCGCATGCCGGGCGAAGCGCCGGACCTCCCGGGCGCCGTCCGGCACGCGGCGCCCGTCCCCGGCGGCGTCGGCCAGCTCGAGGAACTGCCTGGCCGGGGCGAAATAGGACTGCATCTGAACGGCGACCCGCTGGTCGATCGCCGTGATCAGGTCGTTGCCCAGGATGGCGGCGCCGCGCCGGTTGCGCTCGTAGGCCGAATAGGCCATGCCCGCGACCAGCACCACCGCAAGCACGACTCCCGCCACCGGCAGGCTGTGGCGCAACGCCCTGCGCAAGCGGGACGGGCGCCCTTCACGCTGGGCCTCCGACAGGGCCGTCAGGTCGGGCGCCACCTGATCGGACGGTGACAAGCTGGCCATGTGGCTGCCAGCTTACAGCATCGGCACGCTATTGGTAGAGTCCGGCGTGACCCTGGATGCATAGCCGGGGACGCATCGCGACCTCGGGGCTGGAAGCGCGCCACCCATGAGCGCTGACCTTTTTCGGCTCTCCTGCCCAGCGAAGCTGCTACGGAGTGGACACATCTCGAATCCCTCCCTCGTGGGACGAGCTCACACTCATGTTCCCCTCCCTGCGCGAAGCGCGGGGAGGACAACATGATGCGTGAACTCGGCAACGTAGGACGGGGGAGGGGTTCGAGATGTGTCCACCCCGTAGCAGCGAAGCTGGAGAGGAGAGCCGATAATGTGGAAGCGTGTCGCTGGCCCCTCGACCGGGTCACTCGACCGTGACCGACTTCGCGAGGTTGCGCGGCTGGTCGATGTCGCAGCCCCGTTCCAGGGCGACGTGATAGGCGAGGAGCTGCAGCGGGATGTTGAGCAGCAGGGGATCGAGCTCGGGCGCGAGCTTCGGCACCGTAAACGACCCGTCGAGCGCGGCCGGGCTGTCGCCGGGGTGCGTCACGGCGATGACCGGCCCGCCGCGCGCCCTGATCTCGTCGATCGTCGCGAGGTTCTTGGCCAGGAGGTCGTCGTGCGGCAGGACGATGACGCTGGGCGTCTCGGGCGTGATGAGCGCCAGCGGGCCATGCTTCAGCTCGGAGGCAGGATAGGCCTCGGCGTGGAGATAGCTGATCTCTTTCAGCTTCAGAGCACCTTCCTGGGCGATGGCATAGCCCGCGGCGCGGCCGAGATAGAAGGCGTGCTCGGCCTTGGCGAAACCCTGCGCCAAGGCGGCGATCTCGTCTTCCCGCGCGAGGATGGCGGCGATGTGGTCGGGCAGGGCTTCCAGCGCACCCAGCAGGCGGGCACCGCCGCCATGCGAGAGGTCGCGCAGGCGGCCGAGATTGATGGCGAGCAGGGCGAGCGCCACGACGCTGCAGGTGAAGGTCTTGGTCGAGACCACGGCGATCTCCGGGCCGGCCCGCAGGTAGATGCCGCGGCCGCATTCGCGCGCGATCGTGCTGCCGACGACATTGACGATGCCGAGCACCCGGCCGCCCTTGCGCCTGATCTCCTGCACGGCGGCCAGGGTGTCGAACGTCTCGCCCGACTGGCTGACGGCGATGTAGAGCGTGTCCTTCTCGATCACCGGGTTGCGGTAGCGGAACTCGGATGCCTGCTCGGCCTGGGCCGGGATGCGCGCGATCTGCTCGATCAGGTGGGCGCCGGCCGCGCCGGCGATATAGGCGGCGCCGCATCCCAGGATGCGGACGCGGTTGACGTCGAGCAGGTCGCGTGCGGCGAGCTCGATGCCACCCAGATGCGTCGTCTGGAAGCGCCGGTCGAGGCGGCCGCTCAGGGTGCGCCGCACCGCGTCCGGCTGGTCGGCGATCTCTTTCAGCATGTAGTGCCGGAAGGCGCCCTTGTCGTAGGCCTCGTCCTTCCACTCCAGGGCCGACGGCGTCTTCGCCGGGCTGGTGCCGCCGTCGAGCCGGCGCGTTTCGTAGCCGTCGGCGCGCACCGTGGCGACCTCGCCGTCGTCGAGATGGACGATGCTCCCGGCATGGCGCACGAAGGCCGCCGAATCGGAGGCGAACAGCATCTCCTTGTCGCCGATGCCGAGCACGATCGGGCTGCCGTTGCGCGCCACCACGAGCTGGTCGGGCCGTCCGGCATCGATCACGGCGAGGCCATAGGTGCCGACGACCAGGCGCAGCGCGGCGCTGACCACGGCCTCGAGCGGCGAGCCGTCGTCCATCAGCGCGATCAGGTGGGCGACGACCTCGGTGTCGGTCTCCGAGCTGAGGACGATGCCACGCGCCGCGAGCTGGGCCTTGAGGGCTGCGGCATTCTCGATGATGCCGTTGTGCACGACGGCGTAGCGGCCGCTGGCGTCGCAGTGGGGATGGGCGTTGCGGTCGCTCGGCGCGCCGCTGGTCGCCCAGCGCGTGTGGGCGATGCCCAGCATTCCCTTGAAACGCTGTGGCTTCAGCTCCTCGAGATCGCGGACCTTGCCCTTGCGCTTGGCGAGCGCGAGCGCGCCCTTGTGGCCGATCGCGATGCCCGCCGAATCGTAGCCGCGATACTCCAGGCGATGCAGCCCCTCCATCAGGATGGGAGCCGCCTGGCGCTTGCCGATGTAGCCGACGATGCCGCACATGAGAGAGGTCCTAGCCGTAGACGATGCGGCGGAGCTGCCGCGTGGTGTAGGCCGGCGCCGGGAAACGCCGCTGGGCGAGCTCTGCCTGGAGGCGGGCGAAGATCGCCGCGTTGGCGAGGCCCTGGCGCTGGAGCGCCAGATGACGCCGTCGGACGAACGCCTCCGGCTCCTCGATCAGGTACGACACGACGTCGTCGACAAGGCGCCGCGCCTCGCTGCGGTCCAGTCGCGATGTCCGGGCGAGGTACTCCACGAGCTCGTCCAAATCCGCCAACTCGGCTCCATTCATGGAACTTCTAGCAAACCGAGGCTTCAGATGGAGGCATTCTTGCCCGAAATCGGGCAGAAGTGCCAGTGTTTCAAGCCAGCCGAGACGTCGGCCTGGCGGCTCTGACCACCCAATTGCAGAATGTCCTGACCTTCCGAGGTTCGGGCAGGGAAGCCGGAAAGGTCAGGCAATAGCGGCGGCCGCTCGGTGTGAATCCCAGCGGGGCGACCAGGCGGCCGAGCTTCAGGTCTTCCTCGACCAGGGGACGCGGCGCCATGGCGACTCCCAGCCCGCCGACAGCTGCTGCCAGCAGGAAATAGAAGTGCTCGAAACGGCGCCCGCGGTCTGCCTCGATGCCGGGGACCCGGCGACGCTTCAGCCAGTCCGTCCAGGCGTCGGCGCGCGTCTCGGTGTGCAGCAGCGGCAGACCGTGCAGATCGGCCGGCCGGCGCAGCTGGTGCCCGGCCGCGAAGCCGGGGCTGCACACCGGCCCGATCGCCTCGTCCATGAAGGGGCGCCCCGCGATGCCGGCGGGCCACGGCGGGTTGCCGATGCGGATCGCAATGTCGATCTCCTCGCGCACGAAGTCGACGGGTCCCGACGATGCCGAAAGACGAACATCGATCGCCGGATGGCGGGCGTTGAAGTCGTAAAGACGCGGTATCAGCCAGCGCATCATGAAGGTTGGCAGGCACGCCACCACCAGGGGGCCGCGCTGGTTGGTGCCGGTCAACCGTGCCGCGCTGCTCTCGACGATGTCGAGAGCCGTGCGCACCGCCGGCAGCAGCGTGCTGCCGGCTTCCGTCAGCTCGAGCCGACGGGTCGAGCGACGGAACAGCTGGACACCGAGATGCGCTTCCAGCGACTTCATCTGCCGGCTGATCGCGCCGTGGGTGAGGTGAAGCTCCTGCGCGGCCGCGCTGAAGCTCAGGTGCCGTGCCGCCTGCTCGAAGGCCGGCAAGGTCTTCAACGGGGGAAGCCGACGTCTCGCCATGC
>LNFM01012192.1_pt1 | contig 18433 bp, 12 predicted proteins | sample 596031 | NCBI WGS metagenome assembly LNFM01 (sample SAMN04254537, study PRJNA301005) | activated carbon metagenome | isolation source: dual media filters at the Ann Arbor, Michigan drinking water treatment plant | place: USA: Ann Arbor | reverse complement strand
TCAGCGACTTCCGCGCCGCCATGGCCTGGCTGATGGGCCAGGCCGAAAGCGCCGTGGCGCGCCAGCGCTACAAGGGCCTGGGCGAGATGAACCCTTCGCAGCTGTGGGAGACCACCATGGACCCCACCGTGCGGCGGCTGCTGCGTGTGCAGATCGATGATGCGATCGAGGCCGATCGGGTGTTCACGATGCTGATGGGGGACGAGGTGGAGCCGCGGAGGGATTTCATTGAGTCGAATGCGTTGAGGGCGGCGAATATTGATGTCTAGTTGTCGAGGCTCGCGTAGGGCGCCAGATTAGTTGCGACTCGCGCCAGAGTTCTGCGACCGGCGGGCGCTTGTTGTTGCGGCTGGCCTAGCTAGGTTGACGGTGTGGGCGCGCGCGACGAGTAAGAGCATGTCAGAGCCCTGCCGCGCGTGACCGTCGGCGGAAGATGATCGACTCGCCCAGCTAGGACGACCACCGACAACGATGGCCTTGGACTTCAGTCATGGCGTCCGAATTGACTTACCCCGCCACCTCAGCGGGGTACATGGCCACAAACTGCTCGAACATCGCCTTCATCGTCTCGAAGTGTGGCTTGGCCGCCAGTACCTCAACGTCGAAGCTTTGACACGCCTCGATGTCTTTGAGCGAAAAATAGTGCTTGTGCACCAGCAACTCTCGAATCTGGTCTTCCGGGTTGTCGTACTGCATGCCGTCACCTTCCGCACAGCTTTCCACCAGAAACTGGGTCAGACATTCGTGCAGCAGTGGCGTCATGTGCGACTGGATAGCCCGCACCTGGCGCATCACCTGATCAATTCGCTGATCTGCGCTCCGCTGGTCTCGGCAATTGATCAAGCCGTTCGAATGCGCCAGTTCGTTCCGGACATCCACCAGTTTGGCGAATGAACCTGTGTGTTGATCTTCGCAGCCAATCAGCTTCAGGAACCGAAAGACGCTGCGCTCATTGACGATGCTGAAGGTGAAGGGCGAAGTGGCGCGCAGGATGTCGCGCTCTTTCTGCGGAACGAAGATCGACGCGTTCTCGAAGTCGCGAGGCCGCATCAGCTTGATCTGCCAGACCGAGAAGTACACAAAGCTCATGTAGAGCATGTGATACGGCAGCATGGCGAACTGGTACTTCTCGTGCTCGTAGTTGCTCGCAAACGCATCCCACAGGAAGTTGATGTACTCCTGCTCGCCCGGCTCCCGGAATGAGTTGGGCAAGTATTCAAGGATGGGCAGGGCGTCATCCACGGCTCACTCCCCCCTGCCCCAAACCCGGTCGATGGCTGCCTTGATCTTGGCCTCCATGCGTCGGACGAGTTCGCGGTTTGCTTCGACCAAGGCTTGTTCGGACGTGATCTCGGCAACGATGGCACGTTGAGTCGCAAGGTCCGGTAGCGGGAGCTTGAAGTTCAGAACGTCTGACTTCGTAATGTTCGGGTCTTTGCGTGTGCTGTTGGCAACTGACTTCCAGTAGTCGCGCCGAGAGATCAGGACCGAGTTTAGGAAGTATGGATCGACACGAGGTGACGGCAACAAGGCCGTCATGGCCTGGTTGCAGGTGGCTTCAATCTCCAGCACACCCGTCCTGCCAATCTGTTTGAAGCCGCCGTACATGGCGACCAAGACTGTGCCAATCGGCAAGACATCAAGATGCGTTTCAGCTAGTGCCAAGTCGGTAACGCACTCGTCAGTGGTAACAACTCCCCCGTCGTTAAGATCGAGTGTCTTCACCCAAGGAATGTGCCCACCTTCGAAATAGGCAGCCGTGTCACGTGCAGGAGTTGTTCCGGACTTGGTCTGGAAGATGCCACCCAGCCGTTCGACAGGCCAACTTTGGTCGACCATAATCTTTGGGCTGTAACCTTCTAGCACCTGGCGAGCGCCGTCAATTACCTTTTGATAGCCAACAATTTCGGCCACGATCTGCTGCTGATACTCAAGGGGCGGGACAGGGATCGTCTTCAGCTTCAAATCACCGAAGTGCCGCTTATACCCGTCAGACTCCAGTGGATGTACCTTGAGGAAGAAATACAGAAACCAGGGTTCAAGCATGTTGCCGGTCTGAAGAATCTTGATTCCATCAGCACCCTGTGCAAAGGGCTGATTTAGCAACTTCACTGCGCATGTGTGATCCCCAAAGACGACCAATGGCTTCTCTGGCTTTACCAATGCATTCTCGTCATTTGTCCACCCTGCGATGGCCTCCTGCGATTGGTCAATGATCGGAAACCGGCCGGCCTTCTGGTAGTCAACCTTTTGAATCTTGAGCGGCGGTGTCAAGGCCACAACCAGGTCACCAATCGGAACTTGCCGGAACGCACTTGGCGTCGCGGTCGCTTCCAGGTACCGGTCTCCACTCAAATTGAAGTCACCGCTCTCGGCGATACGGCTGCGTGCCACCGATTGCGCCATCTCCCCATCACTCTGAAACGCCTGTGGCCCAGTAATCCAGCTACGCAGCAAATGTTCGGCTTCTGGCAAGTCGCTGTTGGCTACCGCTCGCCGTTGGGCGCCAAGGTTGAAACCATCGTTCTGCACCTTCACAAACAGCACGCTGTCAATCTGCCTGTGGACGCGCTTGTCCAAGAAGAGGACGCTCGTCTTCACGCCGCTGTAGGGGTTGAACACGCCGGCCGGTAGGCTGACCACCGCTACCAAGCAGTTCTCGACCAGCATCTTGCGCAGTGCTTTGTAGGCCGTGGCGCTTTGGAAGATGATGCCCTCAGGTACCACAATGGCAGCGCGGCCAGTGGCCGTGAGGTGCTCCGCCATGTAGTCCACAAATAGGACCTCGCTACGTGTGGCCTCTACTGAAAACCGCTTGTGCGGCTTTATTCCGCCCTTTGGCGACATGAAGGGCGGATTGGCCAGGATCACGTCGCCCGTTTCGTTCCACTTGTCGTCTTGTGTGAGAGTGTCGTACTCGACGACATGCGGATCGGCAAAGCCGTGCAGGTACAGATTCACCAGGCTCAGGCGAACCATGTCGGGCGAAATGTCGTAGCCCTTGATGCCGCTGGCCAAGCGGGTGCGCTCATCCGGTGTGAGGCGATCACCCAGGACCTTAGATTCAGGAGAGGTGTTGGCCTTGAGGATGTGCTTCCACGCCGAGATTAGAAAGCCAGCAGTTCCGCAGGCTGGGTCCAGAATGGTGTCGGTCTTCTGCGGATCGACCACTGCGACCATGAAGTCGATGATGTGACGCGGCGTGCGGAACTGCCCCGCGTCGCCCTGGCTGCCCAGCACGCTGAGCAAATACTCGAAGGCATCTCCCAAACGCTCGGAGTGGTCGTAGACAAAGGCGTTGATCTCCTTCAGAAAGCTCTTGAGCGTCTCCGGGTCGCGGTAAGGCAGGTACGCGTTCTTGAAGATGTCGCGGAACAGCTCGGGCACGCCGGGGTTCTCGCGCATGCTCTGGATAGCTTCACTGTAGAGCGCAAGCACCTCAAAGCCGCCTAGGCTGGGCGCCATGATCTGCGCCCATCCGAAGCGGGCGTAGGCCCCGGCGAAAAACTTTCGCTCTCCGCCCAACTCCTCTGCCTCGGCGTCCATGTCGTCCATGAACTTGTAGATGAGCGCGATGGTGATCTGCTCGACCTGGGACTTGGGGTCAGGCACCTTGCCCACGAGAATGTCGCGGCAGTTGTCTATTCGGCGTTTGGTGTCGGCGTCAAGCATTGGGTTGTATGGGAGATGCGGCAGGCTTGGCTGCGGTTGAAGCCAGCACGGCTACATGAACTGGTTGAGTGGCACGTAATCCTTGACGTACTCGGGGATGCGGGTTCGCCAAGCCGGGGGAACGGCCTTGAAGTCGGTCATCCCGAATGACGGGTAAACATAGAGCGAGTTGAGGCTCTTGGTCTCGATGATGTCGCGCAAACGGTGGTCGGTAGCGTAGGCCTTGAAGTAGTACTTCATGGCCTGCACCGCACTAGCGGTGGAATCGGCGTGGAAACCTGTAGCGTTCTGCTGATCAAGCAAGAACTTCTCGAACTCTTCTTCGAGCAGTTCGTCCTTGCTCTTGAACCCGGAAATGAAGCCGAAAGCCTTTTCGAGAATTTCGCGCAGGCCCAGACGCCGGTCTACACCAGCTGCACGGCGCAGCTTGTCGAGATTAAAGTGCTCATTGGGCTTGTCGAACAGGTGGTTGACAACATAGTCAATGGCTTGATCCCATTGGCCGTCGTTGACCTGACGGGCTACCACGGGGTCGGCCTTTACGGTGTCTTCGAACTTCTCGAAGAACATGCGGTCGACCTTCATGCCCTGAAAGCCGATCTGGGTTTCGTCCTGCGCGGTGATGGAGTCGGGCGATGTGTGGTGGTAGTGACTAGATTCGTCAACGCCTCCTCCGCCACCCCCACCGCCCGTATCGGTGCCATCTCCTCCTTTGAGTTGGAGACTCAATATTCGAGGCAGTTTCAGAACCTCGTCGTAGTTGTACTTCTCTTCAAAGTACTCACAGGTGGCGAAAAAGTCGAACAGCTTGTATGCCGTCTTGAGAGGGCTCGCAACTTGAGCCCTCAACAACTCGTCCTGCAGTTGCTCGCGGAAGTCGTGCTTGCGGGTACCGCGGCCCTTGATCTGCACGAACTCCGAGGGCGAGAACACGGGACGCATCAGCGCCAGGTTGAGCAGATCGGGGCAGTCGTAGCCGGTAGTCATCATCCCTACGGTCACACACACGCGGGCCTTACTGGTCTTGTAGGTGGGCAGACCGTTGGCGGATCCCAGCAGGTTGTTGTTGGTGAAGTTGATCGTGAACTGCTGCGCGTCTGGAATGCTGGAAGTGACTTGCACCGCAAAGTCTGACTGGTAGTGGCCAGGAAAAAACTTGTCTGCCAGATCGTTGAGGATCGTGGTCAGCTTGGTCGCGTGCGCCTGGCTGACAGCAAACACGATCGTCTTGCCGAACTCGGCGCTGATGGGGTCCCGCAAACCGTGTTCCACCAAGGTCTTGCAGAACAGGCGGTTGGTGGGTTCAGAGAAGAACTTCTTCTCGAAGTCTTTCTGCTTGAAGCGTTGCTCCGCCGATTGCTCGCCCGGTGCAACGTCGCTCACTACCACGGCGGAATAGCCTTGTTCTGACAGCAACTTGGTGGTGACTTCTGTTCGTGCATCGACCACCCGTGGGTTGATGAGGAAGCCCTCCCGGACACCGTCTAGCAACGAATAGCGATAGGTTGGCTCACCCGATTCACATCCGAAGGTGCGGTAGGTGTCCAACAGCAGTCGCCTCTCGGCCTCCCGCGGATCGTTGGACGCCGGTTTGTCAGCTTTGAACTGCTTGAGGTAATCCTTGGGCGTCGCGGTCAGTCCTAACTTGTAGCCGACAAAGTACTCGAAGACCGCGCGCGCGTTGCCGCCGATGGAGCGATGCGCCTCGTCGGAAATGACCAGATCAAAGTCGGTAGGCGAGAACTGCTTGTACTTGCCGTTGAACAGCAACGACTGCACAGTGGTCACCACGATCTCGGCTTTGCGCCAGTCATCGCGGTTCTCCTTGTAGATCGTTGACTTGAAGTCGTTCTTCAGCAGGAAGACAAATGCCTTGTTGGCCTGATCCTCCAACTCCAGACGATCAACCAAGAAGAGCACCCGACGAACATTCCCCGTGCGAAGAAACAGCTTGATCACTGCTGCAGACGTCAGAGTCTTGCCCGTACCGGTCGCCATTTCGAACAGGAATCGCGTGGAACCATCCTTGACTGCACGCTGAATGGCTTGAGCAGCGCGTTGCTGGTAGGACCGCATGAAGCGCAGGCGGTGTTTCGCTACGAAGACTTCTCGAAGTGACCGATCCTTCCAGCCGGCCTCCGCGTCGTATTGCGGCATCTGGGTTCGGGCGATGTAGTCGAGCGCCACATCCTCCGTCACCAACCGTTGTGGATCAGGCTGGAACCGTTGGTAGCTCTTGATGGCGTCCGCACGTGGAAAGGACGTGATGACCTGGGGATTCCCGTGTTGAAGGTCCCACAGGTAGTGAAGGTTGCCGTTGCTCAGGATGACAAACCGGCAGTTTTGGGCTTTCGCGTACTTGCGCGCCTGCTCTTTGCCAATCAGCGGGTTCTTGCTTTCTGCCTTTGCCTCCAGCACCACCAGCGGAAAGGCGCTGTCATCCAAAAGGAGGAAGTCGACGAAGCCGTTGCCTGTGGTATCGAAGTCGTTCCCCATCGCGTCCACTTGGGGCTGTGTTAGCTTGACCTTCGGCTCAAGCACTACGTTGGCCTTGCCTCGCTCGTCGTCGAAGAAGCGCCAGCCGGCTGCGTCTAGCAGCCTGTTGATCTTGATTCTGGCCTGAGCTTCTTTTTCGGACATAGTGCCATTGTGTCTGGTCATGAGGTCGCCTACGCGAACTGGCGGTGCGGATACAGACGAGCTGGCGGTCGGGTGGCGACTCGGTTGCCGCGGGGGCTGAGGCCTGAATCGGTGCTTGCTTGCAGATCAGAAGTGACTATGGCACCTACCCCCGGAAGACATTTGGATCGCCTCCCCGACTACAGCACGTTCTTGTAGGACTGCTCGATGATCCCGACAACATAGTCAAGATCCTCAGGGCCCTTGAGATAGACCCTTCGGTCCATCGTCCAGTTGTAGCCCTCAGGGATCTTGTCATCCAAGCCCTTGGGGTCCGCGTAGTCGATCGGGCGCAGGTGAATGTTTAATTGGCTCTTGCCGATGTGCACCTCGGCAAAGTTGTTGGAAACCGAAAGGCGACGTAAGAGGCAGTGGCCTTCTCGACAATGGCGTCGTCCATCGCCCGAACCTATTCGCGAAGCTGCTCGAACAACTCCCGCGTGGCGGGCGTTGCCTTGCTCATTAGTCCTTCCGCTGACGCTGGCTCGCTGATCTCAGCCTTCTCTGCGGGGCCCTCAAGCCTTGCCGGGTGCTCAGGGCTGACAGACGCTGCGCCGAGACGAGGGTAGTCCGTGTACCCCAACGCACCCGCCGTATAGAAGGTCTTCGGCTGCGGTTCGTTCAGCGCGGCCCCCAGGCTCAGCCGCTCGACCAGGTCCGGGTTGGCGAGGAAGGCCCGTCCGAAGACGATGGCGTCGGCGCTGCCTTCGTGCGCTGAAGCCGCCGTTGCGCAGCAGCGGTCCCTTGAAGTGCTGACGCGCCACAGCAGCGATGCGGCGCTCGGCGTCCAGCGCTGGATCCATGTGGCGCAGTTCCAGATAGGCGATGTGGCGCTGGCCGAGCTGCGTGGCGATGTAGGCCAGCAGCGCCTCTGGGTTGCTGTCCTGCAGGTCGTTGCTGCCTGCCAGCGGCGACAGGCGCAGGCCGACCCGGTCGGCGCCCGCTTCGGCGATGGCGGCATCGATGCACTCGAGCAGCAGGCGCGCCCGGTTCTCGATGCTGCCGCCATAACGCTCGTAGCCGGGCCCGCTGCGGTCGTTCACGCCGTCGCGCAGGAACTGGTCGAGCAAGTAGCCGTGGGCCCCATGCAATTGCACGCCGTCGAAGCCGGCCTGCAAAGCGCGGCGGGTGGCTTGGCGGAACAGATCGACGATGGCTGGCAGTTCGTCGTCGCGCAGGCGGCGCGGGTTCTCGTAGGGCTGCTTGCCGTCGGGGGTGTTGATGAAGCCCTGGATGGCCCGCTCGCCGCTGCTGATGGGTTGCACACCACCATTGAGACTGGAGTGCGCCGAGCGGCCGGGGTGCCAGATCTGCAGCTGCATGCGTCCGCCGGCGGCGTGCACGGCACCCGTGACGTCACGCCAGCCGGCCACGCAGGCGTCGTCGTAGATGCCAGGCTCGCCCGTGAAGGCGCAGCCATCGGCTGCCACCATGGTGGCCTCTGCGATCAGCAGTCCGGCCGAGGCACGTTGGGCGTAGTGCTCGGCCATCAGCGCGTTGGCGATGTGGCTGCGGCCGGCACGGGCGCGTGTCAGCGGCGCCATCACGATGCGGTTGGGCAGCGTCAGGGCGCCCAAGGTCAGGGGGTCGAAGAGTGTAGGCATTCCGTCAAAGGGTGGTGCTGGGGTTCGCTGCGGCCCCGACAAGTCGGCGTTGCAGGATCCGCACATTGTCGCGAGCCTGGTGGCCATGATGGGCGCCGGCGTGGAGTGTGCTCAGGAGCGCAGCAGATCGTCACCAGCCTGCCGGCTTCTGGCACTCGGGCCGATGAAGGCGCCCGCTGCAACGCGGGCGACAGGGCACGGGCTGCCTGCATCCGCCGCGAGCGGGTGCTTCCGAATCTGAGCCTACATCCGCGCCTTCCGATTCGCTGCCCTGAATCCGCCCCCCACTGCCACATCCTGGAAACCGGCAACGACAGCTACCGCCTCAAGCACAGCTCTACCCAGCCTCGTACAACCACCGCCAAGGAGTCCAAGACCAAAAAGTCATCCACACCGTAGACCCTCGAAAACGAAAAACGGGTGGATCAAGATCCAATGGAAGTGCCGGTTCAGGATCGGGTGGAAATCAACAGCAATGGCAATACGAAAGCGAACCGTCGAGCACGTCTTCGGAACGCTGAAGTACTGGATGGGGCAGCCGCTGCCACGCTGAGCGGCCGTGGGCGGGGCACCGGGCCTGAGTCCGGGTGCACGCCTTCGAACATGCCTCTGGCAGAGCAGGCCATGAGTGGACGCCAGGGCGGCGGCCTGCGGGCTCGACGGCCGCCGCCAGGGGCCGGCGGGTGACGCGTGCCATTGCCGACTACGCGGGCTTCTGAGCGCGCCGGGCACGGCCCTCGCGCTTGGCCTCCTCTGCGCTCCATGCTTGGCCGGGTCCGCTGTTCAAGCCCTGGCGGATGTCGTGGCGCAGCTGCTCGAGCTTGGCGGCGCGCAAGCGGTCCTGCTCGTCCATCAGGCGCAGCGCCTCGCGCACGACTTCGCTGGCAGAGGAGTACATGCCAGAGGCCACCTTGGACCGGACCAGTTCTTCGAGCTGTGGTGTGAGGTTGACGTTCATGCCCACCGGCAATCTCCGCGTTGGTGGTGTGTCTCATGATGTCCGAATATGTCAATGATGGACACTCAGCGCCGCTGTCGGTGCTGCCGCTGAAATCGCGACGCGCGCCATCGTCATGCAGCACCAGCCCCAGCGCCCTGTGCAGTTCGGGCCTGCACCGAGTCCATCATCGATCCCTTGATCCCGACCTCGCCGAAGTCCAGCCGAGCCGGGGCCCGAGGCGCCAAGCTGACGGCACCCAGCACCACGGCATCGATCGGTTCATCGCATGGTGACGTCCCCTCACCCTGAGGGAACGTGATGCCAAGCCGCGACACCGCCCGGGCGCCACCGCCCGGGCCGCTATGCTGCGCAGGCTGCCCAAGACACCCATGACCGACCCCTTCGCCACTGCCCGCACCAGTTTCCTGGACGGCGTGCGCGCCTTCGAAGCGGGTGACCTGGCGACGGCGGAAGCGGCCTTCCGCGCTTCGCTGGAGTCCTTGCCGGGACGGCCCTCGACCTTGATGAACCTGGCGGCCACGCTCACCCGCGCCGGCCGCCCGGCCGAAGCGCTGCCCCTGCTGGATCAGGCCTTGGCCGGCGAGCCCGGAAGCACCGAAGCACTCTGCCACCGCGGCGCGGCGCTGGCCGCGCTGGGGAAGACCGAGTCCGCCCTGGCGGCTTACGACGAAGCGCTGCGCAGTCGGCCCCTGCTGGTGCCAGCCCTGTTCCAGCGTGCCGTGCTGCTGAACCTGCTGGGGCAAGCCACGGCGGCGCTGGTGGCGCTGGAGCGGCTGATGGCGATTCGAACGCCCGACGCCGAAGCCTGGTTCCACCACGGCCAGACGCTGCAGGCGCTGGGCCGCAACGACGCCGCCCTGCAAAGCTACGACCGCGCCCTGGCCCTGGAGCCGCACGGGGCCAGCACCTGGTCGCGCCGCGGCACCTTGCTGAAGGACATGGGCCGCATGCCTGAGGCCGCTCACAGCTTTCAGCAGGCGCTGGCGCATGGCGGCGACGCCGAGCTGAACCGCTACTTCCTGGCCTCGGTCAGCGGTGACGCGATGCCCCAGGCGGCGCCACGGGCGTACGTCGAGCAGCTCTTCGACAGCTACGCGGCCGACTTCGACCAGCACCTGGTGGCGACGCTGGGTTACCGCACGCCACGATGGCTGGCCGCGCTGCTGCCGGCGGGTCGGCGCTTCGATGGCGCGCTGGACCTGGGCTGCGGCACCGGCTTGATGGGCCCGCTGCTGGCGCCGTGTTGCGCTGCCATCGACGGCGTCGACCTGTCGCGCCAGATGCTCGAGAAGGCCCGCGAGACGGGCCTGTATCGCCACCTCTGGCATGCCGACGTGGCAGCGCACCTGCAGCAAGGCGGCGAACACTACGATCTGGTGCTGGCGGCGGATGTGTTCGTCTACGTGGGCGCGCTGGACGAGGTGTTTGCCGGCGTGGCGCGTGTGCTGCGGCCCGGGGGCTTGTTCGTCTTCTCGGTGGAAGAGGCCGATGCCGGCGAGACACTGCAACTGCGCCCCAGCGCGCGCTACGCCCATTCACGTCCTTATGTCGCAGACCTGGCGGCGGCGCACGGGTTTGCAGTCCAGCACGTCGATCGGCAGACCCTGCGCCACGACCAGGGCCGGCCCATCTCAGGCCTGCTGATGCGGCTGTCCCGCAGCTGAACGGGTCGGCGGCGGCAAGCCGCTGGCCGCCGGCATCGGCACACGCTGAATCGATCGCAGCACGTTCTCGGCCGTTGCGGGCGCTTCCAGACAGACCGGGGACGGCGGCGCGCCGTTCAGGGCGCCAGCGTGTGTGCGGGCGATGGCATCGCGCAGCGCCTCGTACACGCTGATCGACAGCATGAACGGCGGCTCGCCCACGGCCTTGCTCTTGAAGACCGTGTCTTCGCGGTTGGGTTCGGGCCAGAGCTCGACACGGAAGTGCTCGGGTATGTCGGCCGAGGTGGGGATCTTGTAGGTGCTGGGGGCGTGCGTGCCGAGTGCGCCGTCGTCGGTCCACACCAGTTGTTCGGTGGTCAGCCAGCCCATGCCTTGCACGAAGGCGCCTTCGATCTGGCCGATGTCGATGGCCGGGTTGATGGAGCGGCCCACGTCGTGAAGGATGTCGACCCGCAGCACCTTGCTCTCGCCTGTCAGGGTGTCGATCGCCACCTCGGTGCAGGCCGCGCCGTAGGCGAAGTAGAGGAAGGCCCGCCCGGTGAACCTGGCTTTGTCGAAGTGGATCCTGGGCGTGCTGTAGAAGCCGTCGCTCCACAGCTGCACACGGTGGGCGAAGGCCAGCTTCACCACTTCGGCAAAGCTGCGGGAACGGGCGGGTGTGTGCACGAAGCCTTGCGCGAAGGCCACCGCATCGGCGCTGCAGCCGTCGATCTTGCCCAGACAAGCCGCCAGGTTGCCCCGCACCTGGGCAGCCGCCGCCTGGGCGGCGCGGCCGTTGGTGTCGGTGCCGACCGACGCTGCCGTGGGGGCTGCATTGGGCACCTTGCTGGTGTCGCTGGCGGTGGCGAGCACCCGTTCCACGGGGATGCCCAGTTCATCGGCCACCAGCTGCGCCACCTTGGTGTTCAGGCCCTGGCCCATCTCGGTGCCGCCGTGGTTCACCTGCACGCTGCCGTCGAGGTACACGTGCACCATCGCCCCGGCCTGGTTGAACTGCATGGCCGTGAAGCTGATGCCGTGTTTCACGGGCGTCAAGGCCAAGCCGCGCTTGAGCACGGGGCTGGTCAGGTTCCAGGCGTCGATGGCCTGGCTGCGCTGGCGGTATTGCGCCGAACGCTCCAGTCGCGGCAGCAGCGCCGGCAGGATGTTGTCCTCCACACGCATGCCGAAGTGCGTGGTATTGCGCTCGTCATCGTCGCTGTAGAGGTTGCGGTAGCGCACATCCAGCGCGTCCATCTGCAAGTGGCGGGCGATGTCGCCGATGATGGTCTCGATCAGGATCACGGCCTGCGGTGCGCCGAAACCGCGAAAGGCCGTGTGGCTCTGGGTGTGGGTCCTGCAGCGGTAGGACGCGATTTCGACGTGCGGCAGAAAGTAGGCGTTGTCGAGCTGGAAGATGGCGCGGTCGGCCACCGCGCCCGACAGGTCGGCGCTGTAGCCGCAGTTGGCCGCCATCATGACCTTCAGCGCAGCAAGGCGCCCGCTGTCGTCGAAGCCCACCGTGTACTCGAAGGCGAAGGGGTGGCGCTTGCCGGTGATCATGAAGTCGTCGTCACGATCCAGGCGCAGCTTCACTGCACGGCCCACCTTGTGCGCCGCCACCGCCGCCCAGACCGCGACGTGCCCGGCCTGGGTTTCCTTGCCGCCGAAGGCACCCCCCATGCGGCGGCATTCCACCCGCACGGCGTTGTTTTCGACACCCAGCGCGTGGGCCACCCAGTGCTGGACCTCGCCGGGGTGCTGCGTGCTGCTGTACACCTGCCACTGGTTCTGCTCTTGCGGCAGCGCGTAGGCAATCTGGCCTTCCAGGTAGAAGTGTTCCTGGCCACCGGCCTGCAGCGTGCCGGTCAGGGTGTGTGGGGCCTGGGCCAGGGCCTGCGCCACGTCGCCGCGGCGCACGAACACCGGCGGCAGCACATAGCTTCCAGCAGCCCGCGCCTGGTGCACGTCCAGGACGGCAGGCAGCGCCTGTATGCGCACGGCCACCCGGCGTGCAGCATGGCGCGCCTGCATCACGCTGGTGGCCACCACCAGGCCGATGACCTGGCCCACGTAATGCACGGTGTCGGTGGGAAACACCACTTCGTCGTTTGCCAGCACGGGCAGGTGCAGGCCACCCGGCACGTCGGCGGCCAGCACCACGTCCACCACGCCGGGCATGGCCAGCGCGGCGCGGGTGTCCACGCCCAGCAGGCGGCCGTGGGCCACGGCCGACAGGATGGGCGCCGCGTACAAGGTGCCGCGCACTTCGGTCAGGTCGTCGACGTAGGGTGCCGAGCCGCTGACCTGGGCGAGGGCGCTTTCGTGGGCGATGCTGTTGCCGGCCACGCCGGCTTCTGATTCGCTGTTGAAGCCCGAGGGGGGTTTCGCCAGGCTGGGGGCGGAGCCAGGAATCGGCGTTTTCATGCGGATGCTCCCAGCGGCAGCGCACTGCCCGGCTTCAGGTGGTCCAGGCTCACCGGGTGTAGGCCCTGGCTCTCCAGCCAGAAGCGTTGCAGCAGGTTGCCGATCACCTGGCTTCGGTAGCTGGCGCTGGCGCGCATGTCGGAGATCGGCGAGAACTCTGCGCGCAGCGATTCGGCGGCCTGCTGCGCGCACGCTGCGTTCCAGGTCTGGCCCACCAGGCGGGCTTCGGTCTGGCGTGCCCGCATGGGCGTGGCAGCCATGCCGCCCACGCCGATGGATGCCTTCTGCACCACGCCGTGCTTGAAGTCGAGGCTCAGCGCCAGACACACCGCAGAGATGTCGTCTTCGAAGCGCTTGGAGATCTTGTAGGCCCGCAAGAGGTGGCTGGTGCCCTGCGCCCTGGCAGCCGACGTTCCGGCCGCAGCAGCCACCGCCTTGGGCACCTTGATCCACGCCAGCACCTCGTCGGGTGCCAGCACGTTCCGGCGGTAGCCCGTGTACAGGTCTTCCAGTCGCAGTTCACGGTGGCCGCGCTCGCTCATCAGCACCACGCTGGCGCCCAGCGCAATCAAGAGCGGCATGGAATCGCCGATGGGCGAACCGTTGGCCACGTTGCCCCCCAGCGTGCCCGTGTTGCGCACCGTCAGCCCCGCAAAGCGGTTCAGGAAGCCTTCGAGCGAGGGGCGGTCGGCCACCAGGGCGGCAAAGGCATCCGTGAGCGTGACGGCAGCGCCTATGGCCAGGTGGTGCCGGTAGTGTTCGACACGGCGCAACTCGCGCACCTGCGTCAGGTCGATCACATGGTCGACCTGCAGGTGCTGCTTGGTCACCCACAAACCCACGTCGGTGCAACCCGCCACCAGCTGGGCCTTGGGGTGGCGCGTGCGCGCGGCCAGCAGCCGCGCCAGGGTGCGGGGGACCAGGTAGGCCGAATCGGCCTGTGGCGCCGGCAAGACCTTGGCCATGCGCTTCAGTTCGAGCAGCACCTGGGCCTCGTCGACGCAGGCCTGCGCCGGCGCGCTGCGGTCCTCGCCTGTCGGCCCGCCAGCCAGGTGCATGCCTTGTGCGGCGTCCAGGATGGGCCGGTAACCGGTGCAGCGGCACAGGTTGCCCGAAATGGCGTGCTGGGCGGCTTCGCGTGTCACCGCTGCGCCGCGCTGGTTCTGGTACAGGCCGAACAGGCTCATCACGAAGCCCGGGGTGCAGAAGCCGCACTGCGAGCCGTGGCAGCGCACCAGGGCCGCTTGTGCGGGGTGCAGGGCTGCGAGGCCGCCAGCGGGTTCGGCGGGGGCCGGCCTGGCACCGGAAATGTCTTCCACTGTCCACAGCGCCATGCCGTCGATGGAATGCGCCATGCGGATGCAGCTGTTGATGGCGCTGTAGCGCAGCGTGCCCGCATGGGCTTGGCCGACGACCACGGTGCAGGCGCCGCAGTCGCCTTCGCCGCAGCCTTCCTTGGTGCCGGTGCAGGCCAGGTCTTCCCGCAGCACTTCGAGCAGCGTTCGGTTGGGCGGCACGTTGTGCAAGGTGACGGGCTTGCCACGTCGAAGAAAGCGAATCGGTTGGGTGTTCATGTGGTGCACCGTGCATCAAGAACCATGCCATTGCGGCTGGCGGTCGCCCGCCCGGCTTCCAGGTGAGCCTGGATGCAGGCTACCGCATGGGCTGGGCCGCCAGCGGCAGCCATCCCGGTGCGGGCGCTTGCGTGCACTGCCTTGGCGCATGCGGGTGGCGCCGCGCCATCGGCGTGCAGCGCGGGCCATCTCCATCGAGACGGCCCATGAACTCGGGCGGGATGACCTGGGCCAGCGTGGCGCCAAGGCCGCATGCACGCAAGCCTTGCGAGTGCCCTGGCAGGTGGGCTTCGTGCTGCTGCGGTGCGTCGCGGACATCTGAACAGCGCTCGGGGTCCAGAGGGCTCTGGAGCCAAGCCAACCACCGACCGGGCTCACGCGCCTGCACGACGGGAGACTAGCGCGGCGTCCGCGTCCCCTGCCGGTTCTCCACCGCACTGACCCAGAGCAGCCAGGGCACGCGCCCGGGGCCTTTGCCGGACATCTGCGCGTAGCGGTCCCACAGCGCCTGCAGCTCGGTGCGCATGCGCTCGGCCTCGTCGGGCGTCAGGTGCAACTCACCGTGCTGGTTGACGATGCCGGCTTCCGCCAGCGAGCCGCTTTCGGGCTCCAGACCCTCGTAGACCCCCTGCGGCACGCGCCGGATCCGGAAGCACCAGCGATGGCGGTAGCGCAGCGCCACCCGCAGCAACGCCTGCTTCAGCGTGGCGTAGGCCGGGTCCATCTGGGCCCCCAGGATGTCGTCGACCGAGTCCATCGGCACGTCGGCGAGCGACGCGACATAGCGGTCACCGACCGCGCGGTAGCGCCGCAGCCGGCCCGGCCCCGAGGTCTCTCGCAGCAGGCCCAGACTGCGCAGGCGGCCGACCCAGTAGCTGACCAGGCTCTTGCCGACCCCCAGCGTGGCGGCGGCATCGCTGACGCCGCGCTCCTGCGCCAGGAAGACCTTGAAGAAGCGGTTGCGCCTGGCGTCGACCAACAGCGCGGCTGCCTCGCCGCGCACCACCGTGGCCTGCTGCTCGTCCTGCATCGTGCTCTCCCTGTTCAAGTTCGCCGTGGCATTTGAACGCATGTCTGCCTACCGTCAGGCCAGACGTCACGCCTGCACACACAACGCCATGAACACATTCGTCGCACACCTCTTGCAGCCCGCCCTGCCGGCCTTGCTGTGCCTGCTGCTCACGGCCTGTGGCGGAGGAGGCGGGGGCGGCGGAGCCGGCGACGCTGGCAGTGGCGGCGCCGGCAGCACCAACCCGACGCCGCCCGGCGGCCCGGGCCCGGGCCCGGGCACGGGCAGCACTCCCGGCCCCGTGACCAGCGCCGCGCCCACCGGACGCCTCTGGCACAACAACTACGCGCTCGACTTCGTCACCGGCAGCCAGGTCGCCCACCTCGACCAGAGCCCATCGACCCTGGCCGACCCGGACCGCTTTGCCATCCCCTGGCGCGACGGCACCCAGTACATCCTGACCGACTACCGGCCCGCCCGTGGCGAGACCACCATCACCGTCAAGGAGACGGGAACCCGGCGCGTGCTGTTCGAACTCGTCTACGACGGCTATGCCCGCGACCCGAAGCCCTCGCCCATCAGCAGGGACGTGGTGCTGTTGACCGTGGGCAACAGCATCACCGAACGCGCCGACTACGCCTTCATCAACCTGCGCACGCGCAGCTTCATCGACCGCTTCGCCGAGGGCAGCGTCAGCGTGGACTGGCTGCCCGACGGCCGCTACCTGCAACTGGGCAGCAATGGCCAGATCTCGGTCGGCACACCGGGCAGCAGCCGCGCAGCAGCCGGCAGCTTCAACCTGCAAGGGCGCAGGCTGGGCGACGTGAAGGTCAACCATCAAGGCACGCAGTTCATCGTCACCCTGACCCAGGACAGCGGCGCGATCGCCCAGCGCGACCTCTGGGTGGCGAACATCGACGGCAGCAACCCCGGGCGCCTGACCAGCACCAACATCACCAGCTACGGCCACTGGTCGCCCGACGGGCGGCACATCGCATTCGACGACGACACGGGCTTCCTCTGCAACGGCGCGGGCTGCCTGGGCAGCTGCAGCCTCTGGGTCGTTGCCAGCACCACCCGCAACGCCAACCCGCTGCCGTCCTTCCCCGGCGAGGCCTCGGCCTTCAACGTCCGCAACGCCCAGGGCTCCTCGCGCCGGCTGGGCTGCGAACTGCTGGCCTGGCTGCGCTGACGCCCCTGCGCGACCAGGCGACCGGGCGGCCCGGTGCCGCCCCGCGTGAATCTGACCACCGACATCCTTCAACCCTGCCCCTGGAGATCTGGACCATGCTCGACCACCGTAACGGGAAGCCCCAGCGCCTTCGCGCCTGGACCTTGTCATGCCTGGCGTTGAGCTGCGCCCTGGTCGCCTGCGGCGGCGGTGGGGACGCCGGCCCGGGTGCCGCGCTCGGCCCCTCGCCATCGCCCTTGCCTTCACCGTCACCGACGCCGTCAGGCGTGGCCAATGCCTGCTTCGATCCGGCCGAGGCCCTGCTGACGACGGGCTTCACCACCATCGGCGTCTACGACGACGGCAGCGCCCTGACCGGCGACACGACGATCACCGAAACCATCGACGGCCCGGCGGTGTTCGAAGGCCAGACGCGCATCCAGCGGACCGTCAGGACCGTCACCCCTTCGGCCGCGAACAGCACCCAGCGCGTGCAGACCGACTTGAAGGCCTACCAGCAGTCCAACGGGGGCTTGCTGACGCAGTACGGCAACACCAGCAGCGCCACACAGTTCAACGGCGGCGTGTCGCGCCCGTCGGGCGGCGCCAAGGTGGTCCTCACGCCGCCTTACGTCGACAAGTTCTACCAGCTCGCGATGGGGGAGAGCACCACCGTGTCGGGCACCGTGGTGATCACCGCGACACCACCATTCCCGCAACCCAGCACCACCACGACCAATACGTTCACCGAAACCACGACCTACGTCGGCAACGAAACGGTGACGGTCTTCGGCCGCAGCTTCAACACCTGCAAGTACGTTCGCAACACGGTGCCGGGCAACGGCGCGGCCAGCACGAGCAGCACGGTCTGGCGCGTTCTCGGCAAGGGCGTGGTGGTGAGGCTGGAGTCGACGAGCGCCGGCACGACCACAGTGCTCCAGTTCAAGTCGGGCTCGCTCAACGGCGTGGCCTTGTAGGGCCGGTCGATCGGCCGCGCGCTTTCAGCGCGGGGCGCGCAGATGCCGCGCCACCCACCCCGGCACGTGGTCCATGCGCCACTGCCACCAGCGCGGCACGGCCGGTGTGTTGGCGCGTTGAACGTAGTACGGCACCATGGGGCAGAACCAGTCCCACAGGCGGCGCAGTTCGGCCTCGGGCTCGTCGTGCAGGTCCACGCGCAGGTCCACCAGCGGGAACGGCTGCTCGCCATGCACCAGCAGCGCGGCCGAGTTCTGGCCCTCGGGCTGGCCGCCGGCGTCGCGCCCGGCTTCCACCGCGCGCACCAGGCGTTCGGCCAGGGTTTCCGTGTGCGAGGCTTCGAAGGCCCGGGCCATGGCCTGGACCACGCCAGCGCCTGCCAGCACGTTGCCGGCCACCGCGTAACCGTCGCCCAGGTGGTGCCCGCACCAGGGCGCGTTCTTCTCGCCGGTGAAGGCGAAAGCGCGGCCGTACACGTCGACCACGTGGATCTGGCGCGACTGCGGAAAGGGGTCGGCCTGCTGCAGTTCGGCCACGATCTTCTCGGCCGACAGCGCCGAGCCGATCAGCTGGCGCGCCAGCGGCAGCAGGTGCGGGTTGGCCACGGCCTGCAGCGAGGCCGCGCCGCGCTGCGGCACCACCACCGGGCAGCGCACGCCCACGTTGGGCGAGTAGGTGGCGATGCCCACGCCGTATTCGCCGCTGCGCGGGCAGC
>LNFM01010459.1_pt1 | contig 18434 bp, 18 predicted proteins | sample 596031 | NCBI WGS metagenome assembly LNFM01 (sample SAMN04254537, study PRJNA301005) | activated carbon metagenome | isolation source: dual media filters at the Ann Arbor, Michigan drinking water treatment plant | place: USA: Ann Arbor | reverse complement strand
ACCCGTCTCAACACCCTCGCGACTGCGATGAAAGGCTAATCATGGACATCCGTGCCGCAGAAATTTCCAAGGTCATCAAGGACCAGATCGCCAACTTCGGCACTGAAGCTCAGGTTTCGGAAGTCGGCAGTGTGCTGTCGGTCGGTGACGGTATCGCCCGTATCCACGGCCTCGACAATGTTCAGGCCGGTGAAATGGTCGAATTTTCGAACGGTATTCAGGGCATGGCGCTGAACCTCGAAGCCGATAATGTCGGTGTGGTTATCTTCGGTTCCGACGCAGAAATCCGCGAAGGCGACGTCGTCAAGCGCACCGGCACGATCGTGGACGTTCCCGTCGGCAAGGAACTGCTCGGACGCGTGGTTGACGGTCTTGGCAACCCGATCGATGGCAAGGGCCCACTCAAGACCACGCAGCGCAGCCGCGTTGAAGTCAAGGCCCCCGGCATCATTCCGCGCCAGTCGGTTTCGGAACCTGTCCAGACCGGCCTCAAGGCTCTCGACGCACTTGTCCCCGTTGGCCGCGGCCAACGCGAACTGATCATCGGCGACCGTCAAACGGGCAAGACCGCCGTCGCTATCGACACTTTCATCAACCAAAAGGAAGTCAACAAGGGCACCGACGAATCAAAGAAGCTCTATTGCATCTATGTTGCCGTCGGCCAGAAGCGCTCGACCGTTGCGCAGATCGTCCGCGCATTGGAAGAACAGGGCGCGATGGAATATACCATCGTCGTCGCTGCAACCGCTTCGGAGCCCGCACCGCTTCAATATCTCGCGCCTTATACCGGCGTCGCGATGGGCGAATATTTCCGCGACAATGGCATGCACGCCGTCATCGTCTATGACGATTTGTCGAAGCAGGCGGTTGCCTATCGCCAGATGTCGCTGCTACTTCGCCGTCCTCCAGGCCGTGAAGCCTATCCCGGCGACGTTTTCTATCTCCACAGCCGTTTGCTCGAGCGCGCCGCGAAGATGAGCGACGCAAATGGCGGTGGTTCGCTGACCGCATTGCCGATCATCGAAACGCAGGCTGGCGACGTGTCGGCCTATATTCCGACCAACGTGATTTCCATCACCGATGGCCAGATCTTCCTTGAAACCGACCTGTTCTTCCAGGGCATTCGTCCTGCAATCAACGTCGGTCTATCAGTGAGCCGCGTTGGTTCGGCTGCCCAGACCAAGGCAATGAAGAAAGTCTCCGGTTCGATTAAACTGGAACTCGCACAGTACCGCGAAATGGCGGCGTTCGCGCAGTTCGGTTCTGACCTCGATGCCTCGACGCAGAAGCTGCTCAATCGCGGCGCGCGTTTGACCGAATTGTTGAAGCAAAAGCAATTCTCGCCGCTGCCTTTCGAAGAGCAGACCGCGTCGATCTTCGCTGGTACCAATGGCTATCTCGACAGCATTCCTGTCGTGGACGTCACCCGCTATGAAGAAGCCATGCTCGCTGACCTGCGCGCCAATCACGCCGACATCCTGAAGACCATCCGCGACAGCCGCGACTTCAGCGACGACAGCAAGAAAGCGCTGATGGCCGCACTCGACAAGTTCACGAAAAACTTCGCGTAAACGGAACCTAGTATGGCGAGCCTTAAGGCCCTCAAAATGCGGATCAACTCGGTCAAATCGACCCAGAAGATCACTAAGGCGATGAAGATGGTCGCCGCTGCAAAGCTGCGCCGGGCGACCGAAGCGGCGCAGGCTGCGCGTCCCTACGCCGAACGACTCGAAGCCGTGGTGGCGAGCGTCGCGTCGAAGGTCACGGTTGGGCCGCAATCGCCCAGGTTGCTCGCTGGCACCGGCAAGGACGATGTGCATTTGCTCGTCGTCGCGACGTCGGACAAGGGTCTGGCTGGCGCGTTCAACACCAACATCGTCCGTCTCGCGCGCAAGACGGCTGAAGAGCTTCGCGCTGCGGGCAAGACCGTCAAATTCTACACCATCGGCAAGAAGGGCAAGGATCAGCTTGCCCGCACTTTCCGTGGCGACATCATCCACAGCATCGAGCCGGGTGACTTGGGCAAGCTCAGCTTTGCCGATGTGCAGGCCTGGGGCGAAGACCTGACCACGCGTTTCGAATCCGGCGAATTCGACGTCGCGCATCTGCTGTTTTCGAAATTCGTCACTGTGCTAACGCAGGAGCCGACCGCGATCCAGTTGATGCCGGTTGCGGTTGCGACCGATGGCAGCGTGCCAAGCGTCGGTGCCTCGGTCGAATATGAACCCGATGAGGAAGAAATCCTCGCCGACCTTCTGCCTCGCAACATCTCGGTGCAACTGCTGCGCGCGAACCGTGAAAATGCGGCGTCGGAGCAGGGCTCAAAAATGACGGCGATGGACAACGCGACGCGCAACGCGGGCGACATGATCAACAAACTGACCATCCAGTATAACCGCACGCGTCAGGCGGCGATTACCACTGAACTTATCGAAATTATTGCGGGCGCCGAAGCGCTCTAACGACATCCAAAGGCAAGGAACGAAGACATGGCAACCGCCCCGAAGAAGACCGCCGCTCCCAAGGCCGCTGCTGCACCAACGGCAGCCGCAGCAAAGGCGCCTGTGAAGAAAGCTGCTGCACCCAAGGCAGCAACCAAGGCCCCTGCCCCCAAGGCTGGCTCAGGTCAGACCAAGACCAATGTTGTCGGCGCAACCGGCCGCATCAGCCAGGTCATCGGCGCTGTCGTCGACGTGTCGTTCGAAGGCCAGCTGCCCGCGATTCTCTCGGCGCTCGAAACTGACAATAACGGCAACCGCCTCGTTCTTGAAGTGGCGCAACATCTCGGCGAAAACACCGTCCGCACCATCGCGATGGACGCGACCGAAGGCCTGACCCGCGGTCAGCCTGTTCGTGACACCGGCGCGCAGATTTCAGTGCCCGTCGGCCCGATGACACTCGGCCGCATCATGAACGTCATCGGCGAGCCCATTGACGAACGTGGCCCGGTTGGCGCAGCGAAGACCAACCCGATCCACGCCGAAGCACCTCTGTTCACCGACCAGTCGACCGAAGCAGAGATTCTGGTTACAGGCATCAAGGTCATCGACCTGCTCGCACCTTACGCAAAGGGCGGCAAGATCGGTCTGTTTGGCGGCGCTGGCGTTGGCAAGACGGTTCTCATCCAAGAGCTTATTAACAACATCGCAAAAGGCCATGGCGGCGTTTCGGTGTTTGCGGGCGTGGGTGAACGCACCCGTGAGGGTAACGATCTCTATCACGAATTCCTCGACGCGGGCGTTATCGCTAAGGACGCCGACGGAAACCCGACGCCTGAAGGATCGAAGGTTGCTTTGGTGTTCGGCCAGATGAACGAACCTCCCGGTGCGCGCGCACGTGTGGCGCTTTCGGGCCTGACGATGGCGGAATATTTCCGCGATGAAGAAGGCCAGGATGTTCTGTTCTTCGTCGACAACATCTTCCGCTTCACACAGGCTGGCTCCGAAGTGTCCGCGCTTCTTGGCCGTATTCCTTCAGCAGTGGGCTATCAGCCTACACTCGCCACTGACATGGGCCAGTTGCAGGAGCGCATTACCTCGACAACCAAGGGTTCGATCACTTCGGTGCAAGCCATTTACGTTCCCGCAGATGACTTGACCGACCCTGCGCCAGCCGCCTCGTTTGCTCACTTGGATGCAACGACTACGCTGAACCGTGCGATTTCCGAACTCGGCATCTATCCTGCCGTTGATCCGCTCGACTCGGTCAGCCGCGTGTTGACGCCTGCCGTTGTCGGCCAAGAGCATTACGACACCGCCCGCCGCGTTCAGGAAACGCTGCAAAAGTACAAGTCATTGCAGGACATAATCGCGATTTTGGGCATGGACGAATTGTCGGAAGACGACAAATTGACCGTGACCCGCGCGCGCAAGATCCAGCGCTTCCTGTCGCAGCCATTCCATGTTGCAGAAGTCTTCACCGGCATCTCCGGCAAGTTCGTCCAGGTCGAAGACACCGTGAAGTCGTTCAAGGCAGTCGTTGATGGCGAATATGACCATCTCCCCGAATCTGCTTTCTACATGGTCGGCGGCATCGAAGAAGCGGTGGCCAAGGCTGCCAAAATGGCTGCGGAGGCGGCGTAAGCCATCATGCCACTACATTTCGAACTCGTAACCCCTGAGAAGCTCTACCGCTCGGACGACGTCTATATGGTCGTCGTCCCGGGCACCGAGGGCGATTTTGGCGTGCTCGAGGGCCATAGCCCAATCATGAGCACGCTACGCAGCGATGCGACGCTCGACATCTACGCAACGCAAGGTGCAACGCCGGAAAAACTGTCCATTGCAGGCGGTTTTGCCGAGGTGAATGAAAAAGGCCTGACCGTGTTGGCCGAACGAGTGATTGAGGCGGTCTAGGTTAACGTTCACACGCGCCTTTGACGCCATAGATACAGCCCTGCACCAACGATAATCGCTGACCCGGCTAGCGACGTAAGGTCGGGCCAGTCACCGAATATCGCAACGCCTAAGGCCATTGCAATCAACAGCTGCACATATGTCATCGGCGCGATGTCGGCGGCCGACGCACGCGTCGTTCCCATGTAAATCAGCCAATGGGCAAAACTGGCTGACACCGCCACCACGCAGCATTTGGCGATAATCGTCCAGTCAGGTATGCCGACTTGCAACGGCGGAAAGCCGGAAAAATGCCCGATGACGGCGGCGCCCACCACAAAAGGCACGGCGATGGACGCAATCAGAAACTGCATCAGCAAGGGCGAGCCAGCGGTCGAGACCGCCCTGTTGCCCATCATTACCATCGCCATGCATAGAGCTGCGGCCAGCGGCATTAGCGCGACCCAGCCGAGCTCTGCAATATTGGGCCGCAAGATAATTAGAACCCCGCCAAATGCCGCAAGTGAGGCAACCCATGTCGCAGCGCGTGTCCGCTCTTTCAGGAAAATCGATGACAGAATCGCGGTAATCATGGGCGTGGTAAAACCAATTGCGGTGGCTTCCGCCAACGGCATGAGAAAAATCGACGAAAAGAACAATATCGTCGCGGCGGCAACTGCGGCACCGCGCATTAGCTGAATGTCAGGTCGCGGCAGGGCAAATCCGCGACGCCCCTCCTTCACCAACAGGAACATACCAAGTCCGAATGCGCCAATGGAATACCGCAATGCGGCGACCGCTGTGCCTGGCCAAGCCCCCGCAATCGACTTGATCACGGCATCGCCGCAGGACAGCAAAGCAAAGCCGGCTAGCGCGAATAGGAGGCCCGAGCGGGCGAAGTGTGACGGCAATGGAATTTCCCCGAAGTTGGCGCTGCCTTAGTCTTCGCTGACATGAATGAAAAGCTAGGTTTCGAGCATAGTTGGGTGCGCAACCAGCATAGCATTACCAATTTATTCACCATTTAACGCTAGCACGATACGGAGTGTGAGCGCATTTGGCAAAAAACCAGGCTTAACTGCAGGGCGACCAGCTTTCGGCGTCGCCCGCCCGATGACCGGGGGTGGGTCCGGATCGTCCGGCCAATCCGCACCGCCGCCCGCGCCGATGCCACGTCCTGAAATGCAGCAACCCGAAGGCGGAGAGCAGTTTCCACCCATCGATTCGGTTGAACTGCCCGGTAGTCTGGCTGCCCCTACAACAGCAATGCAAGACGCCATGTCCCGGCTTTCTGACCGCGCAAATAATGCCGCGCCGGTCGATGAAGGCCCCCAAGGTTTTGAAGCATCGGTTCACAAGATCAAGGAACAGGTGCTTCCGCGCCTGCTCGAACGCGTCGATCCCGAAGCGGCAGCATCGCTCAACAAAGAAGAGTTGACCGAAGAATTCCGTCCGATCATCCTTGAGGTGCTCGCCGAGCTGAAACTGACGCTAAACCGCCGCGAGCAGTTTGCGCTCGAAAAGGTGCTCGTCGATGAGTTGCTCGGTTTTGGTCCACTTGAGGAATTGCTTGGCGATCCGGATATTACCGACATCATGGTCAACGGTCCCAACCAGACTTATATTGAAAAGAAGGGCAAGCTGACCATCGCGCCGATCCAGTTCCGCGATGAAGAGCATTTGTTCCAGATTGCGCAACGCATCGTCAATCAGGTCGGCCGCCGCGTCGACCAGACCACGCCGCTTGCCGATGCCCGCTTAAAGGACGGCTCACGCGTCAACGTCATCGTGCCCCCGCTGTCGCTGCGCGGTACCGCGATCTCGATTCGTAAATTCTCCGAAAAGCCGATCACCATCGACATGCTCAAAGGCTTTGGATCGATGTCAGAAGCGATGGCGACCGCGCTGAAGATTGCCGGTGCCAGCCGGATGAACATCGTTATTTCGGGCGGTACGGGTTCGGGTAAGACAACGATGCTCAACGCCTTGTCGAAAATGATCGATCCCGGTGAACGCGTGCTGACCATCGAAGATGCCGCCGAACTCCGCTTGCAGCAGCCGCACTGGTTGCCGCTTGAAACACGTCCGCCAAACCTTGAGGGCGACGGCGCGATTACCATCGGCGATCTCGTCAAGAACGCCCTGCGTATGCGGCCTGACCGGATAATCCTGGGCGAAATTCGTGGCGCGGAATGTTTCGACCTTCTCGCCGCGATGAACACCGGTCACGATGGTTCAATGTGTACGCTTCACGCCAACAATCCACGCGAATGCTTGGGTCGTATGGAAAATATGATCCTGATGGGCGACATCAAAATCCCCAAGGAAGCCATCTCGCGCCAGATCGCCGAATCGGTCGATATGATCGTTCAGGTCAAACGGCTTCGCGACGGTTCGCGTCGTACCACGCAAATCACCGAAGTGATCGGCATGGAAGGCGACGTCATCGTCACGCAGGATCTGTTCAAGTTCGAATATCGCGACGAGGATGCCGACGGCAAAATCCACGGCGAATGGGTTCCGGGCGGTGTGCGTCCCTACACGCTGGAAAAAGCACGTCAGTTCGGATTCGATCAACCGTTTCTTGAGGCATGCTTAGGCTGATCTCTTGGCTAAACGCCTTTGATTGCCAGCGCCGCGGAAATCACGGTCGCCAGCACTGAAAACACCGTTATTGCGGTCCAGGGCATAAAGCCGACATTTTCGATATTGGTCCGGCGGTTGCGTCTGCGGTCAGCGAGGCTGCTGAGGAGCACGAGAAAGCCGGACAACAGCGAAACGCCCGTCCACAGTTGATTGCCCCAGAATATTGCACTCATAAATAGCATGCGCCGCATGTGGTGCCTGCAATTGCGATGGTCAAGCCAACAGCCCCGCTCTACGGCATTGGCGCAATGAGTATCGAGACCACTCCTCCGCACGACGTGCCGAGCGGACAGACGCGTCCGATGCTGGGAATATTGCTACGGCTGGCGGCCGTGGCGGCTTTGGGCGTCATGTTCACTTTTGTAAAACTCGCCAGCCAGCATGGTGTTCACCTTGTCGAGGCATTGTTCTGGCGGCAATTGGCCGGATTACCTGTTGTTGTCCTTTGGCTCTGGTCGCTCGGTAAATTGGGTGACATTCACACAAAGAACCCGTTGGCGCATGGGTTGCGGGGGATCTTGGGGCTGACATCGATGGCGCTGAACTTTTCCGCGATGATACTGCTGCCGATGGCCGAAGCAACGACGATCAGTTTCGCAACGCCTGTCTTTGCCACAATGCTCGCAGCGTTGTTGCTCGGTGAGCCGACAGGCCGATATCGGTGGGGAGCAGTGGCATTTGGCTTCGTCGGCGTTTTGCTTGCCGTGCAGCCAAATGCCGTTGCGATGCACGGCGCTGGGCCATGGGTGGCGCTGGCGGGGGCGTTGTTGACGGCGTGCGTCCTGATCCAGATCCGCCGCATGTCACGAGCAGAAAGTGCCGGCGCAATTGTGTTTTGGTTCAGTTTGAGCACTTTGGTGCCGCTGGGCATTGGCATGTTGTTTGTTGCGCGAAATCATGATCTTGTCGGCTGGTTGCTGATTGCTGGATTGGCGCTGAGCGGTGCGGTAGCGCAGCTGTTGTTGACCACCGCAATGCGCCATGCATCGGTCGCGGCGATTACGACGATGGATTATACCGGACTGATCTGGTCGATCACGTTCGGCTATCTGATCTTTGACAATTTGCCGGGGCCTGGAACATGGCTAGGCGCGCCCGTTATCATCGTGGCCGGGCTGATCATCATGTGGCGCGAGCATAAACTGGGAAAGTCACGGATCAGAAAAGCCTGACCGGCATGTCGATATCGCGCCGGTTGGCATGCACCGGGATCTGTGCCCTGACTTCAGCGAGCCGTGACAAGTCCAGTTCGGCAAAACCCAAGCCTTCGCCCTCGCCCATATCGAGCAGCGTTTCGCCCCAGGGATCGATAACCATCGAATGGCCATAGGTTTGCCTGCCATCTGCATGCGCACCCGATTGCGCGGCGGCGATGACAAAGGCCTCAGCTTCGATCGCTCGTGCCGTTAACAGCGCGTGCCAGTGCGCTTTGCCGGTTGGCACCGTGAATGCCGCAGGCACGGCAATGACGTCGACGCGTTTTCCAATTAGCGCGGCAAAAAGCGAAGGAAATCTGATATCATAGCAGATGGTAAGTCCCATCAGACCCAAAGGCGATGCCACCGCCACAGGGCCATCCCCCGCTGCATAAGCCGATGACTCGCGCCAGCTTTCACCCGATGCAAGGTCTACATCGAACAGATGCATCTTGTCATACCGCGCCCTGACGATGCCGTCAGGTCCGATTACCAGCGACCGATTGGCAAATTTACCGCTCGTTTCGTGAACGACCGCCATCGAGCCCAGATGAACCCAAGTTCCTGCCGATTGGGCAGCTGCATAAATTTTCTGGAGTTCGGCAGATTGCGCTTCGGCGGTGATATTTTGTCGTGCCCGGTCGCGATTACGATCCAGAAGGCACGACATCTCCGGTGCAAAATACATGACTGCGCCTCGGGCCGCCGATAGCGAAATCGCATCGACCATTGCGGCGCAATTCTGATGCGGATCAATCCCACTACACATTTGATGGACCGCGATTATTGTCGGAGTCACTTTGAATCCTTTTTGAAATGACTTTTTCTTGCGCTGGACTTGACGAGCAGACTGCTTCCAGCAAACTGTATAAAATCTGCAACACTTCGATAAATCGAGATAATTTTGCTTTGAACCGAGATTCAATGCTTGAATTGTGACAGCACTTATGCAAGAGACTGCTCCGAGTGCAATGCACTTAATAAAAAGGAGCACCAAAGATGCGTTTCGGTAAGTTTTCTCTCGCTGCTGTGGCAGCCGCTTCGCTTGTAAGCGCGCCAGTAATGGCTCAATCACTCTCGCCCGCTGCAAAGGCAGTTGGCGCGTCCAAGGTTAAGCGCGTTGGCGCCAACACCCAGGACGAAAACAAGCTCGGTGGCGGTAGCGGCGTAATTGTTGCGATCATCGCTGCAGCTGCTGTTATTGGTGGTATCGTTATTGCTGCTGGCAATGACGACGATGGCCCAACTAGCCCCTGATTTCAGCGGGTTTAAAGTTTAAAGAGGCGGCCTTCGGGTCGCCTTTTTTTTGACCTATGTTGTCGAGACGTTATTTGATGGCGACATTCCGACAACCGCAATTCAAACTTTTGTAGGGGCGTCAAATGGCCGAAAATCTATCTGTTTTGGTAACCGGAGGGGCCGGTTATATTGGCAGCCACGCCGTCCTTGCACTTCTTGATTCAGGTCACCGCCCCGTCGTAATTGACAATCTGGTCACGGGGTTTCGGTGGGCAGTTCCCGATAATGCGACCTTCTACGAAGGCGACATTGCCAATTCGCAAATGATAACGCGAATCATTGAAAATGAGCGAATCGATGCTGTCATGCACTTTGCTGGTTCGGTCGTCGTTCCCGAGTCGGTCGAAAATCCGCTCAAATATTATCATAACAATACCGCCAAGACCCGTTCGCTGATCGAAAGCCTGGTTGCCAATGAAGTGCGGCACATGATCTTTTCTTCAACTGCGGCCACTTATGGCATTCCCGAAACAAGTCCGGTCCGCGAAGACATGCCGACCCGGCCGATCAATCCTTATGGTACGTCCAAGTTGATGACCGAAATGATGTTACGCGATGTCGCCGCTGCACATGATTTCAATTATTGCGCATTGCGCTATTTTAACGTTGCAGGCGCAGACCCTAAGGCCCGTAGCGGCCAGTCGACTGTCGGCGCGACGCATCTGCTGAAAATTGCTGTCGAAGCAGCATTGGGTAAGCGTGGGTCGGTCAGCGTCTTTGGCACCGATTATGCGACCGAAGACGGCACCGGGGTGCGCGACTATATTCACGTGGCCGATCTCGCCGCCGCGCACGTTATCGCGCTTGAGGCCTTGGTTGCGAACCCCAAGACGAGCCACACGCTCAATTGCGGCTATGGCCACGGCTATTCGGTCATGCAAGTTCTCGATGCCGTTGACCGCGTCACAAATCACAAATTGGTCCGCAATCTGGAGGGCCGTCGCGCGGGCGACCCCGACGCATTGATCTCGGACAATCGGGCCATTGTAGATCGTTTCGGTTGGCAGCCCAAATATGATGATCTGGATGTCATCGTCGAGCATGCGCTGGCATGGGAGCGGCAACTCGGCGAGCGCCAAACCCAATAGCGTCTCTTGCGCTTTATCGCCGATCTCACCATATCCGGCGCATGGATAATCAATCGCACAATAACGCCACCACCTGGTACGGCACGACCATCCTATCGGTGCGCAAAAACGGCAAGGTCGTGATTGCCGGCGACGGTCAAGTATCGATGGGTCAGACCGTCATGAAGCCCAATGCCAAGAAGGTGCGCCAGTTGCACGACGGCAGCGTCATCGGCGGGTTTGCCGGCGCGACCGCCGACGCGTTTACCCTGTTCGAGCGGCTGGAAAAAAAACTGGAGCAACATCGCGGGCAATTGATGCGCGCCGCAGTCGAACTCGCCAAAGACTGGCGCACCGATAAATATCTGCGCAATCTGGAGGCGATGATGATCGTCGCCGACAAGGAAGTGACGCTGATCCTGACGGGCAACGGCGATGTGCTCGAGCCAAACGACGGGATTGCCGCGATTGGATCAGGCGGCAATTTCGCTTTGTCTGCCGCACGTGCGCTCGCAGATTATGAGAGCGACGCCGAGAAAATGGCACGCCATGCGATGAAGATTGCCGCCGAAATCTGCGTGTACACTAACGATCAGCTTACGGTCGAAAGTCTCGACAGCACGCCTTAAGCTGCCGCAAAAAACATCAGGTGGACAAGACGGCCATTGCCCGGACCGCTGCCAAAGCCGCGCGCGGAGTTATGAAACATCCACGGGCTGAACAGAACCAGTCGGTTGAAGCGCATCGGTACAGTGAACTGCTTTTCCCATTTGGACGGCTTTAGCGTGTCAGCATTGACCACTTCCTCGATCAACTGGTTAGGGTCAGCATAGCCTGCGGCCAGCATTTGCCCTTTGTCCATCGGTACTCGGTCGAGCGCGGTGCGCTTATGCCGAAAAAAATCGGTCCCGCCGCGGCAATGTTCGGGCAAGTTCAGATAGAGAATGCCCGAAAAAAAGCATGGGTCGACATGTACGCCCGATAGACCTTTATCATTTGCCAGAGTGAGGCGGCAGTGACTGTGGCTGGTTCCCGCCTGGGGCACCACCGCAGCGCCGATGGTTCGCGCTACAGCCTCGTCAAGCCCGGGTATCGGCAAAGGTTGAGCCGACAGTATACCGGGATAATTGCCATTTTTAAGCGCGGGATCATAGTCAAGTGCCAGCGCCTTCTGTCGCGCAACCAGCGGATCGTTCAGAAAATCATCGATGATCAGGATCGAGGGCAGCGGCATTGGTCCCGCATATCAAAGCGCGGCGGCTCAAACCACTTGAATCGCTTTTGAAATCCACCATCTAGGCGGAGATGAACCAGAACCTTACCCCCAAATCGATAGTCGCCGCGCTCGATGAGCATATCATCGGACAAACCGATGCAAAACGCGCTGTAGCCGTAGCGCTGCGCAATCGCTGGCGACGGCAGCGGCTCGGTGCAGATCTGCGCGACGAGGTCACACCAAAGAACATCCTGATGATTGGCCCCACCGGCTGCGGCAAAACCGAAATCAGCCGGCGACTGGCAAAACTTGCCGATGCGCCGTTTATCAAAGTGGAAGCGACCAAATTCACTGAGGTTGGCTATGTCGGCCGTGATGTTGAGCAGATTGCACGCGACCTCGCCGAAGAGGCCGTGCGGCTGGAAAAAGAACGTCGGCGCGGGAATGTCCGGGAGGCAGCCGAGGGCGCTGCCATGGAGCGTCTGCTCAAGCCGCTTGCCGGTGAGACCGCAAGCGAGGCAACGCGCCAGGCGTTTCGCCAGCGGATCGTCGACCACCATATGGATGATGTCGAAATAGAGATCGAGGTGTCCGATGCACCCACCACGCCGCTGGAAATCCCCGGCATGGGCGGTCAGGTCGGCATGATCAATCTCGGCGAGATGATGGGCAAGGCGTTTGGCCAGAACAACCTCAAGCGCCGCAAGATGAAAGTACCCGATGCCTGGGCCAAATTGGTCGAAGAGGAATCGGAAAAGCGGCTGGACCAGGACGACGTCAACCGCGTCGCGCTCGCCGATGCAGAGGCCAATGGAATCGTTTTTCTCGATGAAATCGACAAGATCGCCGTGTCGGACGCGCGCGGCGGCGGGTCTGTCAGCCGCGAAGGCGTGCAGCGCGATCTGTTGCCGCTGATCGAGGGCACAACGGTTGCAACCAAATATGGACCGATGAAAACCGACCATGTTCTGTTTATCGCATCGGGCGCATTCCATGTGTCCAAACCAAGCGACATGTTGCCAGAGCTACAGGGCCGCCTGCCGATCCGCGTTGAATTGCGCGCGTTGGAGCACGCCGATTTCGTCCGTATCCTCTCCGAAACGCGTGCTAACTTGCCGCAGCAATATACAGCATTGCTCGCCACCGAAGAGGTTACGCTTGCCTTCACCGATGACGCAATCGACGCCATTGCGCGCATTGCGTATGATGTGAATGCCACGGTCGAAAATATCGGCGCTAGGCGGCTGCAGACCGTGATGGAAAAGCTGCTAGAAGAGATCAGCTTTGAGGCCGAAGACCGCAAAGGTGACACACTGACCGTCGATGCCGATTATGTGAGCAAGCAACTTTCTGGCATCGCCAAGGACACCGATCTATCCAAATATGTTCTTTGATGTTCTCCCGGCATTGTTATGATGCCAATAGAGGAGACGAGGCATGGAATATCGAGGCGGTTGCCATTGTGGTCGGGCCCGATTTGAAGTCAGCGGTGAGCCGCAGCATGTGTCGGTGTGCCATTGCAACGATTGCCGTAAATCTTCAGGCGCACCGTTTGTAAGCTGGGCAGCATTTGCCGCCACCGATTTCAAATCGAGCGGCGAGATCAGTAGTTACAATTCTTCGGGCCAAGCGTTTCGGCATTTTTGCGCAAAATGCGGGACGGGTCTTTTCTATGTGAACGAAGAATATCTTCCAGGGTTGGTTGATATCCAGACCTGTACGCTTGACGATCCTGAAGCACTGGTGCCGCAAGCACATGTCCAGATCGCGGAGCGTTTGCATTGGACCAGCTTTATCGAAGAATTGCCCAAATTCGAGCGCTTTCCTTCGATCTAAAAATTCAGCGCGAGACGGTTATCGGAGCGCCGCTTTCTTGCGGTGAAACAACCAGTTTCCAGGCCTTGTCCTTGACGAAATAAGTTTTCGCCAGCGATTGTAAAATAGCAGGTGTCACCCCGCTATAGTCGCCGAACAGCTTGCCAAGCGCTGTAAAACGCTCAGGCTCATAGGTCGCGCCTTTCAGCTGGTTGAGCCAGAAAGTATTGCCCGATGCGGCCCGTTCGATGGCTTGTTTCATCGGCTCGACCGCGCGCTGCAATTCATCAGCGCTGACCGGATTGGCGACCAGATCGGCGGCCACTGCGTCGGCGAACGCATAAAAGCGGTCTACGTCGCCTGGCTTCACCTGTGTGTAAGCCATCAAATAACCGCCGCTTGGAAAATCCTCTGGCCAGTTCGCTGCCATGTCGGGACTGTAGCTCGCCGCCTGTTCGGCGCGGAATTTTTCGAACAATCGGTCGCGGAATATCGCTGCTAATATTTCAAGCTGTCGCCCCTCGCTGATGCCAGTGAGCCCCCCGCCCGTGGGCCATGCGATTACCGCCGCCGCCTGGTCAGTTGAGCCGCGGTGGGTCAATCGGACCGGTGTGTTATTCGTCGCTGGAAAATTCACGTCCAGCGCCGCTGGAGCAACCGCTAACGGCGCACGCCGCTTCATCGCGCCAAAGCTCTTTTCAAGCGCAGCCACGGCGGCTGCCTTGTCAAAATCGCCGAAAAGCATGACTTCGACCGGTCCTTGCGCCAACAACGGCTTCCAATAGGCTTCAAATTTTGCGGCATCGATTTTAGCAACATCTGCGGGCGTCGCGGCTTTCCAACGCGGGTCTTTATCGCGCAGCAGATATTCAAGATCTCGCTGCAGCACCGATGTTGCCGACATTTCAAAGCTGTCATAGCCTGACGTCGCGAGTGCCTTGGCCCGTTCAACCGGCGCGCCATCCCAGCCGGGATATTCAAGCTTGGTCGCAATCAACGTCAATTGATCGGCGAGATCGTCTGGCCTTGTATTGGCGCCGAATTGAAACGCGTCATTATCGACCGAAAAATTAAGCTCGATCCGGCGGCCATTGACCATCTGGTCGATCTCGGTGCGCTTCAATTTACCAATGCCATTTTCGGGCAAAACCAGAGGTCCGGCCCATAACAAGCTGCCTTGATCCGGCGTAACCGCCTGATAGCCCCGGCCAAAGCGCACGAGGATACGTATTTGTCCGCTCTCCGCCTTGTTTGGATAGAGCAACGCCCGAACGCCGTTCGACAACTCCAGTCGAGTCATTTCGAGCCGCGACACAATGTCCTCTGCGACCAATTTGCCCGGCGCTCCTAACTTAGGCAAAGCATCAAAACTAAGGGCATTTTCGGACAGCCGAGCGGTCTTGCTGGCGGCCACGGTCGCGTTGAGCGCGGCAAGCGTCCGATTGTCGGCGTCGGGCACTGTGGTTGGCGACGACAGCATCAGCCGTGTGGCATCGGCCTTGAACAGAGCCTGCGTCGATGCCAGCAAGCGTTCTGGCGTAAACTTGCCCTTCATGCCTTCGAAGACTTGCACGACCGTCTTTGGGGCCGCCACAGTCTCGCGGATATCGACGGCTTGTACGATATCATCGGCCTGCTTCGCAGCGGCTTCGAACGGATAGCTGTCGAGCATGGTGCGCAGCGCGTTGCCGAACAGTGTCAATTCGCGGTCGATATCGGCCTTTGATGGAGCCGTTTCGGTGGCATCGGCGATGACCGACCGCACGTCCTTGGTGGCAGCCTCCCATTTGTCGCCAATGGGCGTTACCGAGACCAACGTCGCATCGGCAGAGCGCGAGATATCTTCCTGTGCGACTTCGGCAAACAGATAATTGCCGCCGCCGCGTGCCTGAACCTCAAGGCGACGATTGATGATTTGCAGCGCGAGCGCGTCGATCAACAGTTGCTCATTATACGCAATGGTATCGTCGACTTTGCGCCACGGGCGAAGATAGGCGATACTAACCGTCGTTGGCAGCGTGGGTTCGACCAGGACGCGGGCCGGTGTCCCTTGCGGCGTCGGGTCTCCAAATTCAGGCTCTGGCGCGCGCGGGCCGGTGCCTTTCCAGTCGTTGAAATATTTCTGCACCAGATTGGCGAGTTGCGTAGGTTCCATGTCGCCCGCCATCACCACGACCGCATTTTCAGGGCGATACCAGCGTTTGTGGAAAGCGTTGAGCGACTCAGCATCAGACGCTTGCAGCGTTTCGGGCGTGCCAATGGTCGAGCGGTTGGCGAGCCGCTGGCCCTGGAAAGCATGTTGGCGCAGCGCGTCGCTATAGACCATTTGCGCACCACTATTTTCTCGCAGTTCTGCAAGTACGATGGCGCGCTCGGCATTCAGCGCCATGTCGGAAATACGCGGGTTACGGATCATGCCTGAGATAATCTTGACCGATTCGTCGAGCTTTTCGGGCGTCGCGTTCGGCAAATCGAGCTTATACACGGTCTGCGTTGGCGTTGTCTGCGCGTTGCTGTCGCTGCCGAAGGTTACCCCGAACCGCTGCCAGATACGCTTTGCCTCGCCATCGGGGACAAAGGTCGAACCGCGGAAAGACAAATGCTCGATCAGGTGCGCGAAGCCCTGCTCGTCATTACTCTCGTGGAGCGCGCCCGCGTCGATGCGGACGCGGATCGAGACCTGTCCGGCGGGCACGTCATTCTTTTTGACAGCATAGCGAAGCCCATTTGGCAGAGCGCCGAAGGTCCATGTTTCATCGATGGGAACATCGCTACCTTCGTACAGCCAGGGCTGTTTGATCGGTTTGCTGGTTGCTGAGGCGGGCGCAGCAGCGGACTGAGCATAGACGGAAGTGGATAACAGCAAGGCTGTCAGAGCGAGAGCTTGGGAGAATTTGCGCATTACGCTCCTTATTGCGGGCGCGGGTTGACCGCAGATGAACAGGGCGACCAAGCGCCGTTTATATTCCACCGTCGACGGTTTCATAGCCATTCCCGCGCAGGCCGAGTTTCAGGGCATCGACACATTCGGCGAGTTTATGCGGGTCGGTTGTCCGCACGACAAAATTCGCGCCGACCTTGCCTTCTCGGAAAAAGGGGTAGCTACCGATCTGGCATCCATCATGATGCTTTTCTGTGTCGGCCAGCAGTTTCGCGACTTCGCTTTCGGCGACCCAGCATCCGACCTGATGCGACAACAACGGCGCGCCGCCTTCGAGTTGCCCGGTCAGCGCATCGAGCATCCCGGCGGTAATATGCGGGACACCTGCCATGATGAAGATATTGCCGTGGCGAATACCCGGCGCGCCCGACATTTTGTTCGGGATCAAGTCGGCGCCGTCTGGCACCCGCGCCATGCGCAGGCGGCCTTCGTTGATGCCGCCGCGAGTCTCGTAATATTTGTGCAGGACTTCGCTCGCCTCGGGATGAATGACGACGTCGACGCCCAAGGCCGCCGCAATCGCATCGACCGTAATGTCATCATGCGTCGGGCCTATGCCGCCGGTGGTGAATAGATAATCGTTACGTGCACGAAGCGCATTGACCGCCTCGACAATCGCTTCCTCAACATCGGGTACAACCCGCACTTCGCGCAGGCGAATGCCCTGGATATTTAGCCACAAGGCAATCTGGCTGATATTCTTGTCCTGAGTGCGACCGGAGAGGATTTCATCGCCGATAATCACAAGTGCGGCGGTGTAGATGCGGGATTCTGTCATTCGGTTGCGATAGCCGACAACTGCCCCCTCGCAAAGCGGGGAAAAAGCCTCTATATCACCCCAATGGATCAATATGTAGCAGTCACGCCCGCCGAGGCAGCCCAGACCCGCGACGGAGTTATTAAATTACACGGGGCCGAGGGCTTCGAGGGGATGCGCCGCGCCGGACGCCTCGCCGCCGAGATACTCGACGCGCTGGTGCCGCATGTCGTGCCGGGTGTCGAAACGCAGGAACTCGACGATATCGTGCGCGAAATGACGATACGCGGTGGCGGGGTTCCAGCGACCTTGGGCTATCGCGGCTATACGCATAGCTGCTGCATTTCGGTCAACCATGTCATCTGCCACGGCATCCCGTCGGACAAGAAATTGAAGGACGGCGATATCGTCAATATCGACGTGACGCCGCAGCTTGATGGCTGGCACGGCGACACCAGCCGCATGTTCCTCGTCGGCGATGTGCCGGTGAAGGCCAAGCGCCTCGTCGATGTGACATATGAATGCCTGATGCTTGGCATCGAGCAGGCCAAACCCGGCAACCATGTCGGCGACATCGGCCACGCGATCCAGACCCACGCCGAAAAGCACCGCTACGGTGTCGTCCGCGATTTCTGCGGGCATGGGCTTGGGCAATTATTCCACGACGCCCCCGAAATCGTCCACGCCGGACGTCCGGGCACCGGACCCGAGCTTCGCCCCGGCATGATCTTCACCATTGAGCCGATGATCAACATTGGCAAGGCAGCGGGCAAGGTACTGGAAGACGGCTGGACGGCGGTGACACGCGACCGGAGCCTGTCCGCGCAGTTCGAACATAGCATCGGCATTACCGAGGATGGCTGCGAGATTTTCACAGCGAGCCCGAAGGGGTTTGATAGGCCGCCTTATTGAGACGACAAAGGCGCACTTTGCCTTAATGGGACCGCTAGCTGTTGTCCTTCCAGCAATACCGCTCACCGCACAGGATATTGGCACAAAGGCCAAGATCGCATTTTCATGTTCGTTTGGCAAAAAATAGGTTCGCGTGATCGATAGTTCGTTGTCGCTCAGTTACGAATTCGGGCCTGCTGGCAAGCATGAACTGAAGTTGATACGCGACACTGACAGCGAAGACGTTGCTTACAACTACACCTTGTTTTCGC
>LNFM01006838.1_pt1 | contig 18435 bp, 18 predicted proteins | sample 596031 | NCBI WGS metagenome assembly LNFM01 (sample SAMN04254537, study PRJNA301005) | activated carbon metagenome | isolation source: dual media filters at the Ann Arbor, Michigan drinking water treatment plant | place: USA: Ann Arbor | reverse complement strand
TAAATTTCCGCTCATCCAAACGGGAACATACTGGTACCACTCGCACACTATGCTGCAGGAGCAATCCGGTATCTATGGCTCGATTGTCATTCATCAGCGTGGGTGGGATCAATCGGCCGGTATGAAAGAGCACGTGATCATGCTTAGCGACTGGACGGACGAAAATCCTCACGAAGTAATGCGCAATTTGAAGCGCGGACTTGATTACTATGCCATCAGAAAAAATTCCGTTCAAAGCTGGGGCGAGGCTTTTGCAAAAGGATATTTGAAGGACCGCGCCAAAACCGAGTGGATGCGCATGCCCGCTATGGACGTTTCGGATGTGTACTACAACCGCTTCTTCATCAATGGAAAATCAGATGATGTTTTTGGCGATGTAAAACCTGGCGATTCGCTACGCCTGCGCATCATCAATGGCAGTGCATCGTCATACCAATGGGTGCAATATGCCGGTGGCAAAATGAAAGTGGTGGCTGCTGATGGCATTGCCGTGCAACCTGTGGAAGTAGATAAGATTCTTTTAGCCATTGCCGAGACTTACGATGTACAAATTAAAATCCCCGATGATGGCATGGCGTACGAATTCCGGGCTACCGCACAGGATATTTCAGGCTATGCATCGCTTTATTTTGGAAACGGCATGAAGATGAACGCACCCACGCTGCCCAAACTCGACTACTTTGCCATGATGCGCGAAATGAACAATATGGGCAACATGGCGGGCATGGACATGAGCAAGATGAAAGGAATGAAAATGGATGGCGAACACAAAGGCCATGACATGGGCAATATGAAGATGGAGAACAAGGACATGAAGAAGGACTCTTCTCTGAAAGACATGCCCATGGATACTTCAATGATGCATATGAAAATGGATACTACATCCATGAAGGAAATGAATATGGACTCAACGATGACTATGCCACATGACACCGCAATGAGCAACATGGATATGTCTAAAATGAACATGGGCAATATGGAGATGGGCGATCAAAACGAAGTCACGTTAACCTACGACATGCTCCGCTCACCAACACCAACAGTCTTGAACGATAAACTGCCCATACGCGAAATCAAACTCAGCCTTACCGGCAACATGATTCGTTATGTGTGGTCGTTCGACAATAAAACACTCTCGCAATCTGATAAAATATTAATACGCAAGGGAGAAAATGTGCGAATGGTTTTAGTGAACAACACCATGATGCGTCATCCCCTCCATTTGCATGGCCATTTTTTCCGGTTCGTGAATGCGCAAGGCGAATACTCGCCTATGAAGCACACCTTCGACATTGGACCGATGGAAACAGTCACAATTGAGTTTTACGCCAGCGAAGAAAAAGACTGGTTCTTCCATTGTCACATTCTCTACCACATGATGGCCGGAATGGCCCGCGTGGTGAGCTACGAAAACTCCCCGCCCAACACGCAACTTACTCCTAAAGATCAAAAGAAAGTCTTCAAGGAAGACCGGATGTTGTACTTCTGGGGCCAAACAAAAATTGCATCGGACGCTGTATTTGGATTTGCCAACATCGTAGGAAATCGTGGAATTCTCGGCACTACCTACCGGGTGAGCTACAAAAATCAATACGAGTTTCAGCCCGACTACCAACGGTTTCTGGACAAGCGCCAGTTTCTTTCAGCGTATATAGGTGCAGATATTCGCAATACATTTCAGCTCGTAGAAAATGGAAAGCAGATTGACCGCAGGGTTGGCGTGTTGGGTATGCGCTACCTGCTACCCATGTTTGTACAATCCGAATTACGCGTTGACCACTTGGGGAATGTGCGGTTTCAGCTTTCGCGAAACGATATGCCTATTACAAAGCGATTGAGATTAAGCCTGGTGGGCAATTCGGATTGGGAGTACAACATTGATTTTGATTATAACATTGGCAAACGATTTTATATTCACGCGTCTTACGATTCGGATTATAAATATGGCGCTGGACTAACGGTATTATGGTAATCCAACATCATTGCAAATTTTAAATAGAATGAAGAGAATACTTGTTCCCACCGATTTTTCTGCATGTGCGCATGCCGCTGCGGACGTTGCCATTGCCATTGCAGTAAAAACCAATGCAGAGATATGTTTTCTTCACTTACATACCCCTGATCCGACAGAAGGACACATGGCTATGCATGGAGGTGGTTCTCATGAAGGGCACCAGCATCATGACTGTAGCGGTCCGGCAAGAGCCAGGCTCGATCAACTCGTAAGAACGGCTGAGCAACAAGGCATTTCTGCCAAGTCGGCTTTGGTATTAGATGAAGATTGGGAACAAGTTGAGAAGCATGCGGAAGCATTCTCTATCGATTTGATAATCATGGGATCGCATGGCGTCAAGGGAATAAGGAGGATCTTTTTAGGCTCTCATGCTCTTCAGATGATTCGTCATACCCATCTGCCGGTGTTAATCATAAAGTCGGCCATTAAAGATTTCAAAATCCGGACAATAGTTTTTGTCACAACCCTTGAAGAAAGAGAACTGGAAGCGCTTGCGTTACTGGATCAAGTAACATGCCCATGGAATGCCGTTATCCATCTCCTGTATGTAAGCAAGCCGTTGACATCCGAAGAAACCAATGTATCGCTGGGAAAAATAGAACAACTCACCAAAGAATTAAAAACCTCAGTCGAATTTTCTATTTGCAACGAGGAAGCCGAGATTAAAAAAGTGGCATTGGACTTAGATGCTGATTTGATAGCGTTGACTACCCACGGCAAGAACTCCTTGATCCGCGCTGTTTCATCCGGACTGGCAGAGAAGTTCGCAGCCGAGTATGAAAGCCCCGTGCTTATCATCAATACGAAATAAACGCTCCATGCATAGCCATAAAACACATTGGGAAAAAATTTATGAAACCAAGGCGGAATCTGACTTCAGTTGGTTCCAACCTTATCCGCAAACATCGGTTGACTTCATTAATCTGTTCAAACTGCCGAAGACCGCCAGCATCATTGATATTGGTGGTGGCGATAGTCATTTGGTAGATGCGTTGCTGGAACTAGGCTATTCGGATATTACGATGCTTGATATTTCCGCTAAGTCCATTGAACGGACGAAAGTGAGATTGGGGGAAAAGGCATCAGCAGTTACCTGGATAGAGAAAGACATTGTGGACTTTGTGCCACAGCGTATGTATGATTTCTGGCACGATAGGGCTGCCTTCCACTTCCTAACAGCAGAAATCCAAATCATAAAATATCTTGCCATTGTAAAACAGGGCATTAAATCCGGTGGGCACTTGGTACTCGGCACCTTTTCCGATAAAGGTCCTAACCAATGCAGTGGCCTGGAGATCAGGCAATATACGGAGGCTTCGATGTCTGCACTTTTTGAAAAAGAATTCAGGCGGATAAAGTGCATGGAAGAAACCCACATCACCCCACACAATACACAGCAGAATTTTGTCTTCTGTAGTTTTCAGCGAACCCCAACACCTATACTATGATTAAAAATAGAAGCACAACACGTATGCAGTACGGCTCCATCACCATAATGGTACTGTTATTTTACTTTTCGAATTGCAGTTCGAAAAAGGAGAATGACGGCATCATCGGCCTTGAAGATGTAAAGCTTTCAACGCTCACCGGACAAAGTATTGCCACGGACGAATTTGAGGGTAAAGTGGTCTTCATCAATTTCTGGGCAACCTGGTGCGGGCCTTGCATTCATGAAATGCCATCCATTGAAAAAGCGCAAACCCTGATGAAGGGTAAAGACGTTGTGTTTTTACTTGCCTCGAATGAAGAACTCGACCAAATCACACGCTTTTCAAAAAAACATGACTACGATTTTCGGTACGTACAATTGAACAACATGGAAGAACTGAAAATTCCGGCCCTGCCCACCACGTTCATTTTTGATGCTGAGGGTATTTTGAAATTTTCGGAGACCGGATCTCGAATGTGGGACGACTCCACAAACCTTGAACTCATTACTAAAATTATAAACCATGAAGAATAGCATATCTCTTTTTATTCTGTCGATCGTCCTATTGGCATCTTGTTCAACGAAGAAGACAGAGGAAGCCCAACAGCAACCAGAAGTAAGTCAACTTGACTCTCCAACTTTAGCCGGAGCCGAAAGCGGAGAACCCTTCCTATTCACGTACCAGGACAGCATCGTCTATCTTTCCTGGATTGAAAAAAAGGGGGAAGAGTCAACATTTAGACTTTCCAGTCTGGTCGATGGCAAATGGACAACACCGGTAACCATTGCTTCAGGTAACTCCTGGTTTGTGAACTGGGCAGACTATCCCATGATGGCGAGAAACCAAAACGGGTTCATCGCTCACTTTCTCGATAGAAGTGCAGATGGAAAATTTACTTACGATGTAAAATTCACGACCTCTCAATCGGCTGAATCCACTTGGGCAAATCCGAAAATTCTACACGATGATGGCAAGCAGGCGGAGCATGGCTTTGTTTCGTTAGTGCCATATGAGGACAAGTTTTTTGTTACCTGGCTAGACGGGCGCAATACTGTGATGGAGGGGATGGAAAATATGGATCATGGTCATCATGGAGAGATGAGCCTTCGGGCGGCCATTCTCGACTCAAATGGAAATAAACTTGATGAGTGGGAACTTGACAAGAGAACGTGCGATTGTTGCCAGACAAGTGCTGCAATAACATCGACTGGCCCTGTGGTAGTATATCGCGACCGATCGGGCGAGGAGATTCGTGATATGTCGATAGTTCGTTTGATGAACGGTGAATGGACCGAACCGAAGAGCATCAACAATGACAATTGGAAAATCGCTGGCTGTCCGGTAAACGGCCCAAGAGTTTCGGCTATCGGAAATACAATTGCCACCGCCTGGTTTACAATGGCATCCGATTCCGCTCAGGTGAATGTGATTTTCTCCAATGACAGTGGAGAGACCTTTGGAAAAGCAATTCGGATTGACGAGGGTAGTCCAATAGGCCGCGTTGACATTGTATTACTAGACGAACAAACCGCTGTGGTCAGTTGGATGGAAGGCACACTGATCAAAGCAGTTAAGGTAAGGAATGACGGCTCAAAAGAGTCATCTATAGTCATTTCAGCTTCATCAGAATCTCGTTCCAGCGGCTTTCCGCAAATGACAAAGTCGGGCAACAAACTCATATTCGCTTGGACTGATTCGAAGGAAAAATCAATAAAGCTTGCTTCTCTTACCCTGTGATTTTGAATTCCCACGCATTAAACTTATAATCATGAACCGAATAGCAATAGTCTTCTTTTTAACGAGCCTTGCAGGGTTTGCTCACGCTCAACTAAATATGCCACCGGCTAGTCCCGATGCTGAGTTTAAACAGCAGATTGGTTTTGGAGAAGTGGAAGTAAAATATTCACGTCCCAGCGCACGCGGCAGAGTAATTTTTGGAGGTCTTGAGCCCTTTGGGAAAATTTGGCGCACCGGTGCACACGATGCGACCACAATTCGTTTCTCAGAATCAGTCAATCTGAACGGCAACGAAATCCCCGCAGGTACTTATTCTTTATTCACGATTCCCAATCAAGACGAGTGGACAATCATAATCAACAAGGTCTCTGAAATGCACGGAACTTCCGATTATACTCAAGAGCAAGACCTCGTTCGCTTTGCTGCAAAGGCGGAGAAATCGGCACGCTACTACGAAACATTCACCATTGAAGTAAATGATCTGTCCAAAGAAGAAGTGGGATTGTTTTTACTATGGGAGAACACGCAGGTAAAAGTCACCATCAAAATGAATGTAGATGATAAGGTAATGGCCGAAATAAACGACCGCATTAACGTAAAGAAGGAAGATCGTCCGAGTCTCTTTTATCAATCAAGCGCTTACTACTTCAACAACAATAAGGATTTGAAACAGGCTTATGCCTGGGTGCAAATAGCTAACAGCAAAGCGCAGGATGCCGGGTATCTTCAATTGCAGGCAAAAATTGAGGCTGCATTGAATGACTATACATCAGCGCTTAAGACATTAAAGGCATCCACTGACCTGGCCACAACTAAGAAACTTGATCAGGTTATCACTGCAAACGAAAAACTTCGTACTGAGTGGGCAACTAAAACTGGTAAAAAGTAAAATGAGGGAACTTGCATTTATTACGCTACTTATATTTCTGCCATTTGTTTCGCTGGCGCAAAAAAACAGTGCCGAGAAAACTGACATTGATCTGAAACTAAGCAAACTGGAGTGGACGGGTAAAAAATTGGGCGGTGAACACTACGGAGAAATACAACTGTCATCAGGCCACCTTACATTCACTAAAAACAGACTAACCGGTGGCGCTTTTGAAATGGACATGGCCAGCATTACCTGTGTTGACATTACCGATCAGAAATCAAACAAGCGGTTGGTGGATCACTTGAAGTCGGAAGACTTCTTTTCCGCGTCACGTTTTCCAAAGTCAACATTTATAATTACCAAAGTAGAGTCCAAATCGACAACCGAATACTTGGTAACCGGAGATCTAACCATAAAGGGCAAAACAAATCCCATTACGTTCATGGCAAAGGTCAACGCAACAAATAATGAAACTATTGCCGAAGCTACATTGGTGTTTGACCGAAGTAAGTTTGATGTGAAGTTTGGCTCCCAATCGTTCTTCGAAAACCTGGGCGACAAGCTGGTTTACGATGATGTGGATATGACTGTAAAACTTGTATTACGTTCAGAGTAAGTATAATATTTTAATATTTTAATGATGGAACATCAACACGGAAATCAGCAATTTACTTGCCCCTTGCACCCCGAAGTGGTGAAGGATGCGCCCGGCAAATGTCCGAAGTGCGGAATGGACTTGGTTCCAATTTCAAATTCAAAAGGTGAACATTCGCGTCATCAGCATCAGGTGCAACATGAGAGTGAACACGAACATCATCACATGAAAGTTGAAAAACATTCGGAGCATGAGCGCCAACACTCCGGTCATTCAGGCAATGTTCACCATGCCGGAATGATTGATGACTACAAAAAACGATTCTATATCGTCCTTGTCCTGACCATACCGATCATGGCACTTTCACCCATGATTCAACACTGGCTTGGTGTCGATTGGATGTTTACAGGTTCCTCGTATGTGCTCATGTTGCTTTCATCCATTGTTTATTTCTTTGGCGGCTGGCCCTTTCTAATAGGCTTGAAGGATGAAGTGAAATCAAAATCGCTTGGCATGATGACACTGGTAGCGGTCGCAATCACGGTTGCCTATGTGTACAGTGTGGCCATCGTAATGGGTTTGCCCGGCATGGACTTTTTCTGGGAACTGGCCACGTTAATTCTCATTATGCTGTTGGGGCATTGGATTGAAATGAAATCCATTATGAGTGCATCGCGCGAATTGGAGCTGTTGGTGCAACTCATGCCCTCGGAAGCGCACCTCATTCATGGCGAGCAGATCACGGAAGTGAAGACAGAAGACCTAAAAGCCGGGGATATTATTCTCATTAAGCCGGGTGAGAAAATTGCCGCTGATGGCATCATCACAGAAGGAAATAGTTACCTGAATGAGTCTATGCTAACAGGTGAATCGAAACCGGTGGAGAAATCAAAAGGCGATAAAGTAATTGCAGGTTCCATCAATGGAAACGGATCGCTCAAAGTGGAAGTGTCGCATGGAAGTAAAGACTCGTACTTGGCGCAGGTAATTAAACTGGTCCATGATGCACAACAAAGCCAATCCAAAACGCAACTTTTGGCTGATAAAGCCGCAGGTTGGCTTACCATCATTGCGCTGGTATCAGGTGCATTAACCTTCATTGTCTGGCTGAGTATTGGCAAAGACTTGGCTTTCGCGATGGAGCGGATGGTTACTGTGATTGTAATTTGCTGTCCTCACGCGTTGGGCCTAGCTGTTCCGTTGGTTGTGGCACGTTCAACTGCCATTAGTGCTCAAAGTGGGTTATTAATCAAAAACAGAACGGCCTTTGAAAATTCCAGAAAGATCACGGTCTTGGTGTTTGATAAAACAGGCACGCTTACGCTTGGTGAATTCAGCGTGGTCAGGTTTGATTCATTAAGCGAATCGTATAGTCGTGATGAAGTGCTCGCAATTGCCGCTGCACTCGAACAAAACTCCGAACATCCCATTGCAACCGGCATTATGGAAAAAGCGAAGCAGCTCAAACTTTCGTTGCCTGCTATTAGTGAATTCAATGCAATCACAGGAAAAGGCATACAGGCCATGTGGAGTGGAAAGCAAGTGAAGGTAGTAAGCCCAGGATATTTAAAGGAAAACAATCTGAACATTCAGCTACCGGCATCAAGCGTGGCGGAAACAGTTGTCTATGTATTGATAGAAAGCAAAGTAGCTGGTGTGATTGCATTAGCGGATGAAATCAGAAAGGAATCACCTGACGCAATTAAAACACTCCGCGCAAATGGCATCAAAACGCTTTTGCTCACAGGCGATAACAAAGAAGTAGCCAGGAAGGTCAGTGAATCGCTGGGTATGGATGGCTTTATGGCCGAAGTACTTCCACATCAAAAGCTGGAAAAGATTAAAGAACTTCAGGAGAAAGGTGAATTTGTAGCCATGACGGGTGATGGCGTAAATGATGCGCCTGCACTCGCGCAAGCCAACATCGGCATTGCAGTAGGCTCTGGTTCTGACATTGCTGCCGAAACAGCTGGTATTGTTTTGGTGAACAGCAACCCGAAAGATGTGGTGAATCTTATTTTGTTTGGAAAAGCTACGTACAAAAAGATGATTCAGAATCTGGTGTGGGCAACCGGCTACAATGTGATTGCCTTACCATTGGCAGCGGGCGTGTTGTATAACTTCGGAGTTATGCTCAGTCCTGCAATGGGTGCCGTATTGATGAGTGTGAGTACGGTAGTCGTAGCCATCAATGCGCGGATGTTGAAGGTGTAAAATATTTTTAAAGTGAAACACATCCAAATTTTTGAAGACCACGCCACCTTCATCAGTCCGGCTATTCATACGGATCAGCACAAGCACCATGCCCTTGAAATAATTGTCAGTGTAGATGGTGCAATACACATTGAAGATGCCTTTGGCAATGCCTTAGCTTCGCAAGCCGTATTAGTATGGCCTGATCAACTCCATCAAACTACAACCACTGGCGAAGCAGCCTTTATTTTTATTGAGCCAGAGTCTGAACTGGCAAAGGCAATGCTCACAACATTTAAGCCCGCTCAATCCGTTCAATCTATTGAAGGCAGAATGTCAGAAGCGGATAGAAAAGTATTTACTTCCGGTAGCATACCCAAAGCGCTGTCAAAAGCAATCAACTCTGTCAACCTGATTGACGACCGCATTCAAAGGGTTACAGACTTTATTCGTTCGCATATAACCACGCATGAGTTTAACCTAGAAATGTTGGCCGGGATAGCCTGCCTCTCAACCAGTCGCTTCACTCATTTATTCAAAGATCGGGTCGGTATCCCGATACGTCCTTTCATTCTTTGGTGCCGCATGCGCGTGGCCATTACCTCAGTGCTTGCAGGTATGACACTTACCCAGGCCGCACACGAAGCTGGTTTTTCTGACACCGCCCATCTGAGCCGCACTTTCACGGATATGTTCGGGGTTAACCCCTCTGCGGTTTTGAAATAATAGCCAGTTTATTCAAGCTTAGGCATTTTTTTCTTGGGACTTTGCAAAAAAATTCTTCGGCTATGAAAAAAATTTTCCAGTATTCAACATACCCGGTGTTTATGCTGTCCGCTGCTTTCTTAATTATCCGGTTGATGGAAAGCGGCACCAATCAATATCTCGCCACCGTGCCTATAATTGCATTATTCGGTTTAATAGCACTACTACTCGAACGCTGGTTGCCGTTCGAAAAAAATTGGGTGAATGGAGATGATTGGAACCTCGACTTTACGTATTACATCATCAATTATCTCATTAAAGTTTCTGCCCAATTTGCACTTATCTGGCTTGCCGTCTGGATACCCTTTCCACAATGGTTCCCTGCTACGTTACCTTTCTGGATGCAGGTATTATTGACCCTCATCATTATCGACTTCTTTTTGTTCGTTGTTCACTGGCAAAGTCACCGATATGCGTGGTTGTGGAGACTCCATTCCATCCATCACAGTTCAGAACGCCTGTATTTTCTGAATGGCGAAAAACGGCACGCCCTGCATCAGATTCTGGAAGGCGGCCCGGGGATTATACTATGTCTTGCAATAGGTACGCCCCAGCCGGTAGTGGTTGCCGCGCTAGCTATTCTTGCCATCAATATGATGATGCAGCACACCAATTTAAATTATAAGGCTGGCGTTCTGAAGAAGTTCTTCTGCGTAGCTGAACTCCATCGTTGGCACCACCGTGCAGATTATAAAGATGCGCAAGTAAATTATGGCGCATGGTTAACCCTATGGGATCATATTTTTAAGACCGCGTACGACAATCCAAAAATTTATGAATCCAAGGGCATTGGTGAAATTGGTATTAAGGAAGAACCACACTTTCCCCGATCTTATTGGAAACAGTTGTTATATCCATTCAAATAGAAAATCAAAAGTCTCGCATTTCTAAGCAGTTCAAAAAGAGGTCGATATGTGTAACATGAAATGGCAATTCTATTTTTGGTAAGCCTCTTTAAACTTAAATATTTAGTGCGCTGATAAGCTCCAAGAACTTTGGAAAGGCATTGATTTTACAACACCAGTCTTTGACAAGGGCTCGGTAGGATATTAGATATAGATAGGAACCTCAAAGAAAACTTCCTGTATGAATATTCCGGAATACCTGGGATACTGTTGAAGCGCTACCTGATTTTCAGAAATACTTTTCGCTCAAAATAATTTCCGAGCATTCCTTCCTGGGCGTTGCCTTTTATACTCTCACCTTTGGTGAGCATGATTTGCAACTGCAACTCTGTGTTCTTTGCATTGCCCAACGGCTGAATAATCATCGGCAGACTGGTGATGTCGGCATTCTCATACCCATCAAGTTTATCACCAACGATGCGACAGGATAGCGGAAGATTTACATCCCAATTCGGTGCAAATTTAGAAAGTGAGGGGGTACCTATCGTTGTGGGATCAATGTAAAGCCACGCATTTCGGTAAGGAGCGGAAACAGTTTTGTCCTTCATCCAGCCAATGACAGTAAGTAATTTCTTTTGTTCCCATCGTTCTGTTTCAATTACAAACGAACCATCGGGCTGCTTGAGCGATTTTTTGGTATCCGCATCAAGTATGTCGACAATGAGTTTATTGTCTTCGTTCCAGGGGCCTTTACTTGAATGGCAACTCACACAGTTTTTGGAGCTACTCAAAAGACCTACGCCAGGCGGATAAGCCAGAACTTCTTCTATTCCAAAAGATGTATGCGGTTCCCTAAACTCCGGATGATACGCAGTTTCTTCATGCATGAGAGAACTGGAAATGATACTGGCTAATGCAATGACAAGAATGAACGTTATTTTAGTTTTCATGGGGTATGGGTTTTAGTTGAAAAGGTATCGATTGTTGCAAACAAAACCTGTAACGCATCTTTGCTACCATTATGCTCACCTTTTTCAAAATCACCCTCTACACTTGCCATCTGGTTAGTAACGTGAGCAAAGCATATTACATTTTTATTCCGGGCTTGAGCAAACGCGTACAGCGCAGATGCTTCCATTTCTACAGCATGAATGCCAATGCTTTTATAATGATTAATTGATTCTGCTGTTTCCCGATAGGGAGCATCTGTTGTCCAGGTTGAGCCTGTAAATATTTTGATGGCAGGATTATTGAAAGCATTTTCTAGCTTTTCTTTCAGGTCAGTATTCAGAAAGCTAAACTGAGATGACGCTAAGTAGTGATAGCTTGTTCCCTCGTCCCGAACCGATTTTTCAATGAGAATAAAGTAAGGAGGTTCCATTGGTTGCACCAACTGGCCTGATGACGTCATACTCAATAAGAGTTTACAACCCGATGCAAAAAGTTGTTCAGCCAACAACACGGCAAAAGATGCGCCTACCGCTCTACCGATTATTCCAATCTTTTGGCCTTCATGCTCAAATTCAAAAAGTTTGGTATGATAGCAAGCCCATGCTTTGTTCAATTTTGCGTGGTGCTTTTGAATAACATACTCTTCAATGTCTCCGTCAGGATCGAGAATACAGACGTCAGGAATAACAAGCTCCGTTATTTCTTTTTGTCTTCGTGCTTCGCGTAAAAGATTCTCCGGTTGGAATACGGATGGTTGGTCGTAAAATTTATGATCTAAGATTGGTGATTTATTCATTCGGGAATTAAAAGGTTAATACTTTATCACTGTCAACAACCCAATTGGTAAGCTCTGCCATTGAACTGATTTCCGCTCCTTCAATAAGCGGTGCTTGCTTAAGCCCGCGAGCTTCAGCACAACTTCCGCATATTTTGACCTTGGTTCCCTTGGTAATCGCCAGCTTTATCATTCTCTCAATGTTATAAAATCCGTTGGGAGTGGTTTGGTTCGCTATGGCACAGGTAGCAGCATCGGCCATCAGAAATAATCTTACTTCAACCTCACCATGCTCTTTGTTTAGTTGATTGGTTAGTCGCAAAGCGTTGTAGGCTTTCTCCGTTCCATACGGGCCATCATTTACAATAATGAGGATTTTCATATCGATTGGTTTTAGATTTAACTGACTGTTTTAGAAATATTTATAGAACCAGTATTTTTCAAACCAGACTTTCGTCCAATGCCAGAGCATACCTGGCTTTTTCATTTTCACATCGGGCAAAGGCGAATTGTAAAAATTGCCTCCGGCATAACCAGCCTGTCCTGCACCAATCTCAAGGAAACATTGACCATAGCCATCGAATTTTTTATTGGGTTCATTTCCTGAAATCTTCCTCAAGATATTGTGCGCTACGACTTCCGCCTGGTAGTGCGCAAATACACCCGCTTTAGGTAAGGGTCTTTTCATTTCAAGCGGAATCGAAGTAATGTCACCGATAGCATACACATCCAGAAATGTTGTTTCCATTGTATTTCGCTTCACTTCTACCCAACCTGAATTTCCAGCAAGTGAGGTAGTCTTAATTACTGTTGGGCACTGGTGTTTGGGTGTATAGGCAAGCAAATCGAACGGAATGGATTTGTCATTTTGAAATTCAAGCACTGAATCTTTGACAGCAGTTAGTTGATGTTCCGGATAATAGCGAATCCCTTTTGATTCGACAGTCATCCTTACCTGACCCGAAATCTCTTTTCCGGCAACACCCATTGGGCCCGATTCAGGTGTATAGAGAGAGATTTCAGTTTTGCTTCCAAGACCATTCTTGTTTATGAAGTCTTGAATAAGCAGTGAAGCTTCATAGGGTGCCGCAGGACATTTAAAAGGAAGTGAAGGAACCAGTACTACAATTTTCCCACCTTTAAACGTTTTTAGTTTTTCATAAAAGCCTTCTGCTCCGGCTAGTGTATAAAAGTCAAAACCGGATTTATCGAGATTGTGCTCAGTAACTTGTTCTGCACCGAGCGAAATAACCAGATAGTCACCCGTGTATTCTTTTCCATTTACCCTCACAGTTTTTGTTGAGGGGTCAACTTGTTCGATGGTGCCCTGTACTAATTCAATATTTTCTTTTGCGAGTTTACTCGTTGGTCTGAAAACCTGAGAAGATTTTCTTAAGCCAACCATCAACCATAAAAGAGACGGAGCGAAAACATTCTTTTCCTCCTTTTCAAACAACACGACTTTAACGTTTTTCCTTTCTGTCTTAGAAAGCCCTTTGACTAATTCATGCGCAGTGATTATTCCTCCAGTTCCGGCACCTAATACTAAAATTGTTTTTGTCATATTGATTTGTTTAAAGCCACTTGGCTATTGACTTTATCTTTTACCAGCCACTAAACAGGACTGATTTTGGTTTGAAATTTCGAATCTGATAATTGGCCTGCTGATTTAGGCGCACAACTCATCCTGAATTTAACAATCATTGAAGAGGCAACAGTTAATAATCCAATAGCAACAATAGGTGCCACTAATCCGAAACGATCAGCAATTAAGCCCGTTAGTATTGCGCCAATGGCATAACCTAAATCTCTCCACAGTCTGAAAATACCAATGCTCTTTGGTCGTTGGTCGGGATGAGTATAATCAGATATGGCTGCGAGAAATGTCGGATAGACAATAGCCGTTCCAATTCCGAGGACGGAAGAGAGTACAATAAACCAGGAAAAAGAATTTGCCCAAATCATTCCGAGCAATGCAATTCCCTGCATAAACATACCAAGGAACAATAATGTCTTCTTGCAATATTTGTCGGCAAGCTTTCCTGTATAAAGTTGCCCAAGTCCCCAAACAGCCGGATAGGTTGCAACGATAATTCCGGTTTCATGCAGGTCAAAACCTTTAGATAGAAGGAGCATCGGAAATAATCCCCATACCATACCATCATTTAAATTGTTAACCAGACCAGCTTGCGTAATGGAACCAAGATTTTTATGTTTCCAGGTGGTGTCCCAAAAAATATTCTTCAATTGAGGAATAGTGCTTGATGTAGCTTCGAGTTTTACGTGATGATGTGTGTCCTTTACAAACAGCCAACTTAGAAACAAACCGATTACACCTAACACGATACCAATGTAAAATGGATAAGGACGTAATCCGTAGTTGCTGGCAATCCATCCGGTAATAAAGGCTATGGCAGCAAGGGCTATGTATCCGGCAAATTCATTTAGCCCCATTGCAAAGCCCCGGTCTTTATCTCCAACAAGATCAATCTTCATCACCACGGTACTCGACCAGGTTAATCCCTGACTTATTCCAAGAAAAATATTTGCAGCAATAATCCAGTTCCAGCTTGGCGCATATATGAGAAGTAGCGGCACGGGCAGTGCAAGTATCCAACCTGCGACTAACAAATTCTTTCTTCCAAATCGGTTCGCTAATGCTCCCGTATAGTAGTTTGTAATTGCTTTAGTTACACCGAATACTACAATGAAAGAAAGAATGGCTGTTTTAGCAGCCATGCCGAAATCAGCTTCCGCTATTTGGGGAATGATGGTTCGTTCCAAACCAATCATACCTCCAACGAAGGCATTGATAATAACAAGCAAAGTAAACTGCTTCCAATTTTCTTTTAAGCCAAGTTGTACTTTAGATCCGTTCATACTTAATGTTTGATTTGGTTTAATGCCTTAGCCAATTCATCTCCATGCAAGTTCATTGCGAGAATAATTCCTCGGCCATCAATCAGTACATTAAAGGGAAGTTCCTGAATGCCGTATGTTTTGGCGATGGGCGAACTCCAATACTTGAGATCGCTCACTTGTGTCCAGACAATTTGCTGCTTGACGATTTGATTTTGCCAGGCAACTTTTTTATTGTCAAGTGAAACACCATAGATTTCAAACCCTTCTCCATTACTGAAGTTGACATTCCTATACTTCTTATAAAGCGATAAAAGTTCAGGTTGTTCTGCAATGCATGGACCGCACCATGATGCCCAAAAATCAATTAGCACTATCTTTCCCCTGAAGGAAGATAGGGCAACAGTGTCACCTGCTAAATTTGGTAGTTCTATTTCAGGAGCCGTATTTCCAATGTTGAGGCTCTGTGCTTGTGAAAATGAAAACGAAGTAATAATTATACAAAGACAAGCAAGTAAAGACTTTCCGTTCATAGCTCAATTGTTTACAGGATATCCGTGGTCGATCCAATCCACCTTTAGATTGTGAGGCAGGTTCAGTAGTTTATGATTTTTGAATTGCATTTGGTTTAGCAATTCGAATGCAGGTCTTATGTTAGGGCATTTATCAAAAGGGCAGCAGCCACAATACAGAACTATATTTTCATTTTTTGGCAGGTTCTTTACCTTTTCCTTCAGTTTATCAAGATTCTCCTTTTCTCGGGTTGCTCCGATTTCGATTGAATTTTTAATTGTGGCAGCTGGGCCAACGCACAACACAATTGGCTGATGTAGCTGGGGATTATCAATTGTTTTCGCCAGACTCTCAGGAGCAAGCAGTTGCTCAGATGTCCAGGGCTCCTTTTGTTGTGCTTTAAAACTAACGAGTACAAAGGCAAGTATTCCAATGGTAAAAAAGAGAGTAGTAATTTTTATGTATTTTACTTTCATAGAATGTTTCAAATTGATGTTAGTTCTTACTAGGCAATAGCGCAGCGGTTCGCACCGGCCTCTAAATCAGCCGGTGTATATCCTTCATAAGTACCTTGTTTATTGAGTGTAGCAATAGTCAGGTAATTAGGAGGCGTAGGTGGAATACGAGACATCGCGAAGTTTATAAACTCTGATTCGTCCAACTTAAGCATGTCAAGTTTATTCTTCAGGTTGTTGATTGTCTCACCAATCAGCTTGTTATCAAAAGCAACAGCCTCCGAAATGTGCGCAGGAAGTACAAGTGTATTTTCGTTGAGCTTTAACAATTGGGTGAGCGATTGAAAAAGCATCTTAGACTTTTCATTCGCTTCATCCTGATTAGCCTTCAGGTCAGGTCTTCCGACTCCATTAACAAAAAGGGTATCACCTGTGAAGACTGCATCATCACCTAACCGAAACGATGTGCTTTCCAAAGTATGACCAGGTGTGTGAATTACTTCCAGCGTAGCCTTTCCAATATTTATTTTTTCACCGCTTTTTATTGAGACAAAAGGATACTCTACACTTGCCTTGTCAATCAATACGTGTTTGGCGTTAGTAGCCTGCGCGAGTTCTCTTGTGCGCGAGAGATAATCAGCATGAATGTGCGTATCTGTTACATATTGAATTACCCAGCCATTGTCTTTTGCAATGTCAATATATACCTGCGGATCAAGAGATGCATCTATTACAATTGCATCACTGCCTGAACCTATGATATAAGAGAGACAACCTTTGGAGGACCGTCTAACCTGAATAACCTTCGCATTAGCAAGTTTAAGTTCCGCTGTATTCCAGGCAAAGTTCCAGGCTTTCATTCCTCCTTGTAGAGAGAACGCCTTATAACCCTTGTCTTGTAATTTTTCTGCAGCGGTAACACTAAGGTTGCCGCCACCGCATACCGTTACGATGGGCTGGTTGTCTGGAAGTTCAATACCATCAAAAGCTGCTGGATCATTCGCCTTTAGTTTGTCATATACATTGGCGTGAATGCTTCCTGGTATCAACCATTCTTCGCGCTCCTTTAGTGGGCGAATATCAAGCACGGTAACAGGTCTCTTTTCTTTTAACCAAACAGAGAGTTGATCTTTATCAATAAGTATTTCTTCGGTAGTCATAAAAAGTATTTTAATTCATCGTGACTTCAATGGGTAGGTCTTGTAGTTTCCAATCCGGAAACCCTTCTTCAAGGCGTGTCGCTTTATAACCAGCTTTCGTTAAAATGTTAACGGCTTCATCAGCATAGACGCAAAATGGTCCGCGACAATAGGCGATAATCTCAGTGCGATTAGAAAGTTCTTTCAGTCGTTTAGATAATTCCTCAATTGGGATGGAAACGGCATTAGGGATGTGACCTTGTTTAAATTCAGATTCGGGTCGAACATCTAGGATGGTGACATTACCAGAATCTAACTTTTCTATTAGCTCATCAATGGTAACCGTTTCAAAATCAAAATTAGATTTTCTGAACTCCTTCACAACCTTTTCAATGGATGCAATTCGTTCAACACCCAGTTCACGTAAGGCCTTCCATGCTCTGAATACATTGCTGTTTGACAGACGATAGAAAATGAAATTGCCTTGTCTATTGATCTCTACCAATTGTGCATTCTTCAATACTTGTAAATGTTGAGAGGCATTGGCGATGGGTAAGTTGGTTTGTTCAGCGATCTGCTCCACTGAGAACTCGCCCTGCGCGAGTAACTCAATGATCTCCATACGGTGCGGATTGGCCATTGATTTGGTAATTCTGGCTAGCTCACTATACACTTTGTCCTTGAATTGCCTTTTGTTCATAGTTAGTCTTTACTAGTCCTTGAACTACAAAGGAAAGCAGTTGGTTCCAACTATTCAATAAATATATTGAATAGTTTAAAAACCGTTTAAAAACGATTTTTTTAGTCACTATTCAATGTTTCAAATGCAAGAGGTCATTTCATAATTCAGATTGCTACAGCCCCCTGCTGGGACTGGTGTGCATTCTGACTGGGTAAAGAATGTTTCAGGTTCAAATCGAAAACGAGTTCGTTATGACATTTGGATTAGCTGAACCAGAAAAGGGTTTTGAAGTTTATTCAAAGAAATATTGAATCATGTAACTATAGAGCGAATTTCCCCGTGATTCGTATTTGGCCCCTAAGCGTTTTAATGTTTCTTCGGCAACAGGTTAAGGAAATATCAAAGGCTGTCTCGCCATGTAATTCCTCATTCATCCCATAGAAATGACCTTGGTTATTAACCCATTTCATACTATGTTCGCGCCAATGAACAAGCGAATAGCCATATTTTCCCTCTTTCTTCTGGCTTATGGAGCATTGTTAGCGCATAACCTTGTTCCGCACGTCCATCATGAGGAGGTTGCTGAGCATCATGCCGGCCACCAACATCAT
>LNFM01006837.1_pt1 | contig 18436 bp, 13 predicted proteins | sample 596031 | NCBI WGS metagenome assembly LNFM01 (sample SAMN04254537, study PRJNA301005) | activated carbon metagenome | isolation source: dual media filters at the Ann Arbor, Michigan drinking water treatment plant | place: USA: Ann Arbor | reverse complement strand
GCGAACTGGCGAGCAAGCGCTGCTCCCAGGCCGCTGCTCGCCCCCGTAATCACGACGTGCGTCGTCAATGTGCCTCCGCGTCCGCATCCAACCTGACGTGCGAAGAGGACTCCGCGAGCGAGTGACGAGATGCCAAGCTGAACCGTGGAGACTTTGATAGAGGACGGTGTCAAGGTCAATCGCTCTGTGCCCCAATCATCGACACGCAATACCGGGTCCGAACAAGCATCGCGACGTCAGACACGCTATCCCCATCGTTGAGCGCAAGGGTGCCGATCGGAGACTATAAGCAGTTGTGGAATATCCGGATTTTTTGGGTGCTGGGCGATCGCGGTGGGCGGCGGGCCTCAATGTCGACATGAGCGGGGGGTTGGTTTGCGCTTGGTGTTTTATCGATGGGGATCAGGCTTGGCGCCGACGTGACGCCGAACACGTTGCAGGCTATATGTTCCCCGGAGAACCGGCTGGCGATGCGACAGGCCGCTACGACGGCAGGCAGGGATCGTGCAACAGTACAAAGCGACAGCCGAGACCCAATCTCCGACACCGCTTCGAATCATTCGCCACGACCAGCAGCGTGACGATGCGGGGGCGACAAAGGCCGTGCGGCCGCGGCTGTGGCGTCGTTATGCCAGCTTCATCTTCTGTTTCGTAGTGCCAGTGATGCTGGCGATCGTGTATTTCGGCGCGTTCGCAGCTAACCGATACGAATCGGAAGTCCAGTTCGTCGTCCGCAGCCCTATGGCATCGGCAGCAGGACAACTGAGCAGCCTTGTTCAAGGCTCGACCGTGGTTCGCTCCGGCGACGATGCCCACATCGTCCTTGCCTACCTGACATCCCGTGCTGCGTTGCGCGAGCTGCTGGCCGAGGTGCCTCTGCGCGAGATGCTGACACGGGCGCCGTATGATGCGATGTGGACCTATCCTTTGCCGTTCCGTGCGGACAGCGAGCAGCGGTTGCACGACCATTTTTTGCGGTTCATTACCGCCAAGTTCGATCAGGCCACCGGAATAAGCACACTCAAAGTCCAGGCTTTCGTTGCGGAGGACGCGGCGATGATCGCAGCCGCACTGCTGCGCAATGCCGAGAAGCTGATCAACCGTCTCAATGAGCGGGTGCAGGAGGATGCAATCGAACTTGCTCGGAGGGAGGTCCAGGCGAGCGAATCTGTGGCAATCGAACGACAGCGCCAGATGACCGAGTTCCGGATGCGCTGGTCGCTGATTGATCCTGTGAAGGTGTCCACGTCCGCACACCAGACGATCGCCAAGCTCGCGCTCGAAGCCGCGCAAACAAGAGCGCAGCTCACGGAAATGCAGAAATCATCGCCTCAGAGCGCGCAGATCCCGTCACTTCAAGTGCGTATTGCCGCGCTTGAGGAGCAAGTTCGCAAGGAACAGCTTCAACTCGCGGGATCGGACGACTCGCTCGCGCCACGTCTCGCCGAATATGAGCGCGACCTCCTTATCCGCGAATTTGCGGAACGGTCCTATGCGTCAGCGATGTCGGCGCTTGAAATCGCAAAGGCCGAAGCGTTGCGTCAAAAGCTGTACCTGGAGCAGATCACCGCGCCGGTTGCGGCCGACCACTACCGGTATCCTTTTCGCATCCTGTCGATCTTGATCGTCGCAGCGATTGGCTATGCGTTCCATTCGATTGTGCGACGAATGCTGTCAGCACATTGAACGTATTGGAGACAAGCGTGATTGTGAGTGGCGATCGAACGGACTGCATGTCCACTCCAGAGGGTCGGTAATGTCGCTGGAAGCGGAACTCGACGCGAGCTTGCCCGGTCCGTTGGGGGTCGGAGAGCGCCGCCGCGCCGGCAGGTTCAAACAGTGGATGTCGCGTTATCGACGTTGGCTCGTCGTCCTCTCCCCGACGATCCTCGCGGTTGTGTACTTCGGACTGCTTGCGAGCGATCGCTACGAATCGGAAGCGCATTTCACGGTCCGTACCGCGTCAAAACCGATCGTAAGCACAGGGTTCGCGAGCATTCTGCAGATGGCCGGATTGAACCGCTCGAGTGATGACGTGTTCTCGGTGCAAAGTTACATCGAATCCCGTGACATGGTGCGTCAGCTCGAAGGGAAGGTGCCACTGCGGGAGATCTATGGAAAGGCCAGCTGGCTGGACCCTTTGGCGCGTTATCCGTCCCTCGTCTATGGGTCCTCGATGGAGGACCTTCACAAATATCTCGGTTGGATGGTCTCGACAGTCTACCGCAGTTCTACCGGACTGACGACGCTCAACGTCCAGGCATTCGATCCCGCTGACGCGAAGCTGATCGCGCAACGCGTGCTCGAGCTCAGCGAGAACCACGTCAACAACATCAACAAGCGAATCCATGACGACGCCGTCCGCGTTGCCGCTGACGAAGTTCGCCGCCAGGAGGAGCGCTTGATATCGGCGCAGCTCGAGATCACGAAATTTCGCAACAGCGAGTTGATGCTCGATGCCGCGAGTTCCTCGATCATCGTCATGGAGCTTATTGCAGGGTTGTCAGGGGAGCTCGCGCGCGTGCAAGCCCAAGCACGAGAGATGTCTCTGGGCGCTGTCAACAGTCCGGCTTTGGCGGGACTGCGCGTGCGCGCGTCAGCGCTGGATGACCAGATCCTGCAGGAGCGCCAGAAGATCGCCAGTGGATCAGGCGGATTGGCGCAGAAGCTCGCCGTCTTTGAGCGGCTGGCGCTCGAGAAGGAATTTGCCAAAAAGGCATTGGAAGTTGCCGTCAAGGGATTGGAGCAGGCACAGATCGAAACCCGGCGCCAGCAACTCTATCTCGTTCGCGTCGTCGAGCCGGTGGACGCGGATACGTCGACGCAACCGGAGCGCTTGCGCATGATCGCCACCATCTTCGCTCTCAATCTCATCGGCGCGCTCGTCGGCTGGCTCCTGTGGGCAGGTGTCCACGAGCACGGAGAGTCGGCGTGAGCACCGTCAAATCCCGGCACGGTATGCTGACACGGGCGCCTGGCTCACCATCACGGCCGAGCGCGGACGTGACGACCGACCGGCGCATCGTCGTGGATCGTATCTGCAAGACCTTCGACACCGAGATCGGGCCGCGACGCGTCCTGCACGAGATTTCCTTCCATGTCGGGCCTGGGGATCGAATAGCCGTGCTCGGTCGGAATGGCGCCGGCAAATCGACACTTATTCAGATTTTGTCGGGTCGGCTGCACCCCACAAGCGGCACCATTCATCGCGGCCTCAACATGTCGTGGCCGCTGGCGCTCGGCGGCGGCTTTGACGGCGAACTGACGGGCTACGATAACGTCCGCTTCATCTCCAAGATTTATGGCGCTCCGGTGAAGGAGACTTTCGCGTTCGTCGACGACTTCACGGAGATCGGCAAGCAGCTGTTCATGCCGATGCGTTTCTACTCGAGCGGCATGCGGATGCGCGTCGCGTTCGCCTTGTCGCTGGCAATCGATTTCGAGTGTTTCCTGATCGACGAAGTTCTGCTCGTCGGTGACATGAAGTTCCAGGAGAAATGCAAGCACGCTATTTTTGACGGCAAGGCGGATCGCGCGATGATCCTGGCCATTCACGGCCCGGAGACGGTCAAAGAGTATTGCACCCACGCACTGGTCTTGAAGAACGGCTATGGTCGCGTGTTCGACGATGTCAATCTAGCTTGCGAAATATATGCGTCGCTGTGACCGGTGGACGGGCCTCTTCGTTGCGTGACCACACAGTCAGTCCAGACGGAGCCGAGCGGCGGTCGCTTCCAGTGCCCTCAGGCCGAGCGCGAGTAGCCCGAGCGACCATAAGAACGGATACCACACCCAATAGTGCGTCACGATATGATCGCCGAGATAGCCGGCGCGAAACACTTCGAAGCAATGAACCGTGGGATTGAGCAGCATCAATTCCTGGGCGCCGGTCGGCAACCAGTCGACCATGTAGAAGCAGCCGGAGAGCGGCAGCATGAGATATTGGAACGGCTGGACGAACCGCTCCAAGATCTCCGAATATTCGGTCGCAATGCAAAAAAACAGCGCGCACGTACACGCAAGCGAGCCCATCATCAGCCAGCCGAGGGCGACGAGACCGATGTTTTGGGGTGGCCGCACCAGCCCAAGTGCGGTGAGCGCGCTCGCGACAACGATCAATGCAGCCGTTGTGCCCGCAAATTCGAGCAGCATGCGCCCGACGAACACGTCAAACAGGGAGATGTTGCGGTGATAGAGCAGCGCCGAGTTGCTCCGCAGTAGAAAGACACCGCCATTGGTCATGTGACGCCAGAGCGTCAGCGGCATGTAGCCGGTCAGCACGAACGCGATGATCTCGATGCCGTGCTCCTGCTCGCCCTTTGCGACGCTCCAGATCAGCATCACGCCAACCGTCAAGATCATCGGCTCGAGTAGGACCCAGAGGAACCCGAGATTGCCGCGTCCATACCGGCGCATCATGTCGCGCACCGCGAGCGCTTCGAGCACGCGGAGTTTATTCAGGAGCCAACTCTTCGATTGATTGGATCGCTTGTCCTCGCTCACGCCTACTCCGGCTCCCTCCGTCGCTGCAGATAGACGTATACCTGAAGAGGATCCGCTCGCGGTCTTTCAGTGCCACAGACCTGTAGCGAGGGAACAGCATTCTGCAGCCACTCTATAGTCATGCTGGTATCGCCGTAAGCAATCTCGCCGTCGATCTGCGCCCTGTTGTGGGGAAGAAAAGCGAAGCCCGATGCATGATGATCGGCCACCAGTTCCTCCCGTTTTCCCGCAGCGGCGGCGTAGTCGTTGCTCATCCAATAGTCGACCGGCCGAATGGTTATGACAAGAAGGCCGCCCGGGGCCAGATAGTCCACCAAGGTGGTCAAGCACATTCGAGTGACCCGCTCAGACGTGTGCGTGAATACGGAGAACGCATAGATGACATCGAACATTCCACGGACCGGCAGTGTCTTTGGCAGATAATCCGACTGAATGAAGGTATCGCCAAGTCCGTCCGCACGGCAGATCCTGATCGATTCGTCCCAAGGGTCCACGCCGACGACGTCGGCATGGTCGCTGAAAAAGTACATCAGACGGGCGATGCGTCCGTAGCCGCAACCATAGTCCAGCATCCGCGCGCCCCGCAGCGCGCAGCGTCGATACTTGAGGGAGGCCTTGGCGACCGCCTCGACAAATGCACTTGTTTGCAGGAGGAGAGGGAAGCCGCTATTTCCGGTCCAACTGCGCTGTACCTCGTCGCTGGCCATGTGCGGCAGTCGACTGGAGAGCTTCGGATAGTTTGGATTGGGAAGGGAGATGAAGAACGCGCCGAAGTCCTGAAGACTCATACCTCTCAAGCGCGCCAATAAGGCATCGAGCGTCACATCGCCGGCGACCTCGGTCTCGAGAAGGTTGACCAATCCGGTTGCAGCCTTGCTCAGCATCATAGTCTTCCTGCACTGGTTTTCATGTCGGCTCGATGCTGGGCTTGTGCCGTTTGAGCCGCGAATTGGTCAGCGTGTCCAGGCTTGAAGCGGACGTGCAGAAGTTCAAATGAGCCGGAAATCGCTCCTTCCACAATTCTGAACCTGACCTCGACCGGGTTGCGAGACGACGGGACCACGAACGGCAACTCGCTCGAGAAGACGCCTTCGGCCGGCAATCGCAGCGTCCCGCCCGAGACGTCGTAACCGCACACCACGTCAAAGTAAAAGGCATTGCTAGGTCGATTGTCGCTCACTCGGAACGTCGGGATTGCCGTCCAGATACCCGGAACGAAGTGCAACAATGGCCCGTTGACCAGAATGCGAGCGCCGCCCGTGAGCTCGACAGGCGACGTCGCGGGCGTTTCTCTGCCGTCGAAAATCGAGAAGTAGTGCGCGGGAACCGTCTTGGACATCAAACGGGCGCCTGCCCCATTTTCTGGTCTGCCAAGGACGTCACCGAGCCCAGGCAGCAACGAGGTAGCCTCGGGCGCCTTTTCTGCGACGATCTCATGGAGGACGGACCGCGGACTTATTACGGTATGGACAGGTACGCGGTCACCCGTGCGAAAGGTGGGGACGATGCGGCGCACGATCTCAGTCAGATGATCGTCGTCCACTTTCTGCCGGGCGGCATCGATGACCTCGGAAACGAACCGCTTCAAATCGGTCTCCGGATCTGGCCAAGTGAAGACCGTCGTGGTGGGAGATATTGAAATGGCGTCCAGCATTGCCACGTATTTGGACGCGAACCGAACGGAGTTTCGATAGTCGGTTCCAAATCGAATGTGATCGGCAGCGATCTCGATGCCACTGCTCGAAAAAAGCAACAACGGAGCGCCGCTCTCGACGAACAGATTTGCCAATTCTTCGTCGGGAGCGCTGCACGTCAGTGCAATTGCCTTACCCTCGGCTTGGGTCCATGCGATCCTGAAGTCCTCGGAGGTATTGGCAAGGATATGCGCGCAGTCGGAAAATACTGTATCCAGAATGGCGCGCACAATCTTGAACCCAAAATCAGCAAAAACGGTCGGTGCGCCGAATGCTGCTACAAGCATAGTCGTCTCACCTCGTTTCCATAGGTCGTGTGCTTGGCATTGCTCGTCTCGCGCCGAGCAGGTCAAGCCATGTCGGGCACCGGTGTTCTCTCACCCGCAACGATAGAGTATTGTGCCGGGACTGCCAGTCAATCGGTGGGTCGGGTTGGAGGAAAAAGTACGTCATGCAGCGTCTGCCTTCGGTATCCCTGGTCGGGCATCCGTTTGCGCCGATCGGGATGGGCGAGAACGTGCGCTGCGCGCATCGCGCATGGCGGGCGGCATACGTGCCGGCAAAAATCGTGGATGTCTACCAGCCGAAGAAATCGGACGCAGATCTGAGCGCCGAGTTCGGGTCCCACGTCGCGCGGCGCCTATCGGCGGAGGTCCAGATTTTCCACGTCAACGGCGACGAAGTGGCGCAGGTCAACGCGCAACTGCGGTCACGAACGGATAGTCGCGGTCTCCGGATCATCTGTCCGGCATGGGAGTTGTCGCGCTATCCGGACGTGTGGGCGAAGGAACTCGACCAGTTCGACGAGGTGTGGGCGCAATCCACGTTCACTTTTGAAGCGCTTTCGAAGGCCGTCAAGGTGCCGGTGGTGCACATGCCGGAGAGCTCCGAGGTCAAAGTCTCGAGCTTCCTCGGACGGCGCTACTTTGCCATTCCCGAGACAAACTTCGCCTTCCTCTTCTTCTTCAATTTTTCGTCTTTTATCGAGCGCAAGAATCCGGAGGCGGCCTTGCGCGCGCTGGAGCTTTTCATCGAGCGACGCTCGAATGCCGCTGTGACGTTCGTGATGAAGGTGAGCGGTGTGCCGGCGCGTCCGGAGGTCCGGGCCACGTTCGACGCTCGCCTCGCTGCGCTGAAGGATCGCGTTATCCTCATCGATCGGGAGATGACAGACAACGAAACGAAGAATCTCATTCGCTGTTGTGATTCGTTTGTGTCGCTGCATCGGTCCGAGGGCTACGGGCATGGCCTGTCGGAGGCGATGATCCTCGGCAAGCCTGTGATCGGGACAGCCTACTCCGGAAATATGGACTTCATGACCAGCGACAACGCCATGCTGGTTGATCACAGCCTGATCCCGGTACCGAAGGACGCCTATCCGCACTGGGAAAACCAAGTCTGGGCGGACCCGGATGTCGAACAGGCGTCGCGCTATATGGAAGCCCTCTATGAAGATCCAGATTTGTGCCGCCGGCTCGGCGCGCATGCATCACTCACTATCCGCCGCGATTTCAGCTATGTGGCGACAGGCGTCCGTTACCGGATCAGAGTGGAAGAGCTCTGCCGCCAACGGGACGGACTGCGGGTACCGGCATGATGTGGAGCGCGTCGACTCCGGCAACGCCTCTCGCGTGCCGGGCTTCGCTCAGAGGTTCGAATGAGCGACCGCTCGCCGGTTGACGCAATGATTGCCGAAGCAGCCAACCGGGAGTTCGAGTCCGGACATCGATGCAAGGCGGACGGGGATGTTGGAGCGGCCGTTTACCACTTCGCTGAGGCGTTGCGACTTTCGCCGTATTGGCGGGAGCCGTTCAAGGCGCTGACCGAGCTTGGCGAGACCGAGCGGGCCTACGAGATCGCGCGAGCGTTCATGAAGCCCGGCATTTCAGGCCCAGCGCGAACGTCTGGCGGGGCACTTGCGGTAGTCACTGTCTCGTCGAACAACTACGCGTCCCATGCGCGCGCGCTGCTCGACAGTGTCGCTGTCCACTATCCCGAGGCGAAACGCTTTCATATCGTCGTCGACCGCGATCTCATCAACCCTGCCGACTACGCCGAGGGCTGCCATCCGATCCGGGCGAGCGAGATCGGTATACCCGATTTCGACACGATGGCGTTCCGCTACGATGTGACGGAGCTGAACACGGCTGTGAAGCCGTTCGCGTTCAAGTATCTGTTCGAGGTCGAGCAGTTCGAGACGGTGCTCTATTTCGATCCCGATGTCCTGATCTTCGAGCGATCGCAATCGATCCTGGATGCACTTTCGGGGGGCGCGTCGGTGGCATTGACGCCGCATTTCACAACACCGCCAGCCGCGCTCGACGAGCCCAACGATCAGACAATGCTGCGCTCGGGCGCCTACAACCTCGGATTCATTGGACTACGTCGCTGCGAGGAAACGGAGCGGCTTCTCAAGTGGTGGGCGCGTCACCTGCAGTTCAACTGCCGTGATCGGCAGCGTCAGGGTTTGTTCGTCGACCAGCGATTCTTCGATCTCGCGCCGGGATATTTCGAACGCCTTCACGTCTGCCGATCGGAAGGGGCCAATGTCGCCTACTGGAATCTTGCCGAGCGCCCGCTCAGCGATTGCGACCGCGGCGTTTGTGCGGGTGGCGTTCCGCTCGAGTTCTTCCATTTCAGCGGTTGCGATCCACGCAACCCGAGCGGGCTCTCGAAGTACACGCGCAGATTTCCGGCTCACGCCAATCCAACATTGGCAAAGTTGATCAGCGATTACACTCTAACTCTTCGGCGGAACGGTTTCGATCGGTTCGCCCGGCTGCCGTACAGCTATGACGTCTTTCGCTCGGGACGATCGATCCCCAAGACGGTGAGGGCGGCATTCGCGGACCAGGTCCTGTTGTGGGAGGGCGACCCCTTCGCGACCGCGGAAGCATTTGCCGTCGGGAGGTCGTCGGTGCTTCGATCAGGCGGAGACCGGCGGCCATCGTGGCCGCGCCCATTGCGCGCGGCGAGTCCTGCGACAATCGCCGCACTCGGTCCCGCGCTGCTCAATCTCGGCCTTGGCTACTATCATGAGCGACGGCACCACTTTCTGGAGGCTGTGCGCCACTATGCGCGGTCCCTGGCGTTGCGGCCCGATTGGCACCTTCCGTTCCGGCAGCTTTCCGCACTCGGCGAAGCCGAGCGGGCGTACGAGATCGGGCGGTGCCGATTGGAGCCCGGGGCGACGGTAGGGCCGCTGGCCAGCGGTGGTCGACGCGCCATCTTCACGATCGCCACCAACGCCGAGATGGCGCGCGCGCGTGTGCTGCTCGACAGCGCTGGGCAATACGATTCGGAGGCCCTGCGCTTTCTGTTTGTCGTCGATCGCGAGATGCTTCCCTCGCAGGACCTCCCGTCGGGTGTGCATGTGATCAATACCAGCGGCATCGGGATCCCCGGCTTCGACGTCATGGCGTTCCGATACAATCGGGCAGAGCTGTGCGCCATGGTCAAGCCTTTCGCCTTCTGCCATCTGTTCGAGGTCGAGCATTTCGAGACTGCGATCTTCTATGCGCCGGATGGGCTCGTGCTCGGCGCCCCGACGCCTGCTCTCGACGCCCTGCAACGTGGTGCCAGCGTTGTTCTGACGCCGCATTTCACGACACCACCGGCGCCATCGAGCGGACGGACAAGCGAGTTGGAAGCTCTGCGCAGAGGCGCCTACAATCTCGGCTTCATGGCGGTGCGTCGCTGCGAGGAGACGGCGCGATTGATGGACTGGTGGGGCCGCTTCTTGCAGTTCAAGGCGCTCCGCCGCCCGGAGGCCGGCCTCTATCTCGACAGCAAACCGCTTGATCTCGCTATCGGGTACTTCGAGCATGTTCAAGTCTGGCGATCTGCCGGCGCCAACGTCGGGTCGTGGAACCGTGCCGATCGTGCGCTGACGCGCACCGAAACCGGCTTTCACGCCGGGGGTGCGCCGCTGGGGTTCCTTCGCTTCGACGATTGGCAAGGTGCCGCGGCCAGCCGGTGTCAAGTGTTTAACGAACTTTCGGAGCGCTACGCTCGCCTGCTCGACGAATGCGACCATGCGCGCTTCAGCCGATTGCCCTACAGCTACAACACCTTCCTTTCGGGGCGGACGATCTCCGACGCCGTCCGCGCGCAAGCCGTGGATCGGGTCCTATTTCGCGGCGCAAAGCCGTTCGAATCGGATGGCCCAACGAGTGCCCTATCCTTCTGATTGTGTTGGCATGAATGTCGTTTCGATCGAAAATGAAAGGCACTTCATGCCATGGGTGGCAGCCGGTCATGTCATTGACATGACGACGAGATTTGCAACTATGTGTTCACGCCACGACGCACCGAACGGACAGATGCCGTTGCCGATGCGGATCCTTGGCGGGCAGGGCATCCAAGCGACGACAGCGCCAATTGGGCCATTCGCGCCGGGAAAGGCCGAAGGGGAGTCGCCATTTTGCAATGAATGAGATCACTCAACTGCACACCGACCCTCAGGGCGCGAAGGCAGCACAGCCCTACAAGCGTATGTGTGTCCTCGTGCTCGGCATGCATCGCTCGGGGACAAGCGCGCTGACGCGGGTGATCAGCCTGCTCGGCTGCGATCTGCCGAAGACGCTGATGGGCGGAGGAACGACCAACGAGTCCGGTCACTGGGAATCGACCGAAATCTACCATTTCAACGACCGGCTGCTTCAGTCTGCGGGAAGCAGTTGGTATGACTGGCAGCAACTCAATCCCGGCTGGTTTCAATCTCCGCGGTACGAGCAATTCGTGGACGAGGCCTTGTCGATTCTCAAGGGCGAGTTTGATTCGTCGCCTCTTTTCGTGCTCAAGGACCCGCGGATCTGCCGGTTCGCGCCTTTCTGGCTTGATGTTCTCGAGCGGGCGCGTATCCAGCCATTGATTTTCATACCCCTGCGCAATCCGCTTGAAGTCGCCGCGTCGCTCCGTGCCCGTGACGGCTTCGAGCCGTCGTTTGGTCACCTACTATGGCTGCGACATGTGCTGGATGCCGAAGCGTCGACGCGCGGTCCGCCCCGAATCTTCTTGACCTATGATCAGGTGTTGACGGGGTGGGGCAAGGTTGCTGTCGCGGCCCAATCCACGTTCGGGATGACTTGGCCGAGGCTATCTGATTCAGTCGCCGATGAGATTGGCTCGTTTCTATCTGCCCGCTATCGCCATCATCAAGAAGCGCCCGAGAGCGTGATCGACAATCCGAAGTTGTCGAGTTGGCTGCGAGATACATTCGACATATTTACCGCGTGGGCCAAATCTGGCGAACGGCAAGAGGATTTCTCAAGACTCGACCTCATCCGGTCCGATTTAAACGCTGCCGGACCAGCGTTCGGCAGGGTGGTGGCGGCGGGCCTCATCGCGGTCGAGAAGGCGGCGGTGTTCGAGCGCAGCCAGCAAGAGGTCGCTGCACGCCTGACCGAGGTAGAGCGCGCCGTAGAGGGCTATCAGGCGGACGCGCGTGCGGCTCTCTTGCGCGCTGAGACGGCCGAACAGGGCGCGGCAGCGCTGGCAGCGCGTCTCGGCGATCTCGTTCACGAGTTGGCGGCGTCGCGCGCCGATACACTGGCAGCAGAGGTGCTGCTTGCCGACGTCCGTTCCCGGTCGGTGAAATTGGAAGCATCGCGGGCCGAGATGCAGGCAGCGTTAGCCGAGGCAGAGGCCACGAAGCTGGAGGCGGTGACGAAGCTTGCCGACGTGCGCGCGCGCGCGGCCGAACAGCACCGCGAACTGAACGGGTCGCTCGCTGCCGCGGATGAGGAGCTGGACCATGCGCGCGAGCAGCTGCATGCTGACCGGATCGCCAACCGTGACTCCGTCAGCGATTTGGCGCGGCGACTGCAGGCGAGCAACACCGCGCTCGATCTGGAGCGCGCGCAGGTGTCGCGTTTGGAGACCGATAATAGTACCGCTGACGCGGCGTTGGCCCTTGTGACGGGCGCGTATGCGACCACGCCGATCCCGGCCTTGGCACGGCGGGCCAAGCGCCAGAAACGCCTGGGAGCCTGGCGCCCGACCCCGGGCAGGATCTCCGCGCTGATCGGCGAGATTGCCTGCAACCGGATGTTCGATGCGGAATGGTATCGTCGGAGATACCTTGGTGGGCGCCGAGGCGTGCACCCGTGGATGCATTTCCTCACGGTTGGCCTGTTGCGGGATCTCTCGCCGCACCCCTTGTTCGATCCGCAATGGTATCGCGCCCGGCGTCATCCCGGAATGCCATCGCACACGCCTGCGATCGTCGACTTTCTGGCGACCGCTCTGACTGTCAAAGAGTCACCGCATCCGCTCTTCGATACCGACTATTATCTCACCCGAGTGCCGCACCTTCTGGCCACGCGTCAGAATCCGCTGGGTCACTATCTGAGCGAAGGATATCGCCAGGGCATATCGCCGAGTCCGATGTTCGACGTTGCCTGGTTTCGTTCGCAACTCGGCGATCCGCTGGGCGCTGAGCGCGATCCGCTGGTCCATTTTCTCAACGCCGGGCCGGCAATGCGCGCCATGCCCCACCCGCTGTTCCACACCAACCTCTATCTCGCTGAGAACGCCGATGTGGCCGCAAGCGGCATCGCGGCGCTGGTTCACTACGCGACAAGCGGCGGGCACGAGGATCGCAGGCCGCACGCGCTCTTCGATAACGCTTGGTATCTCGCCACTTATCCGCTCGAATGCGAGGGTTGGAGGACGCCGCTGGCCCACTACCTGATTGAGGGTGAGAGGTCCGGCTGCTGGCCGAATCCGCTTTTCGATCCGCTGTGGTATTTCAAGCGCTATGGTCATCGCCTTGCACCGGGCCAGGGAGCCCTTGAGCACTACCTCGCGCAAGGTCGGCGGGAAGGTTGTTGCCCGAACGCACTGTTCGACATCGCGTGGTATCTTGACAGCAATCCTGATGTCGCAGCCGCAGATGTCGATCCGCTCGAGCACTATCTCGGCCACGGGGAGCGCGAAGGGCGGTTTCCAAACGCGCATTTCGACCCGACGTGGTATCGCACCGAGAATTCGGACGTTGTCGCCGAAGATATGTCACCGTTGCGGCACTATCTGGTGACTGGCCAGTTTGAAGCCCGCGAACCGTCGGCCGACTTCGATCCCGCTGACTATCTGGCGGATCATCCGGCCGCGGTGGCCGATGGACTGGGCGCTCTGGCGCATTGTCTGGAGGTCGAGCGCCAAACCCGCTGCGCGGTCGCCCGCGCGACCGAGGCCCAGCCCGTCGGTCGGCAGGTGGTGCCCCATCAAGTGATACCGCAGGCTATGTCGCTGCCGGCAGTCGATGGCATTTGGGAATGGCGCGACTACCCTCGCATAATGGCGCAGCGTAGCGCAACTCAACGCCGACGGATCGAGCGGCTCACCACGGCGCCGATCGATATGGTGCGGGTCGATCGCCAGCACATTGCCGAAGCTGCGGCGCAGTTAGCGTTTCCAGCGGTCGAGACGCCGCTCGTCTCAATCCTCATTCCGGTTTTCAATCACGTTACGCTGACGCTCGAATGCCTGACGACGATCGAGCGGCATACGCGCGATGTCAGCTATGAAATCATTGTCGCCGACGATGCGTCGAGCGACGAGACTGCCGAGATCATCGCCGGGCTCGCGAATGTTCGTCACGTCCGCCAGCCAGAGAACCTGAACTTCCTGCGCAACTGCAATACAGCGGCCAGGCTTGCGCGCGGTCGTTACCTCGTCATCCTCAACAACGATGCTCAGGTGACACCGGGTTGGCTTTCGGCCCTCGTTGCCGCGTTTGAGTCGCGTGAGGACGTCGGCGCGGTCGGCCCTAAGTTTGTCTATCCAAACGGCCGTCTGCAGGAAGCGGGTGCCAGCATCAATCCCGACGGCACGTCGAAGATGATCGGTCTGTTCGACGATCCGGAATTGCCCCGCTTCAACTATCGCCGCGAGGTCGACTACTGCTCGGGCGCCTGTCTCATGGTCGAGACGGCTCAATTTCATGCGATGGGCGGATTTGCGGAGGCGTTCGCTCCGGCTTACAGCGAGGACAGCGAACTTTGCTTGCGGCTGCGTCAGGCGGGTCTCAAAATTCTCTATGAGCCGGCGTCGAAGGTCGTGCACCATCTGAGCAAAACAACCGCTGCCATCGACGAGAGCTTCAAGATGCGCGCGGCGGCGGTCAACCAGCAGAAACTTGTCACGCGCTGGCAGGAGACGATCGATCGTCTCAACGACGTGCGAGTGCTGGCATTCTACCTTCCCCAATTCCATCCTATTCCCGAGAACGACCGCTGGTGGGGTAGCGGCTTCACCGAATGGCGCAATGTCAGCAAGGCCTTTCCGAACTACGTCGGCCACTATCAGCCGCGCCGTCCTGCGGACCTTGGTTACTACGACCTCCGTACGCCCGATGTCATGGAGGCTCAGGCGGCACTGGCCCGCCGCTATGGCGTCAGCGGGTTCTGCTATTATTATTATTGGTTCGGCGGGCACCGCCTCCTGGAGCGCCCGGTGGAGCAAATGCTGGCATCGGGGCGGCCCGACCTGCCGTTCTGCTTGTGCTGGGCCAACGAGAACTGGACGCGCCGCTGGGATGGCGAGAACCAGAACATTCTGATCGGGCAGAAGCACAGCCCCGAAGACGACATCGCCGTCATCACCGACCTCTGCCGCTTTTTTCGCGCGCCGAACTACATCCGCATCGGCGGCCGGCCGCTGCTACTCGTCTACCGCGTCAAATTGTTCCCCGATTTTCCGGCAACGGTCGCACGCTGGCGACGCCATTGCCGCGAGAATGGGATCGGCGAAATCTACGTGGCGAGCATTGAAGCGTTCGACCAGACAGGCAGCCTTGAGGCTCCCGAGCGGTGGGGCTGCGATGCCGGTGTCGAATTTCCGCCGCACGGCTTCGGCAAGGCACGTAAACCGACCTCGCAGATACTCAATCCGCGCTTCGAGGGCATCACCGACGACTACGTCGAGCTGGTGCATCGCTATCTCGACCGGCCGGTGCCGGGGTATCGCCGGTTCCGCGGTGTCATGGCCGGATGGGACAACACCCCGCGCCGCCAGAACAACAGCCTCGTGTTCGAGAACGCGACGCCGGGTGCGTTCCAGGCGTGGCTCGAGACGGCGATCTCAGAGACGCGCGAGCAGGCGCACGGCGACGAGCGCATCGTCTTCATCAACGCGTGGAACGAATGGGCGGAGGGCGCGTACCTGGAGCCAGACACACGGTTCGGACACACTTGGCTCGAGGCCGTCCGCAATGCCCGCGACGCGCAGCGAATGATGAGGGGGTAGGTGGAAGGAAGTGAAGATAGCGGGCGACTTCCCTTCGTCCGCCGAACTGAATCCATTCATTTTCGCGTCCATCACCAAGGATGACGCGATGTCACAAATTAGTCAGTGTTCAGCTTAAACGGGAGTCAGCTATCGACGCCTGGACGACCTATGACCAGCACGTCCTGATGATCATCCCAGGCGCGCTCTATGTATCCGAGTACGCGAACGTCATACATCTGTTCGACGATCTGCAGTGTCCATCGCGGTCGCGCAAACATGACACCGTAGCTATCCTGCTTGAAAAACAATGATTTCATGCTGTGCTGGTAGTCGACATAGCCGTATCCCTGCGCTTCGATCGTGGCTTCGGCGACTTCATACAAATCGTCGGGGATGAGTTTCCATTTGTTTTTCTGAATGAACTCGGCGTGACGCCCCTCGAGCGAGATCAACGCTATTCCCCCGTCGCTCAGAGAGCGTGCGATAAATTTCAAAGCCGTGACAAACAAACCTGATGGAAGGTGCGTCAGTAGGGACCCGCAGAAAATCAGGTCCCATTTGCGGCCGGTATCCAATTCATCAAGGTTCTCTTTTGAGAGCATAGGGATCGCATCGAAATTTTTGACGCAGAAATCGATGTGACCTTCGTAGAGATCGCAGGCGCCTATCGTTGCGGCAGGAAAGAAGGCGCGCAAATGCCGTGTAACGCGGCCCGATCCGCAAGGAAAATCCAAGATGTTTTTTGGCGGCTGGCGGAGGCTGGTGATGAGCGAGGATAGAATCAGGCGGATCGCATCGTAGCCGACGCCCATGTAGTGCGCCGAGTGCCACGCCTCGGTGTTGGTATTCTCTTTATCGTTCGGATCGCGAATGTTGTTCACGCCGCGAGATACATAGTCCGAATGCAGGGAGTCGTAGGTTCGGCAAAGCGCAAGAAGTTGCGTCAGATTTTTCTGGCCGTTCATTGCCATTTCCAATCTCCCGAGTCGCTACGCTACCGCCCATAAACTATCATCCATCGCCAGCATCGACGAGGTGGGCGAGCGCGGTGAGTGTGGGGCGCGCTCGATGCCAGTTCTGGCGGCGGCTAAAATTTCAGCCATGGATGGCGAACAAGCATCTCCAGCTTCGCGCCCTCCTCCTCTTTATTGGTTTCCTGGCGGAGCATGGAACTGCCAAGCACGCGATATCGGCAGAGGATCTGCGGGACAAAGACCCCTTCCATGCCGCCGTCGATGAAGGAACACCAGAGGTCGTAGTCTTCCCAGCCGCTGGTCGAAAACAGAGCGTAACCCCCGCTTTTTCCCAAGCGTCCTTTCGTATCAGCGCCATTGCGTCAACGTAGTTGTGCAGCGCGAATCGATTGGGGTCCCACACGTAGGATTCGCCGATCCCGGCTTGATCGCCGAACATCTCGATCAGGCTGTACGCCGCGTCCGCGCCCGCATTGTTGCAGGCTTGGAGCAACCGTTCAACGGCGAGGGGATATAGCGCATTGTCCGCGTCGAGTACGAATACGTGATCGGTCTCTGCGCGGCTGAAGGCAGCATTTCTCGATACTGCGAGACCGTAATTGGACTCTGCCAACAGCAGCATCGCGCGCCCGAAGCGCGAGGCATGTTTAGTCATCCACCTCTTGGCGACACTCAGGGAGCGGTCCTTGGATTTGTCGTCCACGACAATAAGATTGAGACCCTGATGCGTTTGTTCAAGCACGCTCTGCAGCGCCGCCTCGATGTAGCGCATGTAGTTATAAAGCGTCACGATGACTGTAACTTCCGAAGCGAATGCTTGCGGGTTGCGCAAGTCGAGGACAACCTCGTGGCGGGCGTACTCAGCCATGTCGACTCTTCTCGAGGCTGCTGAGAAATGAAACGATGTGGTTTCCAATGCGCTCGGGAGTGGCCTCATTCGCCATAACGTCAGCGGCCGCTTTGCTTGTGCGCTCGGACGCCAAGCGTCCTTCCTTGCTATCGAGCAGCCACGAAATGAGATTGCCGATGTTGCGGATGTTCGTCTCGAAGTAGTGCGTCGCCGGATCAAAGAACGGTGATTTCAGGCAGCGTGTTGCGACGACAGCCGCTCCGCCGAGAAAGCCTTGCGCCATTCTCTCCCATTCAAAGTAGCCAACGCGATAACGATGAAAATTGAGCATGATCTTTGAGGAGGTCGCCGCAGCAAGGTTGTTCGCATACAGTGCCCTTGCCATGTCGTCACAAGGCTTGGTCGTTTGCGGTGAACTGTTGCTGTAGGCGAGAAAGCAGTATTTGTTTGCCAGCACTGGGGCCGCGCGTGCAAGAATTGCTGCCCGATCTGCCGTGCCATATCCGGTAAGAAATACATCTATGGGACGGTCGCCGAGTTGCATTGGATCGGCAAGGAAAGCCAGGATTTTTGGGTCCATCCATCGAAACAGTGGATGTGAAAAGTCTGTTTGCAACAGGTATTTGTCCCGCGATCTGCGGCTCATTGTCGGCAGGGCGTGCAGCGTTGGCAGTGTCGACGAAAGCGCGACCGCGGATTGGAAATTTATGTCGATCAGCGCCCTGGCGCTCAACATGTATCGGATGGCTGATGAGAACCACGGAGATGGCAGTTGCTCGGTGTTATACGAGATGTGTCTGAGTAGGAAATCGTCGGACCGAAAATGGTCCGGCAGACGCCAGAACAACAGCCTCATGTTTCGAAGACGCGACCAGGGCGCGTTCCTGGCGTGGCTCGAAGCGGCGATCGCCGAGACGCGCGAGCAGGCCGCGGCGCAGACCGCATCGTCTTCATCAACGCGTGGTACGAATGGGCCGAAGGCGCGTATCTGGAACCTGACGCGCGGTTCGGACACACCTAGCTCGAGCCGTCCCGTAACGAGTGCGACGCGCACCGGATAGCAAACGGGTAGGTAGTTTGCATATTGCGAAGGCCTATTGCAGGCGTATTAGCACAATAGATCGCGTCTTGAGCCGGCGGCGTGTTCGCGCAAGAACCCGCTCAGCGAGTTCGTGACGTCTCGG
>LNFM01006836.1_pt1 | contig 18436 bp, 15 predicted proteins | sample 596031 | NCBI WGS metagenome assembly LNFM01 (sample SAMN04254537, study PRJNA301005) | activated carbon metagenome | isolation source: dual media filters at the Ann Arbor, Michigan drinking water treatment plant | place: USA: Ann Arbor | reverse complement strand
CCTCACCTGCCCGGCCAACTCGTCGGCTTCGGCAGCGTCGTGGACCAAGAGCATGCCTGGGTTCATTTGTGAATGATAACGTCCTTTATCAGTCGCTGTAAGGGGCTATCCGCTCCACCACCACCCCAAGATGGAAAATATTCCTCCACAAAGTACCCATTACCGTTTACGATCGCTCATGCTTTTTCGAAACGACTCGACTCTCGAAGGAAACACGGTGCACCCCACACGCCACATCAAGCAACGCATGTCCCAGCGCGGGATTAGCAAGGAGATGGTGAACTTGGTGATCGCCCATGGCGTGATCCAGGACGACAAGTACGTCGTCGGCCGGAAGGAGGCACTCCAGCTCATCCGTGCGCTCGACAACGAGCGCCGCGTGCTCACCAAGATTCTGGACAAGGGCGGCGTGGAGGTGGTCACCGAGGGTGACGCACTGATCACCGCCTACAACCGCAACAGCAAGAACAACTGGCAGTAAGGGCCTCAACGTGAACGAACAAATTCTCTTCCGCCTGCGTGATCTGTTCAGGGGCAGCAACGTGATTCACGGGAACAGCAGCGCTGCGTTGATCTTGCTTTTGTTGGTGTGGGTGCAGCGCGCAGGCACATCGCCAAGCGTTGGCCTCGATCTGTCTCCGCAACAACTCGCCAAGGGACTTGAAGCACTCGCGGCCGAACACCCGGTGCTAGCCAAGGCCTTCCTCGACAGCGGGACTCTGCAGCAGCTGAATCCGGTCGATCTCACGCGGGCGGTTGACCTGGCCCGGCAGCTTTCCGGGTCGGCCGACGGCCGGCAGGCTCTGACCGACTTGGTTGAGCTGCCCGCTCTCCTGGATGTGGACTTCGCGTGCGACCCCAGCTTGGCCACCCTCATCGGCCAGCTGCTCGCGCCAGAGCCCGGCGAGCTGGTCTACGTGCCATGGGACGCCACCGGCCAGTTCAGCGCCGCGCTCGCTGCCCTGGGTGCACGGGTCGTCATCGAGACGCCCGCGCCGCCAGTCATTGCGATGCTCATTGGCATGCTGCACCGCGACCCGTGGCAGATTGAGCAAGCCAACCCCATACTGGCCTACAGCAAGGCCGGGCAGCTCCAGCCAGAGCGCATGTACAACTCTGCGGCGACGTTCCTGCCGCTGGGCATGCGTTTTGACCTGCAATGGCTGGACCAGGCCGTGCCGGGGCGTTTTCCAGAACGCACGAGCTCGGCCGCCGTCCTGGGCCTTCGGCAGCTACTGGCCGTCACCAAGAACCGCATAGTGGTGGCGGTGCAGAACAACCTGCTGTTCAGCAGCGGCGCCGAATACAGCCTGCGCGAAGACTTCCTACGGCGCGGCCTACTGCGCACCGTGATCGCGATGCCTACCGGGCTGTTGCACGCCACGCAGGTTGCCTTCTCGGTCCTGGTGATCGATCCTCGTGGAGGCAACGAACGGGTCCGCTTCATCAATGCTGACTCGCAGCGGTTTAAGGCCTCGACCTCTCGGACGCGCACCACGCTGCGCAACATCGGCGACCTGGTCGACATGAACGCCGACGAGCTCGAAGGCCCTGAGACCGTCTCGATACCGGCGAAGCAGCTACTCGACAAGGAAGCTCAGCTCCAGGTGAACCGCTACGTGCTGCCCGAGAAGGTCGCACAGGCACGCGCCCTCCTCGCCTCAGCCAAGACAGTCGCGCTCGAAGACCTCGTCACACTGGTCCGCCCGCCGCTGATTTCCAGCGACCGCGACCAGGCGAACAGTGAAGAGTTGGCCGACGAGCCGACGCTCCCGGTCTTCGAGGTCGGCGCGTCAGACCTGCCAGAGTTCTCGTACATCGCGAAGGCAGGCCGGCGCGTCACGCTCGATGCCAAGGCCCGGGCCGACGCCCAGTTCCTGCGGCCTCACGACATCGTCCTGATCGTTAAGGGCAGCGTCGGCAAGATCGGCATCGTGTCCGCCGACGATCAACCCGAAGAGGCATGTGTGTGGATTGCTGGCCAGTCCGCCATCGTGCTGCGGGTACGCGAGAACGCGCGCATCGACCCGCGAGCCCTGTTCGTGCAGCTGAGGTCGCCGCTGGGCCAAGAACTCCTGAAGGGCATCGTATCCGGCGCCACGATCCCGCTGATCCAACTGAAGGAGCTGAGGCGGTTGCCGGTAATAGTGCCGCCGCCTGAGCTGGAGCGCCAAGCGATCGACGCGCTGGAAGGCGAAGCCATCTCCGAAGGCCACATAGCCGTGTTCCGTCGCGAACAGGCCGACTACGCCAAGAACCTGTGGCAACTGACCTGACCCAGCTGGCCGCCGAACACGACCCGACACCGAACAGAACGCACACCGAGAAAATGAACCAACAAGCTCTCTCCTCCCTCATCTGGTCCGTCGCCGACATCCTGCGTGGCGACTTCAAGCAAAGCGAATACGGCCGCGTCATCCTGCCGTTCACGGTGCTGCGGCGGCTGGACTGCGTGCTCGCGCCGACCAAGGCCGAAGTACTCAAGGAACACGCCGCGAAGCAGGCCGCCGGCATCGCGTTCGAACCCTTCGTCAAGCGCAAGGCGGGCCTGGATTTCTACAACGTGTCTTCGCTTGACATGGGCAAACTCATGGGCGATCAGGACAACATCCGCGCCAACCTGGACAGCTACATCCAGGGCTTCGCGGCTGACGTGCGGTCGATCTTCGAGCACTTCGATTTCGCCGCTACGGTCGAGCGGCTGCACAAGGCCAAGCTGCTCTACCTGGTCACCGAGAAGTTCGCCAACTTCAACCTGCATCCCACCCAGGTCAACAACATGCAGATGGGCTTGGTGTTCGAGGAGCTGATCCGCAAGTTCGCCGAGCTTTCCAACGAGACCGCCGGTGAACACTTCACCCCGCGCGAGGTCATCCGCCTGATGGTCAACCTGCTGTTCATCGAAGACAGCGACGGCCTGACCAAACCGGGCGTGGTGCGCACCATGTACGACCCGACCGCTGGCACCGGCGGCATGCTGTCGGTGGCCGGCGAGTACCTGGCCGAACTGAACCCCAAGGCCCGGCTGACGCTCTTCGGCCAGGAGCTGAACCCTGAGTCGCACGCCATCTGCAAGGCCGACATGCTGATCCGCGGCCAGGACATCAGCAACATCATCCTGGGCAACACGCTCAGCGACGATGGCCTCCTGGGCAAGCTGTTCGACTACATGCTGTCCAACCCACCGTTCGGTGTGGAGTGGAAGAAGATCGAGAAGGCGATCCGCGACGAGTACGAGAAGCAGGGCCACAACGGCCGCTTCGGGCCCGGCCTGCCGCGCGTATCGGACGGCTCGCTCTTGTTCTTGCTGCACCTGCTTAGCAAGATGCGCCCGGCCGTGCAAGGCGGCAGCCGCGTCGGCATCGTGCTCAACGGCTCGCCACTGTTCACCGGCGGTGCCGGTTCGGGCGAGTCCGAGATCAGACGCTATGTCCTGGAGAACGATCTGGTAGAGGCCATCGTCGCGCTGCCCACCGACATGTTCTACAACACCGGCATCAGCACCTATATCTGGATTCTGAGCAACCGCAAGCCCGACGACCGCAAGGGCTACGTGCAGCTCATCGACGCATCGAGCTTCTGGCAAAAGATGCGCAAGACCCTGGGCTCCAAGCGCAAGGAGATGAGCGACGAGCACATCGCGCAGGTGACCAAGATGTTCGGTGACTTCGTCGAAGCCAACTTGGTGACGGTGGTGGGTGCCGATGGCAAGGAGGCTGGTCGCCAGGTGCTGATGGACGGCGAGACGCTTCCCAACGCGCCGGCCGGTGGCAGGGTGAAGACCGTTCCGGTCTCGCGCATCTTCCGCAACGAAGAGTTCGGCTACCGCACCATCACGGTGGAGCGCCCGCTGCGCATGCGGTACCGCGTGACGTCGAGCGTTGTCGAGATGCTTGCACGGTCTGCTCAGGACCTCATGCACAACCTGGTTGGTGATCCCAGCAGCAAAGCGGCTCTAGCGATGCTCTTGCACGATGAAGACCGCTCGTGGTCGGGCGCGGACGAGTTCATGGCCGCCATCGAAGCTCAGAACAAGAAGCTGAAGCAACCACTGAAGAAGGCTGACTTCAAGATCTTCCTCAACGCATGCGGCGAGCGGGACGAGACGGCAGGCCTGGCCAAAGACATCAAGGGCAACTTGATGCCCGACAGCACCCTGCGCGACACCGAGAACGTGCCGCTGTCAGAAGACGTGGATACGTATTTCAAGCGCGAGGTGCTGCCCCATGCCCCGGATGCCTGGATCGACCACGAGAAGACCAAGGTCGGCTACGAAATTCCGTTCAACCGGCACTTCTACATCTTCGAGCCGCCGCGCGAGCTAGCCGAGATCGACACCGATCTGAAGAAGGTCACCGACAGCATCAAGGCCATGATCGAGGGGCTGTCGGCATGAGCTTCCCAAGACACGCGAAGTACATGGACTCGGGGGTCGAATGGCTTGGCAAGATTCCGAGCCACTGGGCCGTGAAGCGGCTTCGGTTCATGGCAGAGCTCAACCCCTCGAAGTCAGAGGTGTCGCATCTGGCGGCCGAGACCGAGGTGTCGTTCCTGCCTATGGAGGCCATCGGCGAGGACGGTAGCCTGGAGCTTGACCGAGTCCGACTGCTTGCTGATGTTCAGACCGGCTACACGTTTTTCAGGGATGGGGACGTGACCATCGCCAAGATCACGCCTTGCTTTGAAAACGGCAAGGGCGCGGTGATGCGGGACCTGTGCAACGGCATTGGCTTCGGGACGACCGAGCTGATCGTCACCCGCCCGAAGGCGACACAGACGACTAGCACCTACCTTCACTGGCTCTTCACCTCGCGTCCTTTTCGCAAGGCTGGCGAGGCGTTCATGTACGGTGCCGGCGGGCAAAAGCGTGTGCCCGACGACTTCGTCCGCGACTTCGCCATCGGATTCCCGCCGCTGCCGGAGCAACGCGACATCGTCGGCTTCCTTGACCACGAGGCTGCCAAGATCGATGCCCTCGTCGAAGAGCAGCGGCGCTTGATCGATTTGCTGAAAGAAAAGCGCCAGGCGGTGATCTCGCGGGCCGTCACGAAGGGCCTGAACCCCAACGTGCCGATGAAGGAGTCGCGCGTCGAGTGGCTCGGCAAGGTGCCGGCTCACTGGACGCCGATGCCGATTCGGCTGGCTGCGCGGCTGGAATCTGGACACACCCCAAGCAGGTCCCGACCAGACTGGTGGGTAGACTGCACTGTCCCCTGGTTTACGCTGGCCGATGTGTGGCAAATCCGGAGTGGCGGTGCCGACGTTGTCTATGAGACCAAGGAAATGGTCAGCGAGCTTGGGCTTGCAAACTCGTCGGCACGCCTTCTCCCGAAGGGGACGGTCATGCTTTCCAGAACGGCGTCGGTTGGCTTCTCGGCGATCATGGGCGTCGACATGGCAACGACCCAGGACTTTGCAAACTGGGTGTGCGGAAAGGCGCTGTTGCCCGAGTTCCTGCTCTGTGTCTTTAGGTCGATGTCCGGTGAGTTCCGGCGCCTGATGATGGGTTCGACGCACAACACGATCTACATGCCCGACATCCAGGCGTTTCGCTTCGCGCTGCCCCCCATTGAGGAACAGGGCGCCATCGTGGCCTACGTGCGGCAAGCCACCGACTCCTTCGATGCTCTGACTTCGGAGGCGCAACGTGGTGTCGATCTGCTCTTGGAACGCCGCGCTGCACTCATTTCCGCCGCCGTCACCGGGAAGATCGATGTGCGCAGCCTGGCTCTACGAACGGACACGGTGGCAGCATGAGCGCCGAGAGCCTGCAATGGGAAATCGAGTTCGTTCTTTCGAACACCGGCCACTCTTGGGAAGCTGGTGCGGCCACCATCACAGATCTGCTGCGCGTCCTGCACGAGCTCATGACGAAGTCGGGGCGCGATCAGACCGACCTTGCCTCTCAGGTGCAAACGGTCTTCGGATCGAACGCCATGCACCACCTGGCCAGCGTGATTGACGCTGAGACGCGGGGCCTGGAGCGCCATCATCGTGCAGACGACTGCGCCCTGTACGCGAAGGTCGCGCTGATCTGCAAGCAGCGCGGCTTCACGCTTGAGGACGGAAGGAACTTCATGGGGCACTTCCTCCAGGCGCTCGACGAGCAACGGACCGATGCCGACGGCAACATCCAGTCAGCCACGGTCATGACCTACTGGGCCTTGGGCGACGAAGCGGCCTTTCACCTTGGCGGGCTCAGCGTGGGCGACCATTTGGACGTCGTGACAACGGAACTGGGCGGGTACCTGGACCCGCGTATCAGGCGCTTTCGGCACATCGTAGACATGTGGATGATGGAAATGGCCTGGGACAAGGAAGATGCAGCGTGAGCACGATCCACAAGGAAATCCACCTCGAAGATGAAATCTGCGCCGACCTGACGGCGGCGGGCTGGCTCTACGAAGCTGCGGACGCAGGCCGCTACGACCGCCCGCAGGCGCTGCTTGTCGATGACGCCGTTGCCTGGATCAAGGCCAGCCAGCCCAAGGCCTGGGAAGCCATCGAGAAGAGCCACGGTGCCGCCGCGCCCAAGATGGTGGCCGAGCGCCTGCGCAAGTCACTGGACAGCCAGGGAACGCTGGCGGTTCTGCGGCAGGGCTTCGAGATGATCGGCCTCAAGCACGCAGTGGCCATGTGCCAGTTCAAGCCGGCGCTGGCCATGAACGCCGACCTGCAGGCGCGGTACGCCGCCAACCGGCTGCGGGTAGTGCGCCAAGTGCACTACTCCGTCCACAACGAAAACAGCATCGACGTGGTGCTGTTCGTCAACGGCATCCCGGTGGCCACGGCCGAACTGAAGAGCCACTACACGCAGGGCGTGCAGGACGCTGTCTATCAGTACAAGACCGACCGAGAACCGTTCTTCAAGCCCAAGAACCTGGCCGAGCCTCTGCTGGCCTTCCCCGGCGGGGCGCTGGTGCACTTCGCCGTCAGCAACGCGGCGGCCGAAATGACGACCCGCCTGGCCGGGCTGGACACCACCTTCCTTCCGTTCAACCAAGGCAACGCCGGTGGCGCCGGCAACCCGACCAAGGCTGGCATCGCCACGGACTACCTCTGGAAAGAGGTCTGGCAGCGCGACAGCTTCCTGCAAATCCTCGGGCGCTACTTGGTGCCGGTGAAGAACGCCAAGAAGCAGTTGGTCGGCTGGATCTTCCCGCGCTATCACCAGCTCACCGTGACTCGCAAGCTGGTGGCGGCCGTCACGCTGGAGGGCCCCGGCAACAAATACCTGGTGCAGCACTCTGCCGGCTCGGGCAAGACCAACTCGATCGCCTGGACCGCGCACTTCCTGGCCGATCTGCACGATGCCAAGGACCAGAAGGTCTTCGACACCGTAATCGTGATCTCGGACCGCACGGTGCTGGACGACCAGCTGCGCGAAGCGATCATGTCCTTCGAGCGCACGCAGGGCGTGGTGGCTGTCATCACCGGCGAGGGCGCGAGCAAGAGCAAGGAACTGGCGGAGGCGCTATCAGCCGGCAAGAAGATCGTGGTGTGCACGGTCCAGACCTTCCCGTTCGCGCTCGAAGAGGTGCGCAAGCTGGCGGCCACGAAGGGCAAGCGCTTCGCGGTGATCGTCGACGAGGCGCACTCGTCACAGACGAACGAGACGGCCGCCAAGCTGAAGATGGTGCTCAGCGCCGCAGAGATCGCCGAGCTGATCGATGGCGGCGGTGTGAGTGCGGAGGACATCCTGACCGCGCAGATGACCGCGAAGGCTGGCGACGACGAGAAGGCCGGCATCACCTACGTGGCCTTCACTGCGACGCCCAAGGACAAAACGCTGCAGCTGTTCGGCACGCGCCCTGACCCCATGCGCAAGCCGGCGCCCGACAACATCCCGGCGCCCTTCCACGTCTACTCGATGCGCCAGGCCATCGAGGAAGGCTTCATCCTGGATGTGCTCAAGACCTACACCTCGTACAAGGTGGCGTTCTCTCTGGCGCACAAGGGCAAAGTCATCGAGTCCAAGGAGGTCGACAAGGCCGAGGCCATGAAGGGCATCATGGGTTGGGTGCGGCTGCACGAGTACAACATCGCGCAGCGGGTGCAGGTGGTGGTGGAGCATTACCGCAAGCACGTAGCCGGCCTGCTGGGCGGCCAGGCCAAGGCCATGGTGGTAACCGGTAGCCGCAAAGAGGCGGTGCGCTGGCAGAAGGCCACGCGCAAGTACATCGCCGACCACGGATACAAGATCGAAACGTTGGTCGCGTTCTCAGGTGAGGTGATCGACCTGGACAGTGGGCCCGACCCGTTCACCGAGCACAGCAAGGAGTTGAACCCAAAGCTGGGGGGCCAGGACATCCGCACCGCGTTCAAGAGTGGTGACTACCAGCTTCTGATCGTGGCCAACAAATTCCAGACCGGCTTCGACGAGCCGCTGCTGTGCGCGATGTACGTGGACAAGCGGCTTGGTGGCATCCAGGCGGTGCAGACGCTCTCACGTCTGAACCGCTGCTACCCCGGCAAGGACCAGACCTACGTGGTCGACTTCGTCAATGACGCGGCGGACATCCTGGCCGCGTTTAAGCCCTATTTCGAGACGGCTGAACTCTCGGGCGTGACGGACCCGTACATCGTCAACGAACTCAAGGCCAAGCTCGATGGCCAAGCGCTGTACGACACCTTCGAGGTAGACCGGGTGGTGAACGTGGCGCTCAAGGGTAAGCGCGCCAAGCCGTCCGAGCTGGACGCTGCCACCACGCCGGTGGCCAGCCGGCTGCTGACAGCCTACGCCGAGGCGAAGAAGGCCTTCGAGACGGCCGGCGGGGATTCCAAGAAGGAAAAGGCGGCCAAGGACACGATGGACTCGCTGATCCTGTTCAAGAGCGACATCGCGACCTATGTGCGCGTCTATGGCTTCCTTTCGCAGATCTTCGACTACGGCAACACGGATGTCGAGAAACGCTCCATCTTCTTCCGGCTGCTTTACCCGCTGCTGACCTACGGGCGCGAGCGCGAAGGTGTTGACCTGTCGGCGTTGAAGCTGACGGCCTACACGATCAAGAACATCGGCGACCCGACCTTGAACCTTGGAACCGGCGACCCGGTCAAGATCGATCCGACCGACGAAGGCGGCTCCGGCGAGGTGCAGGACAAGGCCAAGATCGCGTTGTCCGAGCTGATCGCCAAGGTGAACGACTTGTTCGAGGGCGACCTGACACCGGGCGACAAGCTGGTTTACGTCAACGACGTGATCAAGGGCAAGCTGATGGAGTCGGAGAAGCTGGCCGAGCAAGCGGCCAACAACACGAAGGAGCAGTTTGCCAACTCGCCCGACCTGGCCAAGGAGATCATGGCCGCCGTCATGGATGCGCTGACGGCGCACACGGCCATGAGTAAGCAGGCGCTGGAGTCGGAGCAGCTGCGCGAAGACATGAAGGACGTGCTGCTGGGTGCTGGCAAGCTCTGGGAGGGCTTGCGCGCGAAGTCGGCGGGTGCGGCGCCGCCGGGATAGGCCAAGATTCGCGACAGCAGATCTTGGGTCGGCTGTGGCGGGCTTTCAGGGAGCGGCACACCGGGCAGATGGGAAGCACAGCAAAGGGGCATGCGGGGTGGAGAGCTTTCAGGGCGAGATCGTCAAGGACAGCGAGGGACGCGAGGCCGTTCGATTTACTACGGCATCCGGGGTACGGGCGGTCGTGTGCACGTCGATCCCCATGGGCGCTCTGGAGAAGATGATGCGCAAGCTTGAGCGCAAGCTGAAGCGCGCCGGCCTGACGGTGGGCGCATCGAGCACCCAGAGAAGTACGCCCCGATGACGCTGGCGATCGAGGTGTCGAGACGGGCGATGTCCGTGAGATACCCCCAAAATCAGGGATAAGACCGAATCTGGGACGTTTGAGCCGCGTGCTACGCTCGAAAAACGCAGTGCAACGTCCCAAGATTCTGGTCATGTCCGGAAACTTGGGACGTCGTTCTCCGGAAAGAGAGTCATGAGCGAACTGCACTTGCCCACCGGTGAAAACATTCTGATGGCTGCCTATCGAGCGGTAGCTGAGGGTCGAAGCACCGACCCAAATGAACTCGTTGCTTCCTATGAGCAGCACTTCAAGTCCACGGTGCCTGTACCTCCAGCGCAGCCACCGGTCTTTGAGCGCTTCTCGCTCGTCGACCCCAACATCAGGATGACCGTCCAGTCAAATACGGCGACGGTCTGAGATGCCTGCCTGGGGCAGCGTCCTATCAGAGATCGGGGCGAAGCAGCAAGGCGGGCAGCAAGCGGTCGACGTCGTCCGCCGCAAGTACCTGAAGCGGCTGCACCAGCACACGGGCCGCAACGTCATCGCCTACTACTCTGGCTGGCTGTTCCGCCCACCATCCACGCCGAATCTCAGCGTTGGGGACGACGACATGAATGCGTTCATGGCCGCCGTTCATCAGCTGAAGCGGGACAAGGGCCTCGACCTGATCCTGCACACGCCTGGCGGCGACATCGCGGCCACGGAGGCGCTGGTCAAGTACCTCTGGGTGATGTTCGACAAGGACATCCGCGTCATCGTGCCGCAGCTGGCGATGTCAGCGGGTACGATGATTGCCTGCGCGGCACGCAGCATCGTGTTGGGCAAGCAGTCGAGCCTTGGACCCATCGATCCACAGATCGGTGGAGTCCCGGCGCAAGGCGTGCTGGACGAGTTCCAGATGGCTGTCGAGAGCATCAAGCGGGACCCCGCAAGTGCGCCTTTGTGGCAGCAGATCGTCTCCCGATACCACCCGTCCTTCCTCAATGAATGCGTGCAGGCAATCAACTGGTCGCGGACGATGGTCCACGGCTGGTTGTGCGAGAACATGTTCGGTGGCGACGCGGCCCACGCGCCCACCGCCCAGGCGATCGTCAACTTCTTGGGCGACCACTCGGTTACAGCGGCCCACGCCCGCCACATCCCTCTCAGCAAGTGCGAGGAGATCGGACTGAAGATCGAAAAGCTCGAGGACGACAAGAAGCTGCAGGACCTGGTGCTGACCGTGCATCACGCCTACATGCACACCTTTTCCATGTCCCCGGCCATCAAGATCATCGAGAATCAGATCGGTGTGGCCACGGTCCACATGAGCGCGATGCAGCAAGTGTTCCGCGCCGCGCCAGCGCAGGCGTTGTCACAGGAACCGGCGCCTCAGGGCCCCCTGGCGCCGCACATGCCACCCCCAATGACCCCGGCCACCCCCGGCCCCGAGGGCGCCTAAGTACCGCGCACACCTCTGCCGGAACATTGTCAATAAGCGGCGCACTTCGCTGATCTATATTGACTAGCTTATTGACGCCACAGTCGAATCGGATGGGCATGTGCGACCTTGTACCTATGATGGGACGGCGGGAAGTCACTCACTCACTCAGTGTTTCGGTAGTCTCACCTCGCATTAATGGCAAGCAATTTCAGCGTAGCTAAACCCGCGTCCGTATTCCGCTGTCAACTCTCGTGACACGGTCACGAGAATCTGCTTGCCGTAGGCGGCCCGGCCGCCTTGAAGGTGCTCACGGTCGAGGCGCCGCCCCATGTACCAGCAGAGCAAGGTCTGGGTGGAATAGGCCGCTGTCGCGATCCGCTGGCGGGCCGACTGGACGAGGGTGCGCAGGTCGCCCAGCAGCGCGGCCTCGTCGATGGCGGCCGGCACCTTTACCGCGGACCCCGGCACAACCGCCCGCGCCTTCGACTTTTTCAGCACGGCCTTGGGCCGCCCGCTCGACTTCGTCACGGCTGGGTCGCTTCCACCAACAAGCCATCCAGCAGGCCTTCGGCCTCCTTCTCGATGGCCAGGATGTCCGCGCTGATCTCGGCCAGCGTGCGCAGCGGCTGACGTCGGGGTACTTGCCGCGCCGGAAGAGATCACGCAGGACATCGTCGGCGATGCCCCAGATGAAGGAGACGATCTTGTTGTGCTTCGCTTGGTCCACTGAGGGCTTGTCTTGGGTACGGTTGGTTTCGATGGGATCTGTGATGCCCGCCTAGGCCTGTGACATCGCCATTTCGTCGGCGGCCTTCCAAATCAGCACGTAGTCGGCACGCGGATCTATGGACTGATGAACTTCTCGGAGATGCCCGCTTCCCTCAGCTCGCGCTTGTACAAGCTGCCTCCCTGTTGCCACTAAAGTCTATGCGGCCGGGTGTCGCCCGCACAGAGTCGCCGCAATTGCGTTTGACACATGAGAAGCACAGTTACGTCATCGTGGTGCTTCCCGCTCCTCGCCCATCTCGACGGCTATGGCCAGCAGTTGTTCGGCGCTGGGCTTGTCCCATCCATCACCGTAGGTAGCGGAGCCGAAGTAGCGCAGCATTTCGTGGCGCACCATTGGATGCTGCCAGCCGCTTGTGGCTAGGCGCTTGATCAGAGAGGGGTGTGCATTACGCGCCTGCAGCGCCTGCAGCAGGCCTGCTTCCAGTTCCTTCTGTCCGTCGGGGCTCAGAGCCTCTATGTCTGCGGCGCACTTTTCCTGGCGCCGGCGTGTCCATTCCGTCAGCCAGTGCGCGCTGCGCTTGGCCTGCAATTCGCGGCTGGCCGGGCTCTGGGGGTCGGCCAAAGCGGTGATCTCGGCGTCGTGCTCAAGCGCTCGCTTTTGTGCCTTGGCCGCTTCCGCAGGCATCAACGCCCGCAGGTAACGCGTTGGGTCTCGCAGCGGTTCGGGAAATGTGCTGCCCAGCCGTCGCTCCAGCGAGTCGAGCCCAGCAAGGAAGGCATCTTCGCCGTGCGTGCCGACCATGTCCTCGGCCGCATCGTCACCCACGCCCAGCTGCTGCGCACGGGCGATGAGCGCCATGTCCACGGGCTGCGGCGGCCGGCTCAGGTTCAAGGCCGCCTGCTTCTTGGGGGAAATCCGGAACTGGATCTCGGCGATGAAGCGGCCCTGCTTGTGTTCGACGAGTTCGACGTCGATGTCGGTGATCGCGTTGACTTCGGCGATGGCCGGTTTGAGCGTGTCGCGCTTGAAGATGCGGTATTCCAGCTTGGCCGACTTCTCAGATGGCGGGTTGCCGCTGAGCACCGGGTACCACCAGCGCCACGCCTGGCGCGCTGTGCGGCCGATGTCCTTGTAGCGCGTGCAGATCTCGTAAAGCGCCACACCGGCGTGCGACCGCAGTTGGCTGATGATTTCCAGCCGCAGCCGGGCGAACACAGTTGGCTCTAGCAGTTCCTGCTTCAGGTTCACTGCGTAGGACCATTCCACCCACACCTGCCCGCCTTCCTTGCTGAGCTTGGCGTGCGCAAGGAGGCCACTGACGTTCCAACTGCTGCCCTCCCCCGTCGTGGGCGATTGCCACTCGACCGTGGTCGACACCATGGCGCGCAGGTGCTTCTTGATCAACGCCTGATCGTGGCTGTCGAAGTCCAGGCCCTTGATGACAGCCTCGAGCGGAGCTCGGAAGACATCCTTCTCCAGGCCTTGTTCCTGCGCTTGGTACAGCAGCACGTTGTAGCTCTTGCGCCCGAGGGTGGTGATGCGTGCCGACTTCGGGATGATGGCCAGGGTGTTCACGGCCTTGAGCAGCAGCGCGGCATCGTCGGACTGCGCCACCAGGGGCTCGCCGCGGCGACGCACGCGGCCGGCAAGCGCGTCGTCAGCAGCGCTGGTGGCGGGATCAAGGCGATTCGGGCTGGCCATGCGGCGACTCTAAGCGATAGGTGAGTTCCTGTTTCACGCGTCGAGCCTGAACAGATCTCCCGAAGACTCTCACGTGAACCTATCGACTCACTTGGCCTGGATCGGTGGAAGCGGAGAGTTTTCGGGACTCACTTCGTCGGCAGCTCAATCGGGAAGTGGCAGGAGCGTCGGTCCTAGGCCTGCAACGCGGCACCGGCCCTGTGGCCAGAGGCTCAGCTTCTGTTTTGGGTGCTGGCGGCCGCGCAGGTCCCGAAAACTCTCACGTCAACAGGCTCCTTCCGCACGCACCGATCCCGTATCCACTCACCTGACGCCCTGAACACTCGCCGAGCCATCCCGTATCCCATCACACAAGGTCCCGAAGATCCTCCGCGGCGTCCCGTATCCACTCACCTGAAGTGATTCAAGTCATTGATTTGCAATGGGTTTCTCGTCCCTAAAGGGTTTGAAGGGGTTCATAGGGTTTGAACATCTTAAAAAACCCAACCCGGTCGACTTGGAGCAAAGGACGAGACAGCCAACAAAATCGCGGACGGAATTCGTTGTGCTTGCCAGGAAAGCGTAACGGTCGGCGATAAACTACAAGCTCTCGGAGAGTAGCCATGACGAACAAAATCCTGCATCAGACCAAGCCCATCAACTTGGCGGACATCGCTCAACAAGCTGAGCGTGCGATGGCGATGATGGAGCAGATCCGCGCTGCGATGCTGGCACCCTCTGCGCGCAAGACACCTCCGACCTTCAACCTGTCGCAGCTGGCCGCGGCGCTGGATGTTGAGAAGGGTTCCATCTCTCACCGCATGACGAAGGGCGATCTGCCCATAGGCCGACTCAATGCATCCGGCAGTCGCCGCGAATTCACGTTGGCGGAGGCCAGGGCCTGGGCCCGTGACTACCGCAAGGACAAGCTGCGGCCACCCGGAGCCGAAGCCGTGACCATCAGCATAGGCAACTTCAAGGGCGGGGTTTCGAAAACGACCACTGCCGTGACCCTGGCGCAGGGGCTGTCCCTCCTGGGTCATAGGGTGCTGGTAATCGACACCGATCCGCAGGGCTCGCTGACCACCTTGTTCGGCATCCTGCCCGACACGGAAATTGATGAGAGCGACACCATTCTTCCGTTGGCGATGGGCACCGAGACGTCGATCCGCTATGCAATCCGGCCCACGTATTGGGATGGCATCGACCTGGTTGGGGCGGCACCGTCGCTTTTCGGGGCAGAGTTTGCGCTGCCGGCGCGCCAGACTCAGGAGCCCGGTTTTGAGTTCTGGCGGGTGCTGGATTTGGGTATCGACGACGTACGGGGCGAATACGACGTGATCGTCATCGATACGCCCCCTGCCCTGTCCTACACGACGATCAACGCATTCATGGCGTCCGACGGCATCATCATGCCGCTGCCGCCGAACGCCCTGGACTTTGCGTCGGCATCACAGTTCTGGAGCCTCTTTTCGGACTTGGCCAATGAATTGCTGACACGCCGGGGGTTGGACAAGACGTTCGATTTCATCCACATACTGCTTGCGCGTGTGGACTCCGCCGACACGGCAAGCAATGTTGTGCGCCAGTGGATCGGGCAGACCTACGCCGAGAAGGTGCTGCCTGTGGAGATCCCCAAGACTGCTGTCACCGGGGTGACCAGCGCAGAGTTCGGCACCGTCTACGACGTTTCGAAGTACGACGGCAGCGCCCGAACTTTCAAGCGAGCGCGGGATGCCTACGACAGTTTCGTGGGACATATCGAGGGCTCGGTCCGGGCGGTCTGGGCACGGCAAGTCGAGGCGTTGAACGGTTCAACACCTGATGCCAAGGAGACGAAGCGATGAGCAAGAAGCTCGCGGCTAAGGCCAGCCTGATCCAGATGCCCCCTCCGCACGCGGAGCCCGCCGGAGGGCCCGAGGATCGCGGCGAGCTGAGTGAAGCGCGCGCGAAGACCGCGCCTGGCTCCATGGCGATCTTCATGGCTTCGCAGTCAGCTGCCGTCAAGGAAGCCGAGGACTTGCGCGAGCGCCTCAAGGCCTTCGACGGCGCGCTGCCGGTGCGAGCGCTGGACCCTCAGACAGTACGGCCCTCGCGCTGGGCCAACCGCCACGAGCACTCGTTCTCGGACGCTGCGTTTGCCGAGCTGAAGGCGGATATCGCATCGGCAGGCACCAACGTTCAGCCGGTCAGCGTTCGTGTCGTTCCGGGAATGTTGAACCGTTCAACACCCCCGGCCTCAACCGAATACGAGCTGGTTTTTGGCCACCGTAGGCACCGCGCATGTCTGGAGCTGGGCCTACCGGTGCAGGCGATGGTCACCGAAATGACCGACCAGCAACTCTTCGAGGCCATGGAGCGCGAGAACCGCGCACGAAAGAACCTCAGTGCCTGGGAGCAGGGCGCCATGTACCGAAGGGCTCTGGACGAGGGCCTGTACCCGTCGCAGCGTCGGCTTGCCGAGTCGCTTGGGGTGGACGTGTCATTGGTGTCGAAGAGCTTGTCACTGGCGCGCCTGCCGGACGCAGTTGTGAGTGCCTTCGCGAGCCCACTGGACATCCAGTTCCGCTGGGCGCAACCGCTGGCCGAGGCCTTGCAAAAGGATCCAGACGGCGTGCTATCGCGAGCAGCCAAGCTGAAACAAGCGGCCGTGCCCATGCAAGCGGCTCAGATCCTGGCGTCGCTGATCGGGGCTGTGGGCGGAGAAGTGTTGAACCGTTCAACACCCGCACACAAGGTCATCCAGGGGACCGCTGGCCGACAGGCCTTGTTCTCGCGCGATGGGCGGGGCCGAGTGGCGGTCAAGTTCGCCGCAGGCGTGCTGACGGAGTCGACAGAAGCAGAGATTGTCACCTTCATCGAGAAGGTGTTGAGCCGGCGTTGAGTCTTCGCGGAGCGCTGCCGCCGGACTCGGCGGTAGGTGCGTGAGTCGCTTCTGATCGTAGCTTTCGGGCGCTGATACGACCCGACTTACGCTTCGCCGGACGAGGGCGCATGCGCCGCTTGCATCGCCCGTTGCCGTCGACCCTTCTCGACCCTCACGTAGATCGAGGTCGTGGCCAGACTTTGTGCCCGAGATTGGCCTGCGGCACGTCCTGTGGCACACCGCGCGCCGCCGAGTACGACCCGTAAGCGTGTCGCAGCCAGTGTGTTGAGTCCTGCCTGATCCGCTCTGCCTCGCGCCAGTCCCGTACCGAGATATTCGCCGTGCATCGATCGAAGGCCGTCACCAGCTCCTTGTGGGTACGCGCCGGCGTCACTGGCGCCTCGGCGTCGTTCCCGAATATTCCGGTACGCAGCCCACGAATATCCAGGTGTGCCCACAGCGCCTCTACGGCGGGATTCGACCAAGCTCACTCGCCGTCGTTGAGCTGCCCGTGCCGCAGCCAGCCGAGTCTGGCCGCCGACAACTTTGCCAGATACATGCCCGTCATGTAGGCGAAGTCGAGGATGAGGCTTGAGCCAATGCACGAAAGGGGAGGGCGGAGCAGTGAATTCCTCATCGAGCCAGGTCTGAACCAGTTCCCACTGCCCCTGCGACAGGGCCCGAAGCTGCGGCGTCGGCGCAGCGTCCGGTCGCGCCGGCTCGTGGTCGAAGGGGTTTGAGTCCAGGTCGTGCCGTCTGACGAGCCACTTGCACAGCGAGCGCACGATAGTCATAGCGATGGTCTGCGAGCCGGATGCCACTGGCCCTTCGAAGGGACACCAGGCCGCCGACCAGTGCGGCGCGTTTCGGGGGCCCGCCCACTCTGGACTTGGCGCGGCGAGGAAATCCCGGTATGCCAGTCGTTCCCGCCTAGCGAGGACAGGGCCTTGCGCCACGTCGCTGGCATCACCGAGGGTCGAAGGCGGCGCCGCCAGGAGAAATCCAGTGCGCTTGCCGGTGTTTGCGTCAATGCGGATCGCCGCGGTGCATTGAATCTGGCAGGCCCGACTACATGCTCGACACCAGCACCGTCAGCCATCCGTGGGTCGTGCCACTGTCACGGCACGCGAAGCAGCGGCTTGGCCCGCAAGCTTAGTGGTAGTCGTCTTCGAGCTGATGACGCACTGCCAGAACCACTACGCGGGTCGCATTCTTGATCTCGTACAACGCGACGTAACCGGCGCCACCGAAGGGGATCACTAGCTCACGAAGGAACGGGCTGCCGCCCGCCTTCCGGTAAACGAATGGCCCTCGGCTCAGGCTTCGCTCCACGGTGTCGCGGATCACATCGATAGCTACCTGCGCAGACTCGAAGTCTTCGGCGGTCTTTGCCCGATCAAGCAGGAAGTCGAACAACCGGATCAGGTCCTCTCGCGCCGAGTCAGAGTAGAGGACCTCAAACGAGGCGCTCACCCAAGGACCGACTTGCGACGAGCATCCAGGCGCCGCTGCAACTCCGCATGAACGGACTCTGTGGAGTGGTAGATCCCCGTCCGTTCCGCGTCCTCGCGCGAGCGCAGGCCCCGGGCAATGAACTCCTCTTGCACACGTCGACGCTGGATGGTCTCGCGCACGGACGTCTCGATCAAGCTGGTAAGGGTCTCGCCATCACGAAGCACGCTCTCGGCGGCTTCGCGTAACTCGGGCTCAACGCGAAGGGAAGGGAAGGAGGAGGTCTTCATGGTTTGCGTTGCAAGTGCGACGCAATATCATAGCTGTTCGCCCGCCCGGTGGGGAGTCCACACACACCACACCGCATTGTTCGAGCGCGTCAGGCCACGCCCGCAGATGGTTGCAGAACAACTTTCGAACCGATCGACGGACGTGCTTCCACACATGATAAGTATCCTTATCATGCTGCCAAAAACTAGGTCAGAATTCGCACCTTTTTCCGCAAGGTCAGTCTCGTATATCGCTCACAGTCAGTT
>LNFM01006835.1_pt1 | contig 18437 bp, 17 predicted proteins | sample 596031 | NCBI WGS metagenome assembly LNFM01 (sample SAMN04254537, study PRJNA301005) | activated carbon metagenome | isolation source: dual media filters at the Ann Arbor, Michigan drinking water treatment plant | place: USA: Ann Arbor | reverse complement strand
CTGCCCCCGCCATTCCACAGTTTTGCCGTCGGCCGCCGCCCGAGCCCTTGCCATGATGCTCGCATCGTAGCCGCCCCGTATCCACTCGTTCTCCATCCACTCCGTTCCGCAGAGCTTCTCACCCACAGCATGAATGGCCCGTTTCAGCGTGCCGTCTCGAATGGCATCATCTGGGCATGCCATAGCGAGCAGGGAGGCGATGATGCACAGCCAAGTGTCACGTTCACCGTCAGGAATGCCGTAGGCCTGAGCCCATTCTGCAAAGGCATCGTGTTCTCTTCCCCAGATGCCGCGCGCCATGGCCACGCGGATGAGTTCGATGGCGGCGCGGCTTCTGCCCACGGCCATATCCGCTGAAATTCGTGAGCCGTGTACTTTCCGCCTGAAAACGTGGGCGATGTGGGTCATGCGCTCAATGGAAGCCATCTCGGGAATTCCGATGTCCATGGCGGGCCTTTGTTTCAGGGGGAGCATGAAGCGAGATGGTCGGATGGGTTTGGTGACCATTTCCTTGGTCAATCCCACGCGGCTGGTGGCAGTTTTGCTACGCAAAATCTGCTGTTCGGTGCGCTCTGGTTTGTCGAGTCCGATGGCAATTCCCTCGATTTCCTTCCTGAGGGTTCTGAGGCTGACGGTAGGCGTTCGGTCTTGGGTCAGGTGGAGCTGACGTGCATCTCCTGGAAATGGGTCAATCAGACCTTCCCCGAAGCTGGGCGCGACCACGTAAACGGGCTGCTGAGGCTCTGCGACCTTCCAATCCACAACCCTGGAGACGTGCCGTCCAACGCTGGCCAGCCTCTGTCGTGCATGAGCGTCAACGCCTTTCAGGATGTCTTTCAGGGCCTCGTAGCCGACGGCTGTATCAAGCCAGACGTACACGTGGGCGCTCAGGGTCTCGGGAGCAGTGTCCGCGTTCAAACCTACGCACATGCTGGATGACCAGCGGATGATGCACTCTGCACCACGGATTGATGATGGCATCAGACCCAGGAGAAACTCGGTCGCGGCTTCGGGGTTCGTGCGTGGGTCTATTCCCTGGACGTTGGGCACCTTGTCCATGTCCAGCACGGCGAGGTGTTTGGGGACGTCGGCCAGGGATGCTGGTCTGCCAGGCGCTGCACGAAAGCGACGGGGCTGAAATCTCGATTTCGCGGGGTTTATGGTTTCGCCTCGGACGATGAATCCGTTGCCGTAGCCGCTGATTTTTGTGAGCAAGCCCGCGACATCGGAAAGACCTCGGACTTTACGGGGCTCGAAACGGAATGCGGCATGCTTCAGGTCATACCCTTGCACGAAGAGCTTTCCGCCCTCGGCCAATCCATAGGATTTCCGTGATACGGGAAGTGAGCCATGTGCGCGACGTTCAGGAATCAAAATGGTGAGATATTCTGAGTTGTTGATTTTCTCGGCGTAAATAGATTCTCTACCTTGTCCGACGGAGGGAACAAGGTAATCATCAGTGAGAAGCCCAGCCGCTAACAAAGTGCGGCGGAAAATTTTCTCTTGACTATATCATGAAGTTGTTTCATAATTTCCTCATTGGTGAATACTATCCGCATTCATATCCTACTGGCACTGTCCGCAAACATGCAAGGATTTTTGAGGCTACCAAGAACCCTCCGACAGAGATGTCGGAGGGTTTCTGATTTATTTGTCCAAATGCGAGAACGTCATAAATTTTGAGTCGAATCAAATATCCTTATTTATTCAAGATATTTTGCATTCTGCCATTCCGAGGCGGCGAATTTAACTATGAGTAAAATTTATAATGCAAGCATTATCCATAAATATTATTCATAGCAAAAAATTAAGGAAGTGACTTCAACGAATGCTTGGCGAGGGCCTTTTCGACCTTTTCCCGATATTTCTTGTAAGAATACCAGGCTCGTCTCATTCTGGTGTTGCGTTCATTTTGATGGCTAATCAGTGTTTTGGCCCATTCGATGTCAGATGCTTTAACGACATCCTGCTCAAGGTCCGACAGGCTCCCATCCAGTCTGTGGCGGCGTTCGCCAAGGCTTTGCACCATGTTGTTGAGATATCCCCTGAGACGGGTCCATGCTCTCATCGCCATCTTGATTTCTTGCGGCGTGAAATCCTGGGCCAAGGCGTTGTTGATTTGCTGGCGGACCTCCAAGGCGAGCAACGGGCGCTTGGCGTCGGGGCCTTCTGAAATCGGTGTGAACACCGCAGGCCATTTCGCACTTGCCAACGCGTGGAAGCGATGGATGGGATGGTCGGGATTGTCGAAAGGATGAGGCTTGAAGGTTGGCGGCCCACGGAACGGAATGTCAGTTCCTCGAACCAGAGGTTGGTTTCCCCTGAATTGTTGGGGAACGCTTTCGGTGGGGTCAGCAATTTGGGGCTTCGGCTCAGGAGTTTTGGAGCTTTGCCTAGCGTTCCGAGGAGTCGTCGAGAGAGGGCGCGGGGATTTTCCGTCATATAAGAGAGGTGGCGGTCGAAATCCTTCAGAATTCTGCTGCTCTACTCCTTCGCCATCGTTATCTCTGATCGTCTTTAAAATCTCAGGAATTGGCTTAGGTCTAAGATGACTAATGGTCAGCTTGCCTGAGAAAGCTAGCCTGTTGTTCCCCGATAATTCAGAGGTCATGATAGTCTCCCATTTCAGAACGTGGATATATTCAATATTGAAATATATCATGATTTAGAAAATAGGAAATATAATATTATGATATAATTGATTTATGCTTCTACTCTCATCAATAATATGATAGGGGAGGGGCTTCAATGAAAAAAATCTTGATGACATTGGCGATTTTGGGTGGGGCAATAGCGCCACTGAGTGCGGGACATGCTCAAAATATACGAGATGCCTATATAGAGACAGTAAGAGATTGGAGTGTTATCGGCGGTAGAACAGGCCGAGATACAGTAAATTGCGGAATTTCTCGTATGATATCTGACAGGTATTTTGAATATGTGACTGCGGTCAACAGAAGTCCGTTTCAGATAATGCAAGCGTTCACTATGGAGACATCTCTCCCGACAGCTAGAGCCGCCCGTTTAGCATTTTCTATCGATGGGGGAGAAATCAAGACGTTGACGGATGCGATACGTAACGTCGACGACACGCGAATGATTACCGTTTTGCTCCCTCAACGAGACTGGACGCCCACCATGAGGGCTATGGGAACTGGGCAGACCCTCAGGGTAACGGTCACCGTGGATGGACGCCCACCTGAGGTCACAACCATTCCCCTCCAGGGTATGGCCGAGGCGATAGAGGCCCGTCAGGAATGCATGACGGAAACCATGAGACGCGCTGGGATGATGCGGTAGTTCATACGCCCGAGAGTTGACAATCACCTCTCTGCAGTGTGGAACACCCACGTGGCCATGTGTTCCACAGGTCTGATTTGTTTATCCGTATTATTGAGTGATTTCAGTTGGTTATTGGGATTTTAGGGTTCGAATCCTAGCACCCCAACCAGCCGCGCTCATTCAGGCGCAAGCGCGACCCCGGTCCCGATCATCGAATCCCGCGTGACCAGGGCCGCCAACCTTGCTTCGTCCCAGCCTTCCGTGCCGGCAGGCCGGCGGGGGATGACCAGGTAGCGCAGATCGGCCGTGCTATCGACCACCCGGATGCGCGTCTCCTCCGGCAGGGTCAGCCCGAATTCCGCCAGCACGCCGCGCGGGTCGAGAACGACGCGGGAGCGATAGGCCTTGCTCTTGTACCAGGCGGGCGGCACGCCCAGCAGCATGCGCGGGTAGCAGGAGCAGAGGGTGCAGGCGATGACGTGGTGCAGCCCGTCCTCATTCTCCAGCGCGACCAGCTCCGGCGCATCGGGGATGGTGATGCCCAGTTGCGCCACGGCGGCGCGTGCATCGTGCTTGAGCGCGGCGTGGAAATCGGCGTCGGTCCAGGCCTTGGCGATGACGCTGGCGCCGAGCTCGGGCGTGCGGCCTTCCTGCAGCTCGATCTGGCGGGTGATCTGCTCGGCGGTCAGGATGCCCTTCTCGATGAGCAATTCGCGCACGGCGCGCTCCAGGATCTGGAAGGGGCCGGGCGGGCCCTCGCCATCCTCGATCGGCGCGTGATCATGGTCATGGTCATGATCGTGGTGGTGGTCATGGTGATGATGCGGCGTGCTCATGGGGTGGCCTCGCTTTCCAGCCAATCCTCGTAGATGTCGGCCTCGATCTCGTCCTGCGTGGGCTGCCCGTCGGGGCCCAGATGCGGGAAGCGGATGCGGTAGAGAAACAGCTTCGGCAGGCCCGGGCGGTGCTGGGCGAGCTGCGCCGGATCATGGAAGCGGCCTGCATATTCCAGCACCACGCCGCGATGGCCGCGCAGGTAGAAGGGCGTCCGGCAATGGCCGCGCACCGGGCGGTCGGCGACGCGGACGGGCGTGCCGGGCGCGAAGCGGGGCTCAGGCGACATCCGCCAGCTCCTTGGTGAAGGCGGCGATGCGGGCGTCGATCTCGGCGCGGTCCAGCACCTGCTGCTCGACCAGCAGGTTGGTCAGCGCCTGCAGCCAGCGGTCGTAATAGGGCAGGTGGTCATAATCCGCCTGGCTGAATTCCTCGATGGCCCGGCGCAGCGCGTCTGTCTTGAAGGCGCCGCAGGCCGGGCTGGTCAGCAGCATGAGGATGGCATCCACGCGCAATTCATAGAGCGTGCGGGGATGCTCGCTGCGATCGATGGGGCCGAGGTCGAGGCCGCCAATGTCATGCATGGCACGTTCGCTGGTCATGCGTGGTCCTCCTCGAACAGGATGAGATGCGCGGGATCCGGGCGCAGATGCACAGTCTCGCCGATGGCGGGCGGCTGCGCCAGCGCGGCGGGCGGCAGGCTGGCCGAGAGGGCGAGGCTCCCCGGCCCCTCGGCATAGAGCGAGGCATGCGCGCCCTTGAAGACGATCTCGGTCACGCGCGCGGCGATGCTGCCGGGCGCGGCCTCGCGCAGGATCGCCATGTGCTCGGGCCGGATGCCGAGGCGCACCGGGCCGGGGCTGGCGCCGCCATGTGGAATCTCGGCGCCGCCCGGCAGGCGGAGCTGCCCCTCCGGCGTGACCTCCGCCGGGAGGAGGTTGGCCTCGCCCAGGAAATCCATAACCTCACGGCTGCGCGGGTGGGCATAGAGCGTCGCTGGGCGCTCCACCTCGCGGATGTCGCCCGCGAACATCACGGCGACGCGGTCGGCGAGGGAGAGCGCCTCTTCCTGGTCATGCGTCACGATGATGGTGGTGACACCCACCTCGCGGTGGATGCGCTTCAGCTCCACCTGCATCGCGTCGCGCAGCTTGCGATCGAGCGCGCCGAGCGGTTCGTCCAGCAGCAGGATGTCGGGCTTGATGACCAGAGCCCGGGCCAGTGCCACGCGCTGCCGCTGGCCGCCGGAGAGGCGTGCCGGGAAGCGGTCCGCCATCTCGCCGAGCCGCACCAGGGCCAGCGCCTTCTCCACCTCGCGCGCGATGGTCGCCCGGTCCTGCCCGCGCATGCGCAGGCCGTAGCCGATATTCTGCGCCACCGTCATGTGCGGGAACAGCGCATAATCCTGGAAGACGAGGCCGAGGTTGCGCTTGTGCGGCGGCAGCCCCAGCACCGAGCGCCCGGCGATCCGGATCTCGCCCCCGCTGACGGGCGTGAAGCCCGCGATCGCGCGGAGCGTCGTCGTCTTGCCGCAGCCGGAGGGGCCCAGCAGCGCCACGCATTCGCCATCCGCCACGTCGAGGCTGACGCCGTGCAGGATGCGGTTGCCCCCCAGGGTCACCGCCACGCGATCGAGCTCAAGCCGGGCCATGCGGTCTCCTCAGCGGGGGATGGAGAGGGAGATGATGCGCCAGCGCCGCTCCGCCAGCAGGATGAGAGCCGCGATGATGGCGACATAGGCGGAGGAGAAGGCGGCGGGCGTCGGGTCGAGGTTCTGGCTGATGTAGTTGAACAACTCGATCGGCAGGGTCGTCAGGTCCCCGCGCACAAGGAAGACGCTGATCGGGTAGTTGTCGAAGCTGATGAGGAAGGCGAAGAGGAAGCCGCTGACCAGGCCCGGCGTCATCTGCGGCAAGGTGACGGTGCGGAACACCTGCCAGGGCGAGGCGCCGAGCGAGGCGCCGGCCTCCTCCAGCGAGGGGTTGGAGAGGGTGAGTGCGGCCACCACCGTCCGCACCGGATAGGCGATGACCAGCACCAGGTGGCCGATGACGAGGCTCCACCAGGTGAAGGCGACACCCAGCAGGATGAAGAACTGGATCAGCGCGATGCCGATGGCCACGATGGGCAGAGCGATGGGCGAGAGCAGCAGCGAGGTGAGCATCGCCTTGCCCGGCAGCGGGCTGCGCACCAAAGCGAGGGCCGCCGCCGCCCCCATGGTGGTGGCCAGCGCCGCGGTGATCAGGCCGATATAGAGGCTCGTGATCGTTGCGTCCCAGATGCGATTGATGCGCCCGATATTCTCGAACCAGCGCAGCGAAAGGCTTTGCGGCGGAAACTCGATGAAGATCGAGCCGCCGAAGGCGACGACGCCGGTAAAGATGACCGGGAAGATCAGGAAGCCGAGCCCCAGCCAGGCCAGCACCGCCACCACGGCGCGGAAGCTCTTCGCGTCAGGCATGGTGGCGGAACATCAGGCGGATGATGAACGTATAGGCCAGCAGTATGGCGAAGGTGACGAGCGTCAGCGCCACGATCATCGCCGAGCCGAAGGGGAAGTTCAGCTGGACCAGGAACTGCTCGGCCGCCACCTGGCTGATCATGGCGGTGGCGGGCGAGCCGAGCATGAGGGGTGTCACGAAGGCGCTCATGCAGATGGCGAAGGTGAGCGTGGTGCCGCCGAAGATGCCGGGCATGGAGAGCGGCAGCACCGTGCCCCACAGCGCGCGCCACGGCCCGGCGCCGAGCGACTGCGCGGCCTCGACGAAGGAGGGCGGGATGCGGGTGAGCGCGCCGTAGATCGGCAGGATCATGAAGGGCAGCGCGTAATGCACCAGGGCTACGATGGTCGCACCCTCACTGTAGACCAGGCGCAGCGGTTCCTCCGTGAGGCCCAGCGCCAGCAGCAACTGGTTCACCGGCCCCGCATCGGCCAGCGTCACCAGCCAGCCATAGTTGCGCACGATCAGGCTGGAGGCGAGCGAGACGAAGATCGTGATCAGGATCGCCGTTCGCCAGAAGGATCGGACCTGGAACAGGAACAGCGCGATGGGATAGGCGATGAGCAGCGTCAGCAGCGTCGAGATCGCCGACATCCGCACGGTCCGTTCCAGCGCGCGCCAGGAGCGGCCAGAATTCCAGACGCGGTCATACTGGAAGAGGTGCAGCCCCGCCCGCGGGTCCATATCGGACGGCGCGGAGCGCAGGCTCTCCTCGACCATGTATCCAAGCGGCACCAGGTAGAAGGCCGCCAGGAAGACCAGCGCGGGTGTGAGCAGCAACAGCCCGGTGAGGCGCGGGGAAGCCCCCTGCATCAGCCGAACACGTTGTTCCAGGCATCGGTCAGCCGGCCGCGCTGCTCGGAGAGGAAGCGCCAATCGGCGTAGAGGATGTTCTCCGCCGGGCCGAGCAGCTCAAGGGTGCGCGGCGAGGGGTTCACGTCCCGGTTGGCGGCGCGCGCGTTCAGCACGCTGTCGATCTTGCTCTGGAACTCGCGCGAGAGGCTCATGTTCACGTAGCGCTCGGCGAGTTCCACGTTGCGCACGTTGACCGGCATGTTGAGGCCGACGATCTCGCCATGGATGCCCTCGGCCAGCGGCACGGCGGGCTTGATGGGCGCACCCTGCTCGATGATCGGGTTGATGAAGATGCCGTAGAAGGGCACCAGCGGGATCTGGCCCGATTGCAGCATCTGGATGGCCTGCGGCGCACCGGTATAGGCGATGGCGCCGTTCTCCTTCAGCCGCGCGAGGTGGCGGATGCCGGCATCGAGGTCACGCTGAGCCTCGGCGAAGGGCTTGCCTGTGGCGATCTGCGCGGCCGTGGTCACCATGCGCACGCCGCTGTTCCAGGTGATGGGGGGGATGGCCACGCGTCGGCGCGAGGAGGGCTCCCAGAGCTGCGCCCAGGAGGTCGGCTGCGTCGTCTGCGCGCGGGTGTTGTAGTAGAGCGTGTGCACCGCATCGATGACGCCGGCCGAGTAGTTGTCGGCCAGCTTGAAGGCATCGCGCAGGCTCGCCCAGTTCGGGATGTTGGCCGGGTTGTGCGCGCGCAGCAGCCCCGCCTGGGCGGCCGCGAAGACGCCGGCCTCGGAGAACTGCATCAGGTCGGGCGGGTTGTCGCGTTGGGTGCGCAGCATGGCCAGCATGTTGGCCGTCACCGATTGCTGCACATTGAGCCTGGCGCCGGTCTCGCGCTCGAAGGCCGGGTGCAGCTCATCGATCCAGAGCCGCGCCAGCAGCCCCTGGTTCAGCACCACGGTGAGTGTGCCGGCGGATTGCGCGCGGCTGGTGACCCAGGGCGTGCAGAGGACGCTGGCGGTGAGCAGGGTCCGGCGGGAGGCGATCATGGCGGGCTCCTTCAAGGTCCGGACAAGCTGTCGCGGAAGCGGCAGGCGCGTCAAGCCGAGAGCGCGCCACCGGCCGCCCACCATGCGGGGCGCATGCGTCCAGCGGCGGCCGTCGCCGCGGCAGGGGTGGCGAAGAGGCCGAAGCAGGTGGCGCCCGAGCCGCTCATCCGCGCCAGCAGGCAGCCGGGCATGGCGCCAAGTGCCGCCAGCACCTCGCCGATCACGGGGCAGAGGGAGAGGGCGGGCGCCTCCAGGTCGTTGGTCAGGCGCGCGAGGTCGGTGGCCATGGTTGCGGCGTCCGGCCAGGCGGCGGGTAGGGTGGCGGCGGGCGAGAAGCCGCCCTGGCGTGCGCGGAACACGGCGGGCGTCGCCACCGGCACGCGCGGATTGACCAGCAGCAACCCGCATTCAGGCATATCCGGCGGGGCGCTGATCAATTCCCCGATGCCCTGCATGCGGGCGGGGCGCGAGGCGACGCAGACCGGGATGTCGGCGCCCAGCGGCGCGGCGAGGCGGGCCAGCGCCGGCTCATCCAGCCCGCAATCCCAGAGGCGGTTGAGCAGGCGCAGCGCCGCCGCCGCATCCGCCGACCCGCCGCCGATGCCCGACGCCACGGGCAGGTGCTTCTCCAGATGGAGTGCGGCACCCGCCGCCACGCCCGCTTCGGCGGCCAGGGCGCGGGCGGCGCGCAGGACGAGGTTGTCGGGCTCGGCCGCCAGGCTTGCGCCGAAGGGGCCGGCCAATGTCAGGCTGAGCGCATCGGCGGGCGTGGCGGTCAGGCGATCGGAGGCGGGGCCGAAGACGGCCAGGCTGTCCAGCAGGTGGTAGCCATCGGCGCGGCGGCCGGTGACGTGCAGGAACAGGTTCACCTTGGCCGGCGCGGCCTCCTCCAGCGTGTGCATGTCAGCGCCGGGCGGGCCGGGGCAGGCCGTCCCGCAGCTTGGCCTGGATGCGCGCGGCCTCGGCCGGTTCAGGGTCCATGGTGAGCGCGCGTTGCCATTGGAAGCGCGCCTCGCGCTCGCGCCCGGCGGCCCAATAGACGTCGCCCAGATGGTCATTGATGGTGGCGCTGCGTGGTTCCAGCTCCACCGCGCGTTCCAGCTGCGCGATGGCGGCGGGCAATTGGCCCATGCGGAACAGCACCCAGCCCAGGCTGTCGGCGATGTTGCCGTCATTCGGCCGCTGCAACGCGGCGCCCTCCAGCATGGCCTTCGCGCGCTCTAGGTTCACGCCCAGATCCGCCCAGGTGTAGGCGAGGTAGTTCAGCACGAAGGGCTGCTCGGGTGCCAGGTCCAGCGCGCGGAGCAGGTCCTCCTCCGCACCCGGCCAATTGCCTGAGCGCTCGCGCGCGATGCCCCGCGCGTAGAAGAGCGGCCAGTCGCCGGGCTTGATGGGCTGGCTGCGGGCGATGGCGGCGTCATAGGTCTGCGCCGCCTGGGCGAAGCTGCCGCGCCGGCGTTGCAGATCGCCCAGGCGGGTGAGGGGTTGGGGCAGGCCGGGCAGGGCCGCGGCCTGGCGCCGCAACAGGGCCTCGGCCTCATCGGGGCGGCCCAGCCGGTCGAGCAGACCCGCCTGGCGCAGCTGGGCAGGACCATGGAGGGGGTCGCCCGCCGCGATCAGCGCCAGGGTCTCGCGCGCCGCCTCTGGCCGTTCCGCCTCGGCCAGGGTATCGGCCAGCAGCAGCAGGGCAGGCGCGAAATTCGGCCGCAGCCGCAGGGCGAGGCGGGCCATCAGCGTCGCCATCTCCTCCAGCCCCTGGCCGCGCATGGCGCTGCCCAGCGCCACATAGGCCTCGGCGATACCATCGGCCGGGCCCTGGATCGCGCGCTGGTTCAGCACCTGCTGCCGCGCCGGCTCCAGCACGGCCAGCGCCAGCTCATCATTGGAGAGTGCCAGCTGGTCCAGCAGCCGCAAGGCCTCGGCCTGGCGCCCCGCGCGATAGAGGATGCCGGCGGAGAGCATGGCCAGCCGCAGCGTCGGGTCCGGCTGGTCGGCCAGTGCCAGGCGGACATAGCGCTCCGCCTCACGCGGGCGATTGGCGAGGTCGGCAATCAGTGCCGCATGCAGGGCGTTCAGGGCGCGGAAGCGCCCCTGCTCCGCGAGCGGGCGCAGGGTGGCGATGGCCAGGTCGGGCTGGCCGCGCCCGGCCTGGCTCCAGGCCAGCAGCACGGGTTGCAGCGCCGCGACCGGGCCCTGGCGGTTGAGCGCCCGCGCCCGCGCTTCGGCGCGGTCCCAGCGGGCGGCCACCACCTCGGAACCAAAAAGGACCAGCTGCGCCGAGGCATTGTCGGGCAGGCGGCGTGCCAGGCGCAGCGCGTCGGCGCGGCCGTCGAGCAGGCTCGCCACGAAGGCGCGCTGGATCAGGTCCGCCTGGTCTGGGTCCGCGCGCAGCGCGTTGAGCAGGCTGTCGGCCGCGACCTTGGTGTCCTGCTCCTCGCTGGCGAAGCGGCCGACCAGGAAATTGCCGAAGACGGTGCCGCTGACGCCGGGTTCCCCGCGCGTGGGGGCGAAGCGGCCGGCACGGTCCACCACATCCGAGCCGCCCGCCGCGCAGGCGGCGAGCAGGCTCAGGGTGAGGAGCATCAAACGGGGCGAGAGGCGGCCTGCGCGCATCAGTTGAATGTAGCCGCGAAGGCCATTTGCGCACCATGGGGCGTGGTCTGTTCCCCACAGTTGTGTGCAACATTGTGGCTTTGCTGCATCATGTAGGGGCAGGCTGCCCCGGATACACCCATGCCCCCTGACGCCCCGCCCCTCTCGCCCCGTGCCGCCGCCACGCGCGCGCGCATCCTGGATGCGGCGCTGGCGGAATTCGCCGCGCATGGCCTGGCCGGCGCGCGGGTGGATGAGATCGCCGCGCGGGCGGGTGCGAACAAGCGCATGCTCTATGCCTATTTCGGCGCGAAGGAGGATCTCTGGCTCGCCGTGCTGGAGGCCGCCTATGCCGCCAAGCGCGCGGAGGAGGAGACGGTGGAGGTCTCACACCTGCCGCCGGCCGAAGCCATGGCGCGCCTCGTCGCCTTCAACCTGCGCTACACGGCGCGCCACCCGGAATTCGTGGCGCTGCTGAACCAGGAGAACATCCACCGCGCCGCCTATCTGCGCCGTTCGGCCGATGTGCCGGCGCTCTATTCGCCGCTGACCCAGCGCCTGCGCGAGGTGCTGGCGCGCGGCGCCGCGGCCGGGATCTTCCGGGCCGATGCGGACCCGCTGCAACTCTACCTCTCCATGGTGGCGCTCGGGCATTTCACCGTTGCCAACATGCACACCCTCTCCACCATCTTCGGCACCGATCTCGGCAGCGAGGCGGCGCTGGATGCGCGAGAGGCGCATGTCGTGGCGATGGTGCTGGGCTATTTGCGGCCTTGACGGGGATGGGCCCATCCCCTTAGGTAACCGTCTGGTTACTTGAAGCAGGGAAACGACCATGGCGGAACGCCGCATCGGCATCATCATGAACGGCGTCACCGGGCGCATGGGCATGAACCAGCACCTCATCCGCTCCATCGCCGCGATCCGCGCCGATGGCGGAATGCCGCTCGCCAATGGCGACATCCTGATGCCGGACCCGATCATCGTCGGCCGCAACCGCGCGAAGCTGGAGGCGCTGGCCAAGGCGCACAACATCCAGCGCGTCAGCACCGACCTGGATGCCTGCCTGGCCGACCCCAAGGACGAAATCTTCTTCGACGCGGCGACGACGCAGATGCGCGCGGGCCTGGTCCGCAAGGCCATCGCCGCCGGCAAGCACATCTATTGCGAGAAGCCGACGGCCGATAACCTGGCCGATGCGCTCGACCTCGCGCGCGTGGCGAAGGCCGCCGGCATCAAGCATGGCGTGGTGCAGGACAAGCTCTTTCTCCCCGGTCTGCGCAAGCTGAAGATGGTGATCGACAGTGGGCAGCTCGGCCGCCTGCTCTCCGTGCGCGGCGAGTTCGGCTACTGGGTCTTCGAGGGTGACCTGCAGCCGACGCAGCGCCCCTCCTGGAACTACAAGAAGGCCGAGGGCGGCGGCATCATCCTCGATATGCTCTGCCATTGGCGCTATGTGCTGGATAATACCTTCGGCGCGGTGAAATCCGTCTCCTGCCTCGGCGCCATCCATATCCCGAAGCGCAAGGATGAAGCCGGCAACTGGTACGACGCCGATGTGGATGACAGCGCCTATGCGACCTTCCAGCTGGAGGGCGGTGTCGTGGCCCATATCAACTCCTCCTGGACGACGCGCGTGCGGCGCGATGACCTCGTCACCTTCCATGTCGATGGCACGCATGGCTCGGCCGTCTGCGGGTTGACGGATTGCTGGGTGCAGCCCCGCGTGGCGACGCCCAAGCCGGTCTGGAACCCCGACGTACCGCAGACCATCAACTTCTATGAGGGCTGGCAGAAGGTGCCCGACACTCAGCCCTACCCGAACGGTTTCCGCGTGCAGTGGGAGCTCTTCCTGCGCCATGTCGTGGGCGAGCTGCCCGACTACAAATGGGACCTGATGGCGGGTGCCAAGGGCGTGCAGATGGCGATGGCCGGTCTGCAAAGCTGGGAAGAGCGCCGCTGGATTGATCTCCCCGCGCTGGAGGCCTGAGCCATGGCCACGCTGCGCCTGCCGACGGCCAACGGCCTCGCTGACTTCACCACCAGCCCGCCGCGCGAATTCGCGAAGGCGCTGCCGCCCTATCCGCGCGTGGCCTTCGCCGCCGCGCATGTGGTGGCCGATACGCTGGCCGAGCAGGATCCCTGGCTCGACGCCAAGGTGGATTGGGACCGCACCATCGCCTTCCGCAAGCATCTCTGGTCGCTCGGCCTTGGTGTCGCGGAAGCCATGGACACGGCGCAGCGCGGCATGGGGCTGGATTGGACGGCGGCGCAGCAGCTGATCCGCCTGAGCCTGGATGCGGCGAAGGATCATCCGGGGGCGGTGATCGCGTCCGGCGCGGGCACGGATCACCTGGCGCCCGGCCCCGATGTCACGGTGGATGACGTGATCCGCGCCTATGAGGAGCAGTGCGAGGCCGTCGAGAAGATGGGCGGGCGCATCATCCTCATGGCCTCCCGCGCGCTCGCCAAGGCCGCGAAGAGCCCCGCGGATTACGAGCGCGTCTATGCTCGTATCCTCGGCGGCGTGAAGCAGCCCGTGATCATCCATTGGCTGGGCGAGATGTTCGACCCGGCGCTGGAAGGCTATTGGGGCAATCACGACCACATGGCGGCGATGGAGACGGCGCTGGCCGTGATCCACGCCCATGCCGCGAAGGTGGATGGCGTGAAGATCTCGCTGCTGGATGACCAGAAGGAGATCACGATGCGCCGCCGCCTGCCGAAAGGCGTGCGGATGTATACGGGCGATGACTTCAACTACGCCGAACTCATCGCGGGCGATGCCGAGGGCCATTCCGACGCGCTGCTCGGCATCTTCGATCCGATCGCGCCCGCGGTGGGCGGGGCATTGGCCTCGCTCGCCAAGAACGACCTCAGCACCTTCCACGAAATCCTGGCGCCGACGGTGCCGCTGAGCCGGCATATCTTCAAGGCGCCGACCCGCTTCTACAAGACGGGCGTGGTCTTCATGGCCTGGCTGAACGGCCATCAGGACCACTTCGTCATGGTCGGCGGGCAGCAGAGCACGCGCTCCATCCAGCATTTTTCCGAATTGTTCCGCCTGGCGGATGCGGCAGGATTGCTGAGTGATCCGGAGCGTGCGGCGAGCCGGATGAGGACCCTTCTCGCCCTGCATGGTGTGGCGTGATTCCGCTCAGCCTCAACACCGTCACGGTGAAGGAGAAATGGGGCCTCGCCGATTGCATCGAGGGCTGCGCGCGGCACGGCATCCCCGGCATCTCGCCCTGGCGCGATGTGCTGCACGCCATGGGCGTGGACGCCGCCGCCCGCGCCATCCGTGAGGCGGGCCTGACCGTCACCGGCCTGTGCCGCGGCGGCATGTTCCCAGCCCCCGATGCCGCCGGCCGGGCCGCCGCCATTGAGGACAACCGCCGCGCCATCGAGGAGGCGCACAAGCTCAACGCGCAATGCCTCGTCATGGTCTGCGGTGGCTTGCCTTCGGGCTCGAAGGACCTGCCCGGCGCGCGCGCCATGGTGCGCGACGGCCTCTTCGCCATCCTGGACGAGGCGCGCGCCGCCGGCGTCACGCTGGCGCTGGAGCCGCTGCACCCGATGACCTGCGCCGATCGCTCCGTGCTCTCCACCCTCGGCCAGGCGCTCGATCTCTGCGAGGCGCTGGGCGCGGGCGTCGGCGTTGCGCTGGACGTCTATCACGTCTGGTGGGACCCTGAACTCGCCGCACAGATGGCGCGGGCGAAGGGCCGCATCGCCGCCTTCCACGCCTGCGACTGGCTCGTGCCGACGACCGACCTCGTCTTCGACCGCGGCATGCCCGGCGATGGCGTGATCGACATCGCCGCCATTCGCCGCATGGCCGAGGAAGCGGGCTATGACGGTTTCACCGAGGTGGAACTCCTCTCCCGCCGCTGGTGGGGCGAGGCGCCGGACGATGTGCTCCGCGTGATGAAGGAACGCCACGCCGGGATAGCTTGAACCACGAGGGCCAAGCCGCGTAGAACGGCGCCCAAGAACCGGAGGAAACACGAGATGATCCGCACCACCCGCCGTGCGGCGCTGGCCCTGCCGGCGCTGCTGCTCCCCGTCACCGCGCGCGCGCAATGGGCGCCCACGCGCCCGCTGCGCTTCGTGGTTCCGTTCGCGGCCGGCGGCGCCACCGACATCGTGGCCCGCGTGCTGAGCGACCCGATGGGCGAGCGCCTCGGCCAGGCCGTGGCCGTGGACAACCGCACCGGTGCCGGCGGCAATGTCGGCGTCGAGAATGTGGTGCGCAGCGCGCCGGACGGGCTGACCATCCTGATGGGCACCACCGGCACGCTCACCATCAACCCGCATCTCTACGCCAATATGGGCTTCAACCCGCTGACGGACCTGGCACCCATCGGCCTCGCCTTCGCGACCGACCATGTGCTGATCGTGAACCCGCAGGTGCAGGCGCAGACCGCGCAGGAATTCCTGGCGCTGGTACGCGCGCAGCCCGGGCGTCTCTCCTACGGCTCGGGCGGCAATGGCAGCTCGACCCATACGGTGGTGGAGCTGTTCAAGCTGGTGGCGCAGGTGGACATCCAGCACGTGCCCTATCGCGGCTCTGCCCCCGCGCTGAACGACACGGTGGCCGGCAATGTGCAGGTGATGCTGGACCAGGTGGCGAGCGCGCTGCCGCAGATCCAGGCCGGCCGCGTGCGCGCGCTGGCCGTGACCGGCGCCCGCCGCCATCCGGCGCTGCCCAATGTGCCGACGGTCGGCGAGATCGGCCTGGCCGCGGCCGAGGCCACCTCCTGGGGCGCGGTGATGGCGCCCGCCGGCACGCCGCCCGCCGCGATCGAGCGCCTGAACGCGACCCTGCGCGAGGCGCTGGCGCTGCAACCGGTGAAGGACCGCCTGACCCAGGTGGGCGCCGAGGCCATCACATCCAGTCCCACCGAACTCGCCGCCTATCTGCGCGCCGAGACCGAGAAATGGGGCCGGGTCGTGCGGGAAGCCCGCATCACGGTGAACTGAGCCATGCTGCGCCGCGCGCTGCTGGCCACCCCGCTTGCCACGCCCGCCCTGGCGCAGTCCTGGGCGCCCGTGCGGCCCATCCGCATGATCGTGCCCTTCGTCGCGGGCGGCAGCACGGATGTGGCCGCCCGCATTGTCGCCGAGCCGATGAGCGAGCGTCTCGGCCAACCCGTCATCGTCGAGAACCGCGGCGGTTCGGGCGGCAATATCGGCGGCGAGATGGTGGCGCGTGCGGCCCCCGATGGCCACACGCTGCTGATGGGCGTGACCGGCCTGCTCAGCACCAATATCCACATCTACCGTAACATGGCCTTCAATCCGGCGCGGGACCTGGCGCCGGTCGGCATGGCCTATACGAGCGACATGGTGATCGTGGTGCCGCCCTCGCTGCCGGTGCGCAACCTGGCGGAATTCGTGGCCCTGGCGAAGGCGCGCCCGGGGCAGATGTCCTTCGGCTCCTCCGGCCATGGCGCCTCCACCCATACGGCGGCGGAGTTGTTCCGGCTCGCCGCCGGGATCGACCTGCTGCACGTGCCCTATCGCGGCTCGGGCGGCGCGATGGCGGACCTCATGTCCGGCACCATCCAGATGATGCTGGTGCAGATCGCGGCCACCGTGGGCCCCGTGCGCGAGGGACGGCTGCGTGCGCTCGCTGCCACCGGCCCGCGCCGCCACCCCTTGATCCCCGACGTGCCGACGCTGGCCGAGCAGGGTTATCCGCAGGCGACCGCGACTTCCTGGGGCGCGGTGATGACCACCGCCGGCACGCCGCCGGCTGCGGTCGCCCGGCTCTCCGAGGCGCTGCGGGCGGCGCTGGCCAATCCCACGGCCATCCAGCGCATGACCAGCGCGGGCGTGGACCCGGAGGCGAGCACGCCTGAGGAACTGGGCGTCTTCATCGCGCGGGAGTCGGACAAATGGGGCCGGGTCGTGCGGGAGGCCCGGATCGCGGTGGAATAGGCCCCCTACCGGGGCCACGCCGCCTTTTCCATCGCGCGCATCGCCGTCACATCCGGCATCTCTTCGCTGCCGAAGCCGGGCACGGCCATGCTGCCGATCTCCAGCATCCCTTCGCGGATCGCGAGGCGTGGCCCATGCGGCGTATCGGCGTAGAGGTCGGGATGGGCTTCCATGAAGCGCACCGCCTCCGCCTTGGGGCGGCCGCTGAACCCATCGATGAAATGGTGCCCGTTGCGCTCCACATGGGTGAGGCCCATCGCACTCACCAGCGCCAGGTCCTGCTGCACGCAGAGGCCGGCGAGCGTGGTGAGATCCTCGGCCGACATGAAATGCCCGTCGCCCCATTGGCGGCAGCGCGACAGGTTGATCAGCGAGCGCCAGATGCCCTTGCAGGCCTTGGTGGAAACGCCCGCATAGCCGAGGCCCTTGGCCACCACGAAGGCATCCAGCGCGCCGTCGCTTTCGTCGATGATCACGGGGCGTTCGGCGGCCAGCGCCGACATGCCCGTCTCCAGCGCGCGGGCGCGCTTCACCGGCTGCTCGATGAAGAGGATGGATGCGCAGAGGCGCGTGAGCCGCGGCTCGGCCTGCATGGCGCGCCAGAGGGCGAGGGCGCCTTGCGCATCCTCGTATTGCTCATTGCCGTCCAGCGTCGCCTGGTAGCCTGGCAACCGGTCCAGCACGGAGGCGATGCGTGTGAGGCGCTCGACATCGGCCTCGACATTCCCGCCCACCTTCAGCTTCCAATAGACATGCGCGTAGGTGGCGGCGACCTCCTCCAGCGTCTCGGGCAAGCCGTCATTCACCCGCTCCTCCTGGTCGGCCGCGGTGATGGGGTCCACCAGTCCCACCGTGTGGCGCGCATGGATGCGGCCGGGTCGGGGGGTCCTGGCCAGCATGGCGGCGAAGTCGAAGCCGGCGAGATCGGGAATGGCCGCATGCGGCGCCATGCCGCCGAGATTGGCGCGCAGCCCGGCATCGAAGGACAGCCCCTGCAGGCGCAGCAGCGCATCGAAACCCGCGCGATCCCACAGCGCGCGGCCGAAGCTCGCCACCAGCGGGTTCAGCCCTTCGGCCGCGCAGGCCGCGACATGCGCGGCATAGCCATCGACGTAATGCCCGAAACCCGTGTTGTATCCGGCGGCGAGCGACTGCGCCTCGGCGATCTCGAGCGCGCGACGCAGCTGGTGCTGGTTGTCGGCGTCACTCAGCGCCGGGTCCTTGTCGAACCATTTGGCGGCGAGCGTCTCCGCCGTCATGCCCCAGCCTTCGCGCCCATCCTCGGTCTGGATGCGCGCGCGCACCACGGCCTGGATGCCGTCGCGCACCGTGATGACGCCGAAGCGGAAGGGCATGCGCAGCGTGAAGGACCATTCGAAGCGCTCGGCCTCGAGAAAGCGGAATTTCATGGCGCGAGCCCCTCTTCGATCCCGCGCAG
>LNFM01006834.1_pt1 | contig 18443 bp, 15 predicted proteins | sample 596031 | NCBI WGS metagenome assembly LNFM01 (sample SAMN04254537, study PRJNA301005) | activated carbon metagenome | isolation source: dual media filters at the Ann Arbor, Michigan drinking water treatment plant | place: USA: Ann Arbor | reverse complement strand
CGGTCGACGCATGCGTCGACCCTGGCATGGGGGTGCAGGGGGAACAGCGTTCCCCCTGCGAACAACCCGCGCACCCGCCCCAGGCTCAGCCCCGCAACCGCGCCGCCGTCACGTGAAGCGCAGGTTATCGGGGCGGAGGTCCATGAAGTAGAAGGTGTAGGGGCGCCAGTCGATGTTGCGGCGCATGGCGTAGAATTCGGCGGGTTGGTACAGCACGGTGCCGGGGGCGGCGTCGTCCCAGGCGTCGAGCATGGTCTGGAACAGGGCTTTGCGGCGGGCCGGGTCGGTTTCGGCTTCCAGGGCGCGGCCGGCGGTGTTGAAGGCTTCGGTGCTGCGGAAGGCGCCGTTCACCTGGAACCAGCTGGATGGCCCCCAGGAGATCCAGAGGCTGCCCAGCGGGTCCGGCAGGCGGGTGGAGTTGGAGTTGTTGCCGATCTGCTGGCCGGCGGCGCGCATTTGCGCGAAGTTCTCGACGACCTGGAGCTTGGCGTTGATGCCCACCTCGCGCCACATCTCGATGGCGACCTGCGCGGCGCGCAGGGCGTTGGTGTAGTAGTTCGGCATGGTGCGGTAGATGATTTCCTGGCCGTTGTAGCCGGCTGCGCGCAGCAGGCGGCGGGCGCCGGCCGGGTCGTGGCGCAGGGACCGGCCTTCCAGGAACATCGGGCCGTATTCGGGGTAGTTGTGGCCGGGCGGTACCACGGCCTTGCCGTCCCACAGCGTGTCAACAAGAAGCTGGCGGTCGAGTGCCAGGCCCAGCGCCTGGCGCACGCGCTTGTCGCCCATGCCGGCGCCGCGTTCATCGAAGGTCAGCACGTGGGAATTGGCCAGCACCACGTCGCGCACGACGATGCCCTCCGCGCGGCGCAGCGCACCGATCTGGTCGGGCGGGACGTTGGTGATGAGGTCCACATCGCCGGCCTGCAGTGCGGCGACGCGGGCGGCGAGTTCCGGGATCTGGCGGAACACCACGCCGCGCGCGGTGGGGCGGCCCATCCAATACTCGTCGAAGGCGTCGAGGGTGATGCGCTGGTCGGTCTGGATTTCCCGCACCTTGTAGGGCCCGGTCCCGATCGGGGCGCGGGAGAAGCCTTCGAAGCCGCGTTCCTCATAGGCGCGCTTGTTGACGATCCAGCCGCACCAGCTGGCCAGGCGCTGTTCCAGCAGCACGTCCGGCACGCGGGTGGTGAAGCGCACGGCGTTCTCGCCCACGGCTTCGACGCCGGCCAGCGTGGCGAAATAGGACCGCGCCTCGCGCATCAGCGCGTTGGGTCCGAACATGCGCTGGGAGGTGAAGGTGTAGATCACATCCTCCGCCGTCAGCAGGTCGCCATTGTGGAAGCGCACGCCGGGGCGGAGTTGCAGCACGAGCGAGGACGGGCTTTCGCGGTCCCAGCTTGTCGCGAGGTGCGGCTTGAGGGCAGAGCCGCCGCCATCCGGGCTGCCGAGGAAGTCGCGGCGGATCAGCGTATCGAAGATCGAGTAGGTGACGCGGGTGCCGACATTCGAAAGCTCGCGCGCCGGCTCCAGCGTCGGCGGCACTTCGGCCACGCCCACGGTCAGCAGCGGGCGGGTGGCGGGTGACGCGGGCTGTGCCGTGGCGGGGCGGGGCCGGATCAGCGCGGGCAGCGCCAGGCCCGTGGTCATCAGGCCGGTGGCGATCAGGCTGCGGCGGGGAAGCATCATGGCCGGGTCTCCTTCTCGGGTGGAACCTGCCAAGATTCGATGATGGCCCGACGACGGTTTGGCGTCGAAGCGATGACGTCGCGCATCTGACGCGGAACCGTCATCGGCCCGCAGCCGCCCGGACGCAGGATGCGCCCTCGATCTGGACGAGGATTTGCAACGCATGCCGCCAATTCGGCTGGTGCATGTGGCGGACACGCATCTATCCGCCACCCATGGCTATTTCGCCGGCAACTGGGCCGCCTTCCGCGATGCCATGGCGGAACAGCCACCGGATTTCCTCGTGCATGGCGGCGACCTGTCCTTCAACGGGCCGGTGGCGGAGGGTGACCTGGCCTGCGGCGCGGCGGCGCTGGCCGGGCTGGGGCTGCCCTGGCGCGCCATTGCCGGCAATCATGATGTGGGGGAGGCACCGGCCTTTTCGCGCCTCGACCAGCCGGTGAATGCGGCGCGGCTGGCGGCCTGGCAGCGGCATGTGGGGCCGAGCTGGTGGGTGCAGGACCTCGGCGACTGGCGGCTGGTCGGGCTCGACACCGCGCTGATGGGCAGCGGCCTGGCAGAGGAAGCGGCACAAGCGGATTTCCTGGCGCGGGCGCTGGAAGGCCGGCAGGGGCGGCCGGTGATGGTCTTCGTCCATATGCCGCCTTTCGACGGCGATGTGGCGGATGCGGCGTTCAGCACCTCCGTCATCCCGCCGGCGCCGCGTGCCGCGCTGCTGGATGCCTGCGTGGCGGGCGGGGTGAAGGTGATCGCCTGCGGGCATCTGCATGTGTATCGGCGCATGCGGCATCGCGGCATGGAGATCGTCTGGGCACCACCGACCGCGATGGTGGACGTGCAGCGGCAAATGGCACGGCGGCGGCGCTTTCCGCGGCCCGGTTATGTCGAATGGGTGCTGGAGGGGCGGCGCGCCACCCATCGTCTGGTGGAGCCGCCGCGCATGTTCGTCCTCGACATGTCCGGCTGGACCAGGCTGAACGGCGGCACCACCACGACGCTGCCGCCGCGGGGCGCCTGAGGCGGCCTCATTTTTGCATGATCCCGCTTGCCGGCCGTGCATCCCCACGGCCGCGCCAGGGGATTTTCGCGCATGATCCTATCCCGCCGCAGCCTCGGCCTGGCCACCGCCGGCCTTCTCGCCGCCCCCCGCATCGGCCACGGCCAGGCCCTGCCCCGCGTGAAGTACCAGGTGGACTGGGCCTTCCAGGGGCCGAACGCCTATATGCTGTATGGCCGCCAACAGGGCTTCTTCCGCGAGGCCGGCATCGACATCCAGATCGACCGCGGCTTCGGCTCCGGCCGCGTGCCGATCGATGTGGCGGGTGGCGCCTATGAGATTGCGCAGGCCGACATCAACCCGGTGATCAAGTTCATCGCGGAGAACCCGAATGCCGGCCTCGTCGTGGTCGGTGTCTTCGGCGATCGCAGCCTGCTCTGCGCCACGGTGAAGGCGGATGGCCCGATCCGCGCGCCGAAGGATTTCGAAGGCCGGACCCTGGCGGCGCCGGACAGCGATGCCGGGCGCCAGATCTTCCCGGCCTTTGCCCGCGCGGCGGGCATCGACACCGCGAAGGTCAATTGGCTGACGGTGCGGCCGGAGCTGCGGGAGCCGATGCTGGTGCAGGGCCGCGCCGATGGCATCACCGGGGCGGCGACCAGCACGGGCCTGTCGCTGAAGGCGCTCGGCATGGATTGGCCGCAGCAGCGCATCCTCTGGTACCGCGACTATGGCCTGCCGCTGTACGGCACCTGCTGGCTGACCACGAAGGAGTATGCGCGCCGCAATCCGGAACTGGTGCGCGCCGTGGTGCGCGGCGGCATCCGGTCCCTCCAGGCCGCCCATGCCAACCCCGCCGCCAGTATCGCAGCCCTGAAGGCCGCCGAGCCGCTGACCGATGTGGCGATCGAGACGGAACGCCAGCAGGTCTCGATCCGGGAGATGGTGGTGTCCCCGCATGTCATGGCCAATGGCCTGTCGGCGGTGGATCCGGCGCGCTTCCAGCTCGGCCTGGCCGCGGTGGAGGAAGCCTATGGCATGGCGCCGAAGCTGAAGCCGGAGGATGTCTACACCGATGCCTTCCTGCCGCCCGCCGCCGAACGCCGCCTGACGGCCTGAGGGGAATGCCGGCCATGGATGCGATCCCGACCCTCGATTTCTCCCGCTTCCTGGCCGGCGATGCGGCGGCGCACGCCGCGGTGGCGCAGCAGCTGGGCGCCGCCTTCGAACGCTATGGCTTCATCCAGCTCGTCGGCCATGGCGTGCCGCCTTCCGCGCTGGAGGGCGCCTTCGCCGCGGCGGAGGCGTTCTTCGACCGGCCGGAGGCGTTCAAGCGCCAGGTGCAGGACCGGCGCACCAACCGCGGCTATATCCCGATGTTCGACAGCATCGTGCCCGGCCAGAAGCCCGGCGGGCATGAGGCCTTCTCCGTGGGCCATCCCGCGCGCCCCGCCGACCCGGCGCTGCGCGAACTGCCCTTCCATGCGGAGACGCCCTGGCCCGACCTGCCCGGCTTCCGCGACCGGATCGAGGCTTGCTACGCGGCGATGTACGCCCTGTCCCAGCAGATCCTGGCCGCCACCGCGCTGCATCTGGGCGTGGCCGAGGATTTCTTCGTCGAGGCGTCCCGCGAGAGTTATTCGAACATGCGCGTGGTGCACTACCCGCCGGCGGAAGCGGTGGCGGCGGTGACGGATATCGGCGTGCGTGTCCATGCGGATGAAGGGCTGATCACCCTGCTGGTGCAGGACATGAATGGCGGGTTGTTCGTGCAGGGGCCGGCGGGCGATTGGCTGCCGGTGGTGCCGAACCGGGACGCCATGGTGATCAATGTGGGAAAACTGCTGCGGCGCTGGACCAATGGGCGCTACCAGGCGGCGCTGCACAAGGTGGTCAATACCAGCGGGCGGGAACGCTATTCCATCCCGCTTTTCGTCCACCCATCCTACCACACGCGCATCGACCCGCAGACGCTGGTGGGCCAGCCGCCGGCGCGGCCGGACTTCACACCGATCGTGGCCGGCGAACAGGTCTATGCGAATTTCAAGGCGCGCCGTGCCTCCTGGCAGGATGCGGCACCGGCGTGAGGGACTGCGGCATGGCGCTTGCTGAACCTGCTGGCGTGCCGCGCCCCCTGCGGCCCCCGACCGGAGGTTGCCCAAGATGCACACAGTCTCCCGCCGAAATGTCCTGACAACTGCCCTGTTGCTGCCCAGCCTGGCCGCCCCTGCTGTCGCGCAGGGCGCGCGCCGGCCGGTGAAGTTCTGCCTCGACTGGGCCTGGCAATCCGCGCATTCCGCCTGGACGCTGGCCGCCGATCGCGGCTTCTTCGCGGAAGCGGGCCTTGATGTGCAGATCGACCGCGGCTTCGGCTCCGGCGATACGCTGACCAAGGTGGCCGCCGGCACCTATGATATCGGCTTCGCCGACACCAACCTGGCGCTGAAGTTCAACACGGAGAATCCGGGCAGCCAGGTCACCTCCGTCTTCGTGCTGTACGATGCCTCCCCCAATGCCGCGATCTTCCTGAAATCCTCCGGCATCACCAAGCCGAAGGATCTGGAGGGGCGCAGCGTTTCCGTCTCCCCGGGTGAGGGAACGCATCTGCTTTTCCCGATCTTCGCCCGCGCGAACCAGCTCGACATCTCGAAGATCAACCTGCTGTCGGTCACGGCGCAGCTGCGCGACACCATGGTGATCCAGCGCCGTGCCGATGCGACGCTGGGCTTCCTGACCACCACGGCGCTGAACATGGTGGGCACCGGCGTGCCGCTGCGCGACATCGGCTGGCTGCAATACAACCAGTGGGGCGTGCAGCTTTATTCCTCCGGCCTGGTGGTGCGGAAGGCCTTCGCGGAGCAGAATCCGGATGTGGTGCGCGGCTTCATCCAGGCCACCATCCGCGGCCTGCGCGTCATGCTGGCCGAGCCCGATGCCGCCATGGCATCGCTCAAGCGGCGGGAGCCGCTGATCGATACGGCGGTGGAGATCGCCCGCAACGAGCTGATCAACGAGGTGGCGCTGCTGACGCCGCATGTGCGCGCCAATGGCGTGTCCTCAGTGGTGAAGGACCGCTTCGAGACCTCCGCCCGCCAGGTGGCGGAGGCCTTCGGCATTTCCGGCACGCCGGCGATGGATTTCACCTACACCGACCGCTTCCTGCCGGCGGATCGAAAGATCGTCTGAGGAGCGCTACGCCCGCCGCGCCGCAATGCCGGCGGGCACGCGCCCCAGCCGCCGCGCCGCGTCCCAGACGCGGCGGATGGCGGTGGCGCCGCGGCGCACCACCGCTGCCTCATCCACGCCCTGCACGGCGCGCTCGCGGATCAGCGGCACGCCATCCACCAGCATGGTGTGCAAATCCGCCGCCACGCCATTGGTCAGCAGTGCCTGCAAGGGGTTCCATACCGGCTGGTAGCGGGCGCCGGACAGGTCGAACAACAGCAGGTCCGCCGCTGAGCCGACCGCCAGCGTGCCGAGGTCATCCCGCCCGATCGCCGCGGCGCCGCCGGCGGTGGCGGCGCGCAGCATCGCCTCCCCGCTCGCAATCCCGCCGCGCCCGGCCTGCACCTTGGCCAGCAGCGCCGCGGCCCGCAGCTCCGCCACCATGTCGAGCCCCACGCCATCCGTGCCAACGCCGAGCCTGATGCCGGCATCCAGGAACCGCGCAAAGGGCACCGCGACGCCGAAGCGGGAGAAGGCATAGGGGCAGGAGGCGACGGCCGCGCCGTGGTCGCGGATCATCGCCAGCTCCGCATCGGTGGCCAGCACGCAATGCGCCAGCACCGTGCCCGGCCGCAGCAGGCCGAGGTCGCGGATATGCTCGATGGGGGATTTGCCGTAGCGGGCGCGGACGATGTCGAGCTCCACCTGGCTCTGCGCCGCATGAATGGTCAGCGGGCAGCCGATTTCGTCGACCGTATCCCGGATGCGGGCCAGAAGTTCGGGCGTGCAGGTATCCAGCCCATGCGGCCCGAAGCCGATACGGGTGCGGCCGCGCGGGCCTTCATCATGTTCGGCGAATAGCTGCATCACCCGGTCGAAGCCGGTATCCGCCGCTTCCGGCGCCGTCACCGGCCTGCCATCCGGCCCCATATCCATCTTCGGCGTGGAGAACAGGTAGGGGCAGGAATAGGTCCGCAGGCCGAGCCGCCGGCCGCGTTCGATGAAGGGCGCCTGCTGCAGCCGCCACACATCCATGATGGTGGTGGACCCGCCCTTCATCGTCTCCAGCAGCGCCATCTCCGCGACGTCGCCGATGGCCTCGGCGTCCAGCACCTCGGCCGCGATGTCGCCCAATGGCATCAGCAGGGAATAGACGATGTCGCCCGGCAGCTCGCCATCCGCGATATCATCCGCCAGGCCGCGGAACAGCGGCGCGCTGAAGGCGTGGTTGTGCAGGTTGACGAAGCCGGGCAGCAGCAGGCCGTCCGGCAGGCTGATGCGCTCGGCCTCCAGCGTCGGTCGCTGCGTCACCACATCGGCGATGCGGCCATCCTGCACCACCACGAAACCACCGCGTCGCAGCCCTCCGGCCGCGTCCCAGATCCAGCCGGGTTCAAGGATCAGCGTGTCCAAGCCTGCCTCCATCCTGTCGCGGGGCAGCATGGCACGGCTTGCGCCACGCGACATGGCGTGGCTCGGCATGGCATCGCAATAATATGCGCGGCGGCCGGGGCCGCAGCGGTCTTGCGGCCCGGCCAGCTAGAAGGCATGGGAAGGTCCGGCGCAGCCGCCGCACCGCCGCCCCTCCCTCGCCGGAGCACGCTTGTTGGACGAAGCCGCGCCCCGCCCACCCGCGCCGCACCAGGACAGCCGCACCCCAGCGGGCCAACCAGCGGGACCTGCGGCTTCGCGTCCGGTCCGGCGGCATCTGGCGCTGTTTGCGGCGGCCTTGGCCCTGCCGATCCTGATCTTCGTCGCCACCCTGTCCCACCGCTTCGCCGAGGCCCAGCGCAGCCGGCTGGAGGATGAGGCGCTGAACACCGCCCGTGCCGTGGCGCTGGCGGTGGACCGGGAACTGACTGGCCTGGCCGCGACGCTCAACCTGCTCGCGCTGTCGCCACAGCTTCGCAACGGCGCGCTGGAGGATTTCCACCAGCAGGCGGTGGAATTGCGGCTCCGTCTTGGCATGTCGACGGTGCTGCGCGATGCCAGCGGCCGGCAGCGGCTGGACGCCGGGCTGGCACAAGGGGAGGCAGTGCCCACCACCTCCCCCCTGCCACCACCGCTGCCAGGTGGACGGCTGACGGTGTCCAACCTGTTTCATGGCTATTCCCAGCGGGTGCCGATGTTTGCCGTCGAAGTCCCGCTGGCGGTGCCGCTGGCCGGGGAGGCGGAGACCGCCTTCCTCAGCCTGAGCACGCCGGCCCAGCGCATCCGCCAGGTGCTGGAGGATCGCCAGGCGCCGGAAGGCTGGACCCTGGCGGTGGTGGATGGCCATGGCCGCATCCTGGCCCGCAACCGCCAGCATGACGAATTCGTCGGCCGCGAGGCCACCGCGGATCTGCGCCGGCATGCCACAGGGTGGGAGGGAAGCTGGCATGGCTTCACCGCCGATGGCATGCCGGTGCTCGGCGCCTATGCCAAGATCGCCCTGGCCGATTGGCGCGTGGCGGTGGGCGTGCCGCTGGCCACGCTGAACGCCCCGCTGCGCCGCACGCTGCTGCTGCTCGGCGCGGTCGGGGTGGCGCTGGCGGCCCTGTCCGTGATGCTGGCGCTGATCCTGGGCCACCGCATTGCCGACCCGCTGCGCCGGCTTGCGGAGCAGGCCGCGGCGCTGGGCCGCGGGCAACCCGTGCAGCCGGTGCCCACCCGCATCAAGGAGGTTGCCGAGACCGCGGCGGCGCTGGCCGAAGCCTCCCGCATCATATTGGCGCGGGAGGAGGAGTTGCGCCGGCTGAACGATGCGCTGGAAACGCGGGTGGGCGAACGCACCCGGGACCTGGCGGAAGCCAATGCCAGGCTGATCGCCGCCGCCACCGGGCGGGAACGGGCGGAAGCGCAATTGCGCCAGTCGCAGAAGATGGAGGCGGTGGGCCGGCTGACCGGCGGCGTGGCGCATGACTTCAACAATCTGTTGACCGTGGTGCTGGGCAATCTGGCGCTGGCCCGGCGCCGGCTGGCGGAGCTGGAGGAACGGTCCCCGACGACGGACCGCATCGGGCGCGGCATCGACAATGCGGTGGAAGGCGCCAACCGCGCCGCCACCCTGACCCAGCGCCTGCTCGCCTTCTCCCGCCAGCAGCCCCTGGCGCCGGAAGCGGTGGACGCCAACCGGCTGGTCGCCGGCATGTCCGACCTGCTGCGGCGCACGCTGGGGGAGGATGTGGAGATCGAGACGGTGCTGGCCGGTGGCCTGTGGCGGGCGCATGCAGACCCGAACCAGCTGGAATCCTCGCTGCTGAACCTGGCGGTGAATGCCCGCGACGCCATGCCGGACGGCGGCAAGCTGACCATCGAGACCGCCAACGCCCATCTGGACGAAGCCTATGCGGCGGGGCGGGAGGATGTGGAGGCCGGGCAGTATGTGCTGATCTGCGTCTCCGACACCGGCAGCGGCATGGCGGCCGAGGTGGTGACACGCGCCTTCGAGCCCTTCTTCACCACCAAGCCCACCGGCAAGGGCACCGGCCTGGGGCTGAGCCAGGTCTATGGCTTCGCCCGCCAATCCGGCGGACATGCGGCGATCTACAGCGAGGCGGGCCAGGGCAGCACGGTGAAGCTGTATCTGCCACGGCTGCGGGATTCGGACATACCCGCCCCGCCCGCCGGCCGCGCCCAGCCCGCCGCCGCCGGCACCACCACCCGCCCCGACCCCGGCGCCGTGGTTCTGGTGGTGGAGGATGAGGAGATGGTGCGAGATTTCGCGGTGACGGCGCTGCAGGAAGCCGGCTGCCGCACCATCGCAGCCGCCGATGGCCCCTCCGCCCTTGCGCTGCTGGACGCGCATCCGGAGGTGACGCTGCTGTTCACCGATGTGGTGCTGGCCGGGCCGATGAATGGCCGCGAACTGGCCGCCGCCGCGCTGGCCCGGCGGCCGCGGCTGCCGGTGCTGTTCACCACCGGCTACACGCGTAACGCCATCATCCATCACGGCAGGCTGGATGAGGGGGTGAACTTCCTCGGCAAGCCCTACACCGCCGCGGCACTGCTGGAGCGGATCGGGCGCCTGTTGGGCTGACCCAGCGGCTGCCGTCAGCGGCCGCCGGCCGGGTGTTCTTGCCTCAGGCGATCCAGGCGGTCCGGCACGGTTAACCGGCACTTCACCGCCCCTTCGGCATAGTGCGCCGCGCCGGAAAGACCCCGGCCGCGGAGCCCTGCATGACCCTCTCGGCGCTGCCCAACGCCGCCACAACGGTGACCGACAGCATCTTCACCTGGACCTTCCGCGCCAGCACCGGCGACAGCTGGGGCGGCACGCTGGTCGAGGATTCCACCCGCTACGTGGTCGGCAGCACCCTGGCCACGGCACATGGCACCTACACCATCGTGGCCGCCGATCCGCAGGGCACGGATCTGGGCGCCCTCGGCATGGAGGAAGGCTGGATCTCCGTCGGCTGGTACCGCGACAGCACCGGGCTGTGGATGGTGACCAGGCTGGGGGAGACCGCGCCCGCCGGGTTTGGCGGGCTGGGGACGGAAGTCGATGCCGCATGGACCGGCACGGCCTGGGACGGCTTCGGCCTGGGTGGCGCGGACCAGGCGAATCCGGGCGACCTGGCCGACAGCCTGTTCACCTGGTCCTTCACCTTCAACAGCGGCGACGTGCTGTTCGGCACGCTGCTGGCGGACAGCGTGAGCTGGGCGCCCGGCGACAACTTCCGCACGACCCACGGCGTCTACCGGATCCTGACCGAAGTCGCGATCGGCCAGTCGGGCGCGCAGCCCGGGTCGGAAGGCACGGTCCACACCACCCGCTACTACGATGCAGCAGCGCGTACCGACTTCACGCTGGAAAGCGGCGGCGCGGCACCCACCGGCTTTGGCGGCCTGGGCACTGAGCTGGACCGTGCCTGGACCGGCACCGCCTGGGTGCTGGTGGGCCAGGGCGGCGCGCTGCAGGCGGACCGCACGCCGGACGCGCTGTTCAACTGGACCTTCCAGATGCCGGATGGGGACCGCTACTTCGGGCAGATGGCCGGCCACAGCACGGCATGGAATGTCGGCGATACGCTGGTCCGGCCGGGCGGCACCTACACCATCACGGCCGAGGCTTCGCTCGGCGCGCGCGTGGCCGCGGATGGCACCGTCTGGACCACCGGCGGCTACTGGGATGCGAGCGCCAGGCAGCAACTGACCAGCTATTCCGCCTATGTCCTGGGCGGCGCGCCGAGCGGCTATGGCGGGCTGGGCACCGAGTTCGACTATGTCTGGGATGGCGATGAATGGGATGATTTCGGGCTGGCCGGCACGGTGAAGGCCAGCGTGGAACAGCCGGCGCGCTTCGCCTACTACTTGCAACATGCCACGTCTGGCGATCTCTACGCCGGTTTCGTGGTGGCCGATGCTGGCCTCTACACCATCGGCCAGCAGATCACGACCATGCGCGGCGTCTACACCATCTATGACCGCTCCTGGGCCACCTCCGGCCAGCCGGAAGGGGCGGTCTGGATCACCGATTACCTGGATGCGCAGTCGCAGCGCTGGTTCAAGGCGCGTACCTGGGAACAGACCGGCCAGCCGGTGACCCTGGCCGGGCTTGGCCAGGAATACGACTATGCCTGGGATGGTAATGAATGGGATGATTTCGGCCAGGGCGGCATCTACCAACTCGATGTCGGGCCCGATGCCTTCTACGCCTGGGCCTTCTACAGCAACTCGGGCGACCTCTATGCCGGCTGGCTGTCCGAGGATTTCGCCCGCTTCCAGGTCGGGGAACGGCTCCAGGCGGCCTTCGGCTACTACGAGATCTACGCGAAATGGGACCACCCGAACCCGACCGCCATCCGGGACGGCACGCTATGGATCACCGACTACTACGACAGTTTTAGCAACCGCTGGCTGCCGACCCTGTCCTGGGGCCAGAACGGGCGATCGGCCAGCGACTGGGGCATCGGCGCGGAATATGAATCCGCCTGGACCGGCACCCAGTGGGTGCGGTTCGGGGTCGGCGGCATCCACGAAATCGACGTCTTGCCAAACTCCGCAAACAACCCGCCGGACCCGTTTTTACTCTGAAGGTTCGTTCGCATCAGCGGGCAGGCGCCGCGTTCGAAAGAACGCAGCCTGGAGCACGACCCGTGCTCCAGCACCTTTGAAACCTGAGCAAGAAAGCCATTCCGACGAATCGGTCAGAACGGATTTTGCCCCGGGCTACCCCCGCGGCAGCGGCTTGCGGCAGACCATCACGTCCTGGAAGGACTGCGCATGCTGCGGCGGCAGCAGTTCCAGCACCTCCAGGTAGCGGCCCCAGTTCCGATGGGCGACATCAGCCTTCCAGAAGGCCTGGCTGACGGCGATGTCGCCATGGTGGAACCAGTCCACATCCATGGTCGGCTGATCCACGATGCGCGCGCCGAGCGCCTGCCGCACCCAGGGCTGGTCGCGCTGCTGGTGGTAGAAGGCCCAGGCCTTCTCGGTATGGATGGTCTGCACCAGCAACCCGCCGGGCTTCAGCACGCGGCGCAATTCCAGCAGCCACATGTCCCACAGATACTTGATGTGTGTGAAGACGGAGAAGCCGTAGATGACGTCGAGGCTGTTGTCCTCGAACGGCAGATGCGGCTGCGCCGTGCCGGTGGCCACCGTGTAGTCCTGCGGGAAATTCAGCCGCAGCCATTCGATCGGCCGCGCCTGGATATCCACGCCATGCGGCCGCCATCCGAGTTCGCTGCGCTCCGTCTCGAAATGCCGCAGGACGCGGCCAGAGGAACAGCCGAAATCGAGCAGCGCCAGGTCGCGCCGCGGACCGAGGTGGCGATCGATCGCCGCCCGAACCACCGCCGCATCCTGCGCGCCCATGTCCAGATAGACCGCATCATCGGCCGGGTAGCCGAATCGGTCCGCCGGCGCGGGCAGCGGCAAGGCCACCCCATCCCGCCAGACCGGCGGATCGAAATGCGGCGGCACGCTGTCCTCGTGATAGTCCAGCGGCTGGTGGAAGCCGAAGCGCGGCATCACGGTGTATTCGGCGCGCACCATGGTCAGGGTCTGCTCGATGCGTGCCCGGCCGTCCGTCGTCAGGCGATTCAGCACCTCGTCCAGCGCGTGCTGTGCCGCCTGCGCCGACTGCTCCATTTGCAACGCATGTTGCTGTGCCGTGTCCCGCGCCAGATGCGCCGCGTCGCGGCTTTCCATCAGGCGGCGGATCTGAGGGACGAGAAGCGCGAGGCGGCGCAGCATGGGATGGCTCAAGAAGGGGTCTTCCCTTGAACTGAGGGCTTGCAGGACCGGCAGGGACGAAACCGGTATGGCGGGTTCGACGGGCGCATCCTGCGCAACGCTGAATTGCGCCCGGACTCGAATTACGCCGTTTTCTTGCATGGCCAATTCCGCCGGGCAAGCTTGGCGCCCGCAGTGGCGGGCACCCTTCGCGAACCGGCACCCTTGTCGCAGCCGCGACCCGGCACCCTTGTCGCCGCCGCGACCCGGCACCCTTGTCGCCGCCGCGACCATGCGCCAGAACCCGGTGTGGGTGCGCTGACGAGGAAAAAGCCGAATGCTGCAGGCGATGCGGGCCGTATGGTTCGCCGGTTTCACCTTCCTCGGGCTACTGCTGCTGGGGGCCAGCTTCTGGCGCGCCCTGTTCGGCACGCTGGCCCTGCTGGCGCTGCGGCTGACGCCGGTGCCACCGCAATTCATCTACGGGCTGGGCGCCACCCTTTTCGCGCTTGGTATCCTGCAATGGGCAACTGGCCTGCTGCACTGACGTAGCCCGGCCGGCAGCTGGGCCTTCAGCGCAGCACGCGGGCCAGCCCGGCCAGCAGCGCCGTCGTGGCCTCATCCCAATTCGCGGCGGCGGCACCGGCACCGGCTGCCTCCGCGCGCAAGACGGCCAGGCGGGCGGGGTCCATCAGCCCCGACAGGGCCGCAGCCAGCGCCGGGGCGCTGACCGCCTCCGCCAGCACGCCGCCGGCACCCGGGCGAACCTGCTCGGCCAGGCCGCCAACCGGGGTGGCGACCACGGGCACCCCCATCGCCAGCGCTTGCGGCACCACGCCGGACTGGCTGGCCTCGCGATAGGGCAGCACCACCGCATCGGCGGCGGCGAGCAGGCCGGGGATTTCATCCTCCGCCACCCAGCGTCGTTCGAGCCGCACGCCGGGCAGGCTGGCGAGGCCGGGTGCGCAGGCTTCGGCATCGCCCTCTCCCACTACATGCAGGCGCACACCGGGGTGGGCCTGGTGCAGCAGCCGGAAGGCATCGCGCAGCAGGTCGAGGCCCTTATAGGTTCGGAACCGGCCAAAAAACAGCAGGCGCAGCCCGCCGGAATCGGCCGTCACCCGGTCCGCGGCCAGGGGCGCCGGCGCCAGCAGGGCGGGCAGGCGCATGCGGATCAACGGCAAGGCCGGCGCCCGGGCCGCCAACGCCGCGGCCACCTGGTCGGACAACGCGACCGCGGCACGCGCTGCCGCCAGTTCCCGGCCCAGCCGCCAATCCCAGCCCCAGGCGAAATCCCCGGGATGCGGCGCGGCGTCGTGCACCACCGGCACGAAGGCCACGCCCGCCCGGGCCAGCGCCGGCGCCACCAGTGGCGTCCAGGTATGGGTCATGCCGGAGACAACGACATCCGCCTGCCGGGCCAGCGCGACAAATCGCCGGGTCAGGGCAGGCACGCGCAGCAGACCTGTGGCGAAACCCGGCAGATCGCGGTAGGTCTCCGCAATGTCCATCGGAACGCTCAAATTACGAAATCTGTCCAGTAATTCACCCTGCCCCGAAACCGAGAGGCTGAGCTCGACGCCCGGCCGCGCAGCCAGCGCCTGGGCCAGGCCCAGCGTATATTGTGCGCCGCCGCCGCGACGCCCCCAGTACCACAGCAGGATCCGCATGGTGCCGAGGCCTAGCACCGGTGGCCGCATGCCGAAAGCGCGCCTGGCCAGCATTGCGCGCCGACGCCCTCCGACAATTACATCTTGTGGTTGTGGTTCGTTACCGTGCTAGCGTCCTCGTTGCGGAAGCGGAGTGCAATCCCCTTATCTGCCCCTAGGCCCCGGGAGTTGCCGCGATGGATTGCCTGACCCATGCCACCGAGGCGACACTGCCCCTCCGGGCTGTGCGACCGCAGGGGCTGGACGCGCTGCTGGCCTCGTTGCCGCCGGCCCAGGCCGCCTGGCTTCGGGCCAGCGGCTTCACGGCGAAGGCACAGGAATTGCGGCTGCTGCCGGACGCCGCCGGGCTGGCGGGCGCCGTGCTCGGCCTGGGCGAGGATGCAGGGGCAGCCGCAAGTCCCTGGGCCTTCGGCGCCCTGCCCTTCGCCCTGCCGGAGGAGACAAGCTGGCAGATCTCGGACGCGCCAGATCCGGCGGCCGCGACATTGGGCTGGTGCCTGGGCGCCTATCGCTTCGCCGGGCTGAAATCCAAGCCGCAGCGCCAGCCCGCCCGCTTGGTGCCGCCGGCAGGGACGGAGGCGGCGCAGCAGCAGGCCGCGGCGATCTGCGCCGGGCGGGACCTGGTGAACCAGCCGGCCAATCACCTCGGCCCCCAGCAATTGGCGGAGGCCGTGGCCCGGCTGGCCTCGGCCCATGGCGCGACCTTCGAGGACATCTCCGGCTCCGCGCTGGATGAGGGCTTCCCCGCCATCGCCGCGGTCGGCCAGGGCAGCCCACGCGCACCGCATGTGGCAGTCCTGCGGTGGGAGGGTGCGGCGGATGGCCCGCTGGTCGCGCTGTGCGGCAAGGGCGTGTGCTTCGACACCGGCGGACTGGACCTCAAGCCCGCCGCCGGCATGCTGCGGATGAAGAAGGATATGGGCGGCGCCGCCACGATGATGGCGCTGGCCGACATGCTGATGCGCGCCGGCACACCGATTCGCCTGCTGCTGCTGGTGGGCGCTGTGGAGAACAGCGTCTCCGGCACCGCGTTCCGGCCAATGGATGTGATCCGCACCCGCAAGGGGCTGACGGTGGAGATCGGCAATACCGATGCGGAAGGCCGCCTGGTGCTGGCGGACCTGCTGACCTTTGCGGGGGAACAGAAGCCGGACCTGCTGCTGGACGCGGCGACACTGACGGGGGCGGCGCGGGTGGCGCTGGGGCCTGACCTGCCGGCGTTGTTCTCGGATGACCAGAGGCTCGCACAAAGTATTCTCTCTGCGGGCACAGAAATACACGATGCGGTGTGGCAGTTACCGTTGATAAAAAATTACGTTTCTTGGCTGGACAGTTCAGTCGCCGACCTGAACAACGTGAGTACCAAACCCATGGCAGGGTCGGTTGTCGCGGCCCTGTTCCTGCAACATTTTATACCAAGCGGTCAAAGCTGGGCTCATATCGATCTTTATGCCTGGAATGACCATCCGCGACCGGGGCGGCCCGAGGGTGGTGAGATCCAATCCGCCCGCGCCCTGCTACGCGCCGTCACCGCTTTGGTTGCCGCGCAACACACGCCAGGACGGTAACGAATTTGAGATGAAACGGGAACTTTCTGCCTCGCGGCGCTCTGACAGAGGGATGCCGGACGAAAATTCTTCGCGAATCAGACCAGACGGGCGCGTCCGAGGGCGCGCCGGCACCGCAAGGAAACCGGCCAAGGCCAGCGGCGAGCGTGACACACAAGGAATGGACAACATGGCCAACCAAGCGAATTCAGACCAACTCGTCGGCATCCTCCGCGACACCGTCGTGGCCCTTGTCCGACGCGACGGGCCTGATCTTTCCGCCCGCCAACTGGGCGTATTCCTGACCGTCTACCTGACGGATGGGCCACATACGGTACGCGGCCTGGCGGCGGAGTTGAATGTTTCGAAGCCCGCCATCACCCGCGCCCTGGACCGGCTGGGTGAGCTGGACCTGGCGCGCCGCAAGGTGGACCCGATGGACCGCCGCAGCGTGCTGGTGCAGCGCACCCTGAAGGGCGCCGCCTTCCTGCGCGACATGCGGAGCATCATGACCGCCGCCGAGCAGACGGCGCGCGAGGCCGAAGTGCCGGACGAAGCCCGCAAGGCGGGCTGACACCGGCGGACCGGTCTTTTGACCGGTCCGAGGCCGCGAATGCGGCGAGCCAAGCCCGCGGAGCGGGCGCCCGGCGCGTGAGGGCCTGGAAAGGCATACCAACGGTCGATGAAATCGAGCGATGGTATGATTTCACCACCGGCTCAGTAGCCGGCGCTGAAATCCACCAGGTTCAGCAAGGGCTGGCCGGACCTGGCGCGGCGCAGATTCTCCACCACCTGCGGCGCCGCGCTTTCGGGGATGGTGATGCTGGCCGCGTGCGGCGTCATCACCACGCGCGGATGCGACCAATAGGGATGCGCCGACGGCAAGGGCTCCGGGCTGAACACGTCCAACGCGGCGCCGGCCACCTGGCCACTCTCCAGCGCGGCCAGCAGGTCCGCATCCACCACATGCCCGCCCCGGGCGCCATTGATGAGGAAGGCGCCGCGCGGCAACAGGCCGAGCAGGCGGGCATCGATGATGCCGCGCGTCTCCGGCGTCAGCGGCAGCAGGCAGACCAGCATGCGGGCACGCGCGGCCATCGCCGCCAGGCCCTCCGCACCATGGAAGCTCTCCACCCCCGCCACCTGCTTCGGCCGGCGCGACCAGCCGAGCACGGGAAAGCCCAGGCCACGCAGCAGCCCGGCCGCATGGGTGCCCAGCTCGCCAAGGCCGAGGAAGCCCACCGGGGTGGCCGCGGTGACCGGCGCGGATAATTCCTCCCACACCCCGTCGCGCTGCTGGGCGCGATAGGCCAGGTCCTGGCGGTGGAAGCGCAGCACGTTCAGCAGCACCCATTCGCCCATCTGCGTGGTCAGCATGCGGTCCACCAGGCGGGCCACCGGAATGCCGGGTGGCGGGCCGGGCGGGCGCAACAGGTGGTCCACGCCCGCGCCCATGGAGACGATGAGGCGGAGATTCGGGTAGCGCCGCAGCTCCGCCATGTCATGCGCGGTCCAGACCACGGCGGCCTCGATCGCGGCCGGGTCGCCGGCATCGGGGAACAGGCGGATCTCCAGGCCGGGGTCCACCGCCAGAAGGGCGGCACGCCACATCTCCATCGTCGCCGGCTTGGTCGAGAGCAGGACAGCCATCAGGCGGCATTCCCCTTGGTTTCGCGGTAGACCAGCCGGGCAAAGGCGCGCCAGTCATCGCGGCGCGCGGCGGCGAATTTGCGCCCATCCGGCAATTCGGCATGCAGGCTCAGCACGCCCCTGGCCCAGAGCGCGTCGAAATGGTCCTCGGATTGCAAGGCCCAGAAGCTGGCGCGTTCGAAGACGCCATCGCGGATCCTCGGCTGCACCTTCGCCAGCCACCACCAGCACCCCACCGCCAGGATCACCGCGCCCACATAGAAATGGATGAACGCCGTGCCGGCAAAGGACGAAACCAGGATGCCCGCGGCCGGCCAGATATTCTCGCCATGCCGGTACACCGGGCTGCCGGGCGAGTTCATCTTGCGGATATGCACACCGAGCTTCACCTGCTGCGAATCCAGCAGCCCGCGCAGCCGTTCCAGCGGCGGCAGTACCGTATCCTCCGCCTCATTCATGTCCGTACCGCGCCCTCACTGCCGGCGGTGGTCAGGTCGAAGGCCGCCGCCATCAGGGCGCGGGTGTAGGGTTGTTGCGGCGCCTCGACAACCGCCTGCGCCTCCCCTTCCT
>LNFM01006833.1_pt1 | contig 18444 bp, 20 predicted proteins | sample 596031 | NCBI WGS metagenome assembly LNFM01 (sample SAMN04254537, study PRJNA301005) | activated carbon metagenome | isolation source: dual media filters at the Ann Arbor, Michigan drinking water treatment plant | place: USA: Ann Arbor | reverse complement strand
ACCAGAGCCTGAAGGACTTCGGCCTGGGGCTGGACCTGGGCGACCTGAAGCGCACCAAGGCCTACACCTACTTCAAGCCCAAGTACATCTTCTACGCCACCTACCTGAGCGAGAAGATCGGCTACGCGCGCTACATCACCATCTTCCGCCAGCTCGAGCGCAACCCCGACAAGCGCTTCCACCCCATCTTCAAGTGGTTCGAGCGCTGGTGCAACGACGAATTCCGCCACGGCGAGAGCTTCGCGCTGATCATGCGCAGCCAGCCGCACCTGCTGCGCGGTGCCAACACGCTGTGGATCCGCTTCTTCCTGCTCGCCGTGTACGCCACGATGTACGTGCGCGACCACACGCGCCCGATGCTGAAGAACGCGATGGGGCTGGACGCCACCACCTACGACTACGAGGTCTTCCGCATCACCACCGAGATCTCCAAGCAGGTCTTCCCGCTCTCGCTGGACACCGACCACCCGGCGTTCCGCGCCGGCATGACGCGGCTCTTCGAGCTGTCCACGCGCATGGACGCGGCCAAGGCGCAGGGCGGCCTGATCGGCAAGCTCAAGCAGGCCGGGCTGGCGGTCGCGGGCTTCGGCACCTTCGCCAGGCTGTACTTCATGCCCGTGCACAAGCACGAGCTGCCCGCGCAAGTGCGCGTGGCTCCGGCCTGGTAGTCGAAAGAGCACACGGCACATGTGGGACGTCGCGCTTCCGATCGGCTTTGCGGTCTTTGTCTGGTGGTTCTCCACCGGCATCGTGCTGCTGCTCGACGGGCTGCCGCGCACCACCTTTCGCTGGAGCCATCTGCTGTCGTCGTTGCTGGCGCTGGGGGCCTTCGTGGGCCTGGCGCACACCGCCGGGCAAAGCACACCGGCGGGCGCCTTCTGCGCCTTCACCAGCGCGCTGCTGGTGTGGGGCTGGCACGAGCTGAGCTTCCTCACCGGCTGGGTCACCGGCCCGCGCAAGGTGGCCGCCAGCGCCGACGCACGCGGCTGGACGCGCTTCGTGCAGGCCGTGCAGGCCATCCTGTGGCACGAGCTCGCGATCCTGGCCTCGGGCCTGGTGATCCTGGCCATCACCTGGGACGAACCCAACCAGGTCGGCACCGGCACGTTTGCGGTGCTGTGGTTCATGCGCATCAGCGCCAAGCTCAACATCTTCCTCGGCGTGCGCAACCTCAGCCTGCAGCTGCTGCCGCCGCACCTGCGCTACCTGGGCAGCTACTTCCGCCGCCGCGCGATGAATCTGCTGTTTCCGGTGGTCGTCAGTGCCTCCACCGCGGTGGCCGTGTACCTGGGCTGGCACGTCATGCAGCAGCAGCCCGGCAGCGCGCAGGCCGTCGGCACGCTGCTGGTACTGACGCTGCTGGCCCTGGCGATCCTGGAGCACTGGCTGCTGGTGCTGCCGCTGGAAGCCACCGCGCTGTGGCGCTGGGCGCTGAACCGCGCCACCAAAGAATCCCTGGCCGCCGCCCCGGCAGCCATTCCCCTGGACCCGAATGACCAGCTTCTTCACGCCCGGCTTCACGCCCGCTGACGGCGGCACGTTGCCGCCGTTGTCCCCGGGCCGCAGTGCCCCTGCAGGCGCACCCCGCGCCATCGTCATCGGCAGCGGCTTCGGCGGCCTGGCCGCCGCGGTACGCCTGAGCTGCAAGGGCTACCAGGTCGAGGTCTTCGAGAAGCTCGACGCCCCCGGCGGCCGCGCCTACGTGTGGCGGCAGGACGGCTTCACCTTCGACGCCGGCCCCACCATCGTGACCGCGCCCTTCATGTTCGAGGAGCTGTGGGCGCTGTGCGGCCGGCGCTTTGCGGACGACGTGCGGCTCTTGCCCATCGACCCCTTCTACCGCATCCGCTTCGACGACGGCACGCACTTCGACTACAGCAGCGACCCGGCGGCCATGCGGGCCCAGGTGCGCGCCGTCAGCGAGGCCGACCTGCCCGGCTACGACCGCTTCGTGGAAGAAGCCGAGCTCTGCTACCGACTCGGCTTCGAGAAGCTCGGCAGCATCGCCTACGACAGCATCGGCAGCCTGCTCAAGGCCGTGCCCGACCTGTTGAAGATGCGCGGCTGGCGCAGCCTGCATGCGCTGGTGGCCAGCCACATGAAGCACCCGAAGCTGCGCATGGCTTTCAGTCTGCAGAGCCTGCTGATCGGCGGCAACCCGTTCAACGTGACCTGCGTCTACAGCCTCATCAACGCGCTGGAGCGGCGCTTCGGCGTGCACTGGGCCATGGGCGGCACCGGCGCACTGGTGCAGGGCCTCGTCAAGCTGCTGGCCGACCGCGGCGTGCCGGTGCACCTGAACGCCGAGGTGCGCCGCATCACGGTGGAAGGCGGAAAGGCCACCGGCATCGAGCTCGCCAGCGGCGAGCGCGTGCAGGCCGACGTGGTGGTCAGCAATGCCGACACCGCCTGGACCTACCGCCACCTGGTGGAGCCGCAGCACCGGCCGCACTGGACCGACAAGCGCATCGAAGGCAAGGCCTACTCGATGAGCCTCTTCGTCTGGTACTTCGGCACCGACCGCCTGTACCCGGACGTGCCGCACCACCTGATGCTGCTGGGCCCGCGCTATGAAGGCCTGCTGAACGACATCTTCAAGCGCCACCACCTGCCCGAGGATTTCAGCCTCTACCTGCACCGCCCGACCGCCAGCGACCCCGGCATGGCCCCCGCGGGGCACGACGCGTTCTACGTGCTGTCGCCGGTGCCGCACCTGGACAGCGGCACCGACTGGGCCACGCAGGCCGAGCCCTACCGCCTGGCGATCCAGAAGCGCCTGGAAGAGACGGTGATGCCGGGCCTGGGCCAGCACGTCGTCACCTCACGAATCACCACGCCGCAGGATTTCCAGGACCGGCTGCTCTCCTACAAGGGCGCCGCCTTCGGCATGGAGCCGCTGCTGCTGCAGAGCGCCTATTTCCGTCCCCACAACGCCAGCGAAGACGTGCGCGGCCTCTACATGGTGGGTGCCAGCACGCACCCCGGTGCAGGCGTGCCCGGTGTGCTGATGTCTGCCAAAGCCCTTGAATCGGTGGTACCCCATGCCCATGCCCCTGCCCGCGTCTAAGCACATGTCGATGCCCCTGTCGATGCATTGGCCCGACCCGAGCACCCTGCCGCGCTACGACGCCGCACAGTGCCGCGCGCTGATGCGCGGCGGCTCGAAGAGCTTCTTTGCGGCGTCGCTGCTGCTGCCGGCGCGGGTGCGTGCGCCGGCCAGTGCGCTGTATGCGTACTGCCGCCTGGCCGACGACGAGATCGACCTCGGCACCGATCCGCAGCGGGCGCTGCAGCAGTTGCACACCCGGCTGGACGCGGTGTACGACGGACGCCCGCACGCCATCGACGTGGACCGCGCGCTGGCCCACGTGGTGCACCACTTCCGCATCCCGCGCGAACTGCTGGATGCGCTGCTCGAAGGCTTCGTCTGGGACGCCGCCGGTCGCACCTACGAGACGCTGTCCGACGTGCAGGCCTATGGCGCGCGCGTGGCCGGCACCGTGGGCGCGATGATGGCGCTGGTGATGGGCACACGCGATACGTCCGCCCTGGCCCGCGCCTGTGACCTGGGCGTGGCGATGCAGCTCACCAACATCGCGCGCGACGTGGGTGAAGACGCCCGCAACGGCCGCCTCTACCTGCCGCGCCAATGGCTGCGCGAAGCCGGCATCGACCCCGAAGCCTGGCTCGCCGCGCCGGTGTTCAACAGCGCCATCGGCTCCGTCGTGCAGCGCCTGCTGGACGCGGCCGACACGCTGTACGAACGCTCCGAGCACGGCATTGCCGCGTTGCCGCGCGACTGCCGCCCGGCCATCCGCGCGGCGCGCCTCGTCTACGCCGAGATCGGCCGCCAGCTCGAGCGCCTGCAGCTCGACTGCATCAGCCACCGCGCCGTGGTCTCCAAGCAGCGCAAGCTGGCGCTGCTGGCACGCGCCACCGGCGCCGCGGTGCTGGCGCCCGGCGATTCACGCAGCCACCTGCCGGCGCTGCCGGAGGTGCAGTTTCTGGTGGACGCGGCCGCCAACGCCGCGCCCCCGCCGCCACCCGTGCGTGCGCGCAGCTTCGACGAACGCGTGGGCTGGGTCATCACGCTGAGCGAGCGCCACGCCGCGCAGCAACAGCAGGCGGCCCGATGAACCATGGCGGCCTCCTCCACGCTGTTCGGCCTGCTCGATCTGCTGCTGGTGTTTGCCGCCGTGGGCGGCTTGGCCTGGTGGCAGCTGCGCGACCTGGCGCAGGAAAAACGCCGCACCGAGCAACGCCGGGCCGCCGAGCGGGCAGCCTCGCATGACGCCGATGCAGGGCGCTCTTGAACCCCATGGCGCGCCGCGGCACGGGCAGGCTGACGCTTGTGTTGTGCGGCCTGCAAAGACCGTCGTTTTGTCAGCCGACCTAGACACAATTAGGTGTAAATTGCAATTGACGCAGCTCACCCTGAGACGTACAGTTTCCCTGGCAGTCTTGGGGGAATTTCCGTGGCCAACGGAGCCACAAGCAGCCCTCGTGCGGGTTCAGCACGGATGTCATCAGAGGAGTAAACGTTATGCCGATCAATGAAGATCCGGATCGCGTGTGGCCGTCGGGCCTGACCACTCCCGAAGCAGAAGAACTGCAACGGGGACTGGTTGAAGGAACGCGAATCTTTGGCCTGATTGCGCTCATCGCGCATTTCTTCGCCTACGTGTATTCACCGTGGCTCAAGTAAAGGGACTCACATGAACCAAGGCAAGATTTGGCGCGTCGTCAACCCCACCGTGGGTGTGCCGATTTTTCTGGGCGCTGTGGCACTGACCTCGCTGTTCGTGCACTACCAGTTGGTCACCAAGACCAGCTGGGTCCCCGCCACCCTGCAAGGTGGCAAGGGCACGGTCAAGGCCGCCGAGGCGCCCGCGACCACGCTGACTGCTCAGGCACCGCCGGCAGCCAAGCCCTAGTGACACCCGTTTGACGGGCAAGCACCAAAAAGGCCGGGATCGCGAGATCCCGGCCTGATTCTTTTGGGCGCTGCAAAGGCGCCGCGCCGACGAGCCCTGCGCCGCAGCGGGCGCAAGCCCGCTGCGGAGCGAGGCATCACTTGAACGGCGACATCGCCACCAGCAGCAGCACGAAGGCCGCAAAGCTCAGCAGATGGGCGATGGTGTAACGCCACGCGCGGCCCTTGTAGATGTTCATCGCGAACACGAAGGCACCGTGCGGATCGCCGTAGGCCTGCGCGGCCTGGCTGCCCCACACCAGCCGCAGGTTGCTCAGCAGCAGCAGGCCACCCACCAGCGCGAAGCCGAAGGACCAGGGGCCGAGCGTGGCCAGCATCGAGGCCGGCTCGGCCGGTGTGCGAGACATCAGCCACATCACCACCATCAGGAACAGCACGTTGGCCACCAGCAGCAGGCCCGAACGCTGCGTGACGCGGTCCAGCGCCTCCTGCGCGAAGGTGGCGGCGGCGTACTTGCCGGCAGCCATGTCGTGCGCCCGGTCGCGCAGCGCCGCCTCGGCCGCGTTGGTGTCGGTGTCGGTGGTGGGCATGCCCCAGAAGAAGCGGTCTTTCATGCGGTAGCCCCAGGAAGTGGTGGGTTGGACGGAACGGGTCGTGGCAGTGCTGTTCATGGTGGCCTCGCGGTTGTGCGGATCAGGAGCGGATCAGGTGGGAAGGGGCTGCACGATGCGCCGCCGCAACAGCGGCGCCATGGCCACGGCCGTGGCCACCAGCAGGATGATTTCGACGGCGTAGACGGTGGTGTAAGCGGTGACCGACACCGCCGGCGCGCCGCCAGCCAGCGGTGCGGCGGCGGCGCCCACGTGCAGGGCCGCCAGGCTGTCGCGCAGGATGCCACCCAGCCCCACCGCGACACCCGCGGCGGTGGCCTGCACCGTGCCCCAGGCGCCCAGCGCGAGGCCGGTCTGTTCGGGTGTGGCCTGGTGCATGGTGTCGGTCAGCGTGCCGTGGGCGAAGAGGCCGGCGCCGAAGCCCACGCCCCAGACGCCCAGCGCAAAGACCATCGGCGACTGCCAGGGCGCGCTCAGTATGACCGCGGCAAACGCCGGCACGCCCAGCAGCACACCGGCCAGCGCCATGCGGAACGGGTCGCCGCCCCGGCCCAGCACACGCGAGGCGAGCGCAAAGCCCAGCAGGCCGCCGACCGCCAGCGTGGCGCTGAGCTGCGTGGTGGCGCCCACGCCCAGGCCCAGCACCTGGCCGCCGTAAGGCTCGAGCAGCACGTCCTGCATGCCGAAGGCCAGCGTGCCCAGCGCCACCACCACCAGCCGGCGCAGCGCCTGGCTGCCCTGCCGGTAGAGCGCCCAGGCCTCGTGGAAGCTGGCTGCACTGCGCGGTGTCGAACGCAGCGACCGGTTGCGCGTTTCCTGCTTCCACAGCGCCAGGATGTTGAGCGCGATGGTGGCCACCGCCGCGCCCTGGATCACCTGCACCAGCCGCGCCGGCGAAAAGTCTTCCAGCAGGGCGCCGAAGACCATCGCACTGACCATCATGCCGAAGAGCTGCGCCACGTACATCAGCCCCACCACCTTGGGCTGCGCCTCGGGCGGGGCCAGGTCGGTGGCCAGTGCGAGACCGGCCGTCTGCGTGATGTGGATGCCGGCGCCCACCACCAGGAAGGCCAGGCCTGCGCCGGCCGGGCCCAGCCAGGCCGGCCACTGCGCCGCCGTGCCGCCGCCCGACAGCACGAGCAGCGCAAACGGCATGATCGCCAGGCCGCCGAACTGCACCAGCGTGCCCTTCCAGATGTAGGGCACGCGCCGCCAGCCGAGTGCGGAGCGGTGGTTGTCGGAGCGAAAGCCGATCAGCGCGCGCAGCGGCGCAAACACCACCGGCAGCGCCAGCATCACCGCCACCAGCGAGGCCGGCACGCCGAGCTCGACGATCATCACGCGGTTCAGCGTGCCCACCAGCAGCACCAGCGCCATGCCCACCGACACCTGGAACAGGCTCAGCCGCAGCAGCCGGCTCAGCGGCATCTGCGGCGTGGCCGCGTCGGCAAAGGGCAGCCAGGCGGTGCCGAAACGCGACCAGGTCTGCATCAACGTGCGGGGGATGTCGATCATGGTCGGCGGGTATCGGCTCGAAGTCGGCTCAGGGCAGCGTCAGCGCACACGCGGCATGCGAAACGGCAGCATCAGCCGCACCGCGGTGCTGGCCACGCGCGGCGCGTTCAGCGTCTCGTGCACGGCGCTGACACGTTCGCCCAGCAGCGTGGCACCCACCACCGAGCGGGTGTAGAACGGCGTGTCCTCCAGCGTCTGCTGCACGCGGGCCGGGTCGCTGCCCTCGCTGCGCATGCGGCGCTGGATGCGCCAGCCGGTGCGCTGCAGCGTCTGGCGCGGTGGCGGCTCGAAAGCCTCGTTCGTGCCGTCGGCACGGAAGCGCTGCGCGATCACGCGGTCGGCGCCCTGCTTCTGGCGCACGTCGTAGATGACGGCCGTGCTGCCGTCGCGCAGCGGCGCGCGCGACCAGTCCCAGTCGGTGAAGGGGCGGTCGATGGGCTCGTCGCCCTCGTTGCTGTCCAGGTAGGCGTGGCCCTTCCAGCTGGCGCGCGGCGCGTCCATCTCCACCTCGATGCGCGAGCAGGGTGCGATCGGCCCCCAGCGGTGGCGCCCGCCGTCGTCCAGCGGCGCGTTGAAGGTCGACAGGCCCTGCGGCCACACGCGCACGCGGCCGCGCACCTTGTGCGGAATCGGCATGCCCACTTCGTTCAGATCGAGCGTCAGCGACTGCCCGTCCCAGCGCAGCGAACTCGGGCCGACGACGAATTCGGTGGCGCTGCGTTGCACGCTGGCCTGGCTGCGCTCGGTCATGGTCCAGCGCTTGCCGGCGTCGCCGTACAGCGCCACGTTGATGGCGCAGTGGTCCTGCGCCTGGGTGGCCGGGTTGCGCTTGAAGGCCCAGGCATAGTAGGGAGAGAAGACACTGCCGACGAAGGCGATGATGCTCAGCGCGTGGCGGCCGTCGTCGCTGATGGCGTCGACGTACCACCAGAGATAGGCGCCCGGCGCGACCGGCTGGTCGAACCGAGGTGCGCCATCAGCGCCTCGGCCGCCCGTTGGCCCGACAGCGCCGCCATCGGCACGCCCGGCCCCGGGTGCACCCCGCCACCCGCCAGGAACAGCCCCGGCACCGCCGAGCTCGCCCCCGGGCGCTGGAACGAGGACATCCAGCCGTGCGTCGCCTGCCCGTACAGCGCCCCGCCACTGGCCGGAAACAGGCGATGAAAGTCCGCCGGCGTGCTGAGCTGCGCCTGCGGCGGGCTCAGGTCCAGCTGCAGGCCGCAGCCATGCAGCAGCGCCAGGCTGTGTTGTCGACATGGTTCGGTCTCCTGGGCATCGAAGGGCCGGCGGTCGCCGTCGGCTGGTGCATTCACCAGGCACAACAGCCGCTCGGGGGCGCCGGCGGGCCACGCGGCACCGTCGCTGCGGTCTTGCGCGCAGACATACACGGTGCCGGCGCGTGGCAGCCGGCGGTGACGGAAGATGTCGGTGAATTCACCGCGGTAGTCGTCGTCGAAGAAGACGTTGTGGCGCACCAGCGGGAAGCCCGCGGTGGCCGTGCAGGCCTGCCAGGTCAGCGCGGACAGCGAGCGCTTGTGGCGCGGCAGCGGCGGTGCGGCGCGCTGCACCGCGTCGCCCAGCAGCCCTTCAGCCAGCGCCTGCGGCGCGCCGTTGAAGACCACGGCGTCGGCCATGATCTGCTCGCCGCCGGCCAGCACCACGCCGCTGGCCCGGCCGTCGTGCAGCAGGATGCGTTCACACGCGGCGCCGTAGCGGATCTGCGCGCCGCGCTGCTGCGCCAGCGCTGCGAAGCTTTGCGCCACGGCGTGCATGCCGCCCTGCACGCTCCACACGCCGTCCAGCTCCACCTGCGCCACCAGCATCAGCGTGGCCGGCGCCTCCCAGGGCGATGCGCCGCAATAGGTGGCGTAGCGGCCGAACAGCTGGCGCAGGCGCGGGTCGTGGAAGTGGCGGCCCAGGCTGCGCCACAGGCTCGTGAACGGGCCCAGGCCGGCCAGCGCGCCCAGGCCGCGCGGCCCGAGGTCGCGCGACATCGACCACAGCGACGGCCGCGGGCCGCGGATGTAGGGCCGCTCCAGCGCCTGGTAGACCGCGCGCGCCTGGTCGCAGAAGGCCGTGAAGCGGCGCGCCTCGGCCGCGCCGGCGAATTCGCCAATGGCCTGCGTGGACTGCGCGCGGTCGGCGTGCAGGTCCAGCCGCTGGTCGTGCCCGCGCCAGGCGTGGCGCGCCAGCACCTGCAGCGGCGCCAGCGGCGGCAGGTCGGCCAGCGAGCCACCGGCCTCGGCCAGGATCTGCTCGAAGACCCAGCGCATCGTGAACACCGTGGGCCCGGCGTCGATGGCCGCGCCACCGATGTGCACCTGGCGCATCTTGCCGCCGGGCGTGGCGGCGGCTTCCACCAGCGTCACGCGCAGCCCGCGGGCGGCCAGCAGCAGCGCGCTGACCAGCCCGCCGATGCCGGCGCCGATGACCACCACGTGCGCGTCGCGCAGCGGGGTGCGGGGCGGCGGGGCGCGGCGCTCAGCCATAGACCCGGCCCTGCCAGCGGCCGCGGATCGACAGCGGCACGAAGCGCACGAACATCGATTCCGAGAAGTAGCCGCCGCCGTACGCCGCGCGGATGGCGTCCTGGTGCGCGCCGCTGCGCGCGTAGCGGTCCATCGCGGCGGCGCTGCTCCACAGGCTGAAGGTGGCCTGGCGCAGCACCGGGGCCTCGCCCAGGCCGGCAGCCAGCAGGCAGCCTGGCGCGGCGGCCAGCGCGGCCTCGGCCGGTGGCGACAGGCGCCAGAACGACAGCGCATGACGCGGCCGGATCGAGGCGCGCGTGAGCGCGGCCACCGGGCCGTCATCGGGCGCGGGCACCGGTGCGGTGGGCTGCATCGCGGCACCGGCCCAGCTGCCCTTGCTGGCACAGGCGCGCAGCACGGCCACGCACAGGTCACGGGCGCGGGCGCGGTAGCCGGCCATCACCGGCGACCGCTCGACGAACGCGGTGGCGGCCGCCTCATCGTCGAAGACCAGGAACAGCCCGCCGTGCGTGCCGCTGGGCGCGAGGCCGAAGCCGCCATCGGCCCCGCTGCCCAGCACCTTGACGAAACCGAGGCCCGGCACCGCGCGCAGCGGCCAGGCACCCAGCACCAGCCGGGACCAGGCCCACAGACGCGCCGCAGGCCGCACGTTGCACAGCAGCAGCACGGCCACGGTGCCGGCCACACGGGGCGCCGGGCCGTGCTGAACCGCCCTGCCCTGCGGCCCGTCGGCGGGCTGCGTCGGCACCGAGCGCAGCGGCGTCGGGGCGCGCGCCATCGTGGCGTCCCCCGCCACCGTGTGCACTGGGCCCGGGAGCGGGTTCGGCTTCACTGGCGACGCGGTCCGGTCTTAACGGACCGTCACTTCGACGCGGCGCGACGTCGGGTCTTCACCGGTCACGTTGGCCGCGGTCTGCTGCGGCTTCTCCAGCGTCACGCGGGTCGTGGCGATGCCGGAGGCGACCAGCGAATCGCGCACCGCCAGGGCCCGCTGCTTGGCCAGCTCCTGGTTCTGCGCCAGCGTGCCGGCGGCCGAGTGGTAGCCCGAGATGCTGATCTTCGCGGCCGGCTTGGCCTTCAGCTCATCGACCAGCGCCGCCAGGCCGGCAGCCTGCTGGTCCTGCAGCGTGGGCGAACCGAGCTCGAAGAACAGCACCGAACGGGCGGCCTCCACCATCGGCGGCGGCAGGCCTGCGGCCTTGGGCGCCCCAGTGGTCTGCAGGCCCGGCCAGGCCTGCGCCATGGCGGCCCCGTACACCGGCTTGTAGGCGCCCTGGTGGCAGGTGGCGCAAGACACACCCGGCGTGTCGCCGTTGGGGCCCTTGCGGGTGACCGGCAGCGTGTCGCCCAGCGGATCGAGGTAGTTGCGGTTCAGGTCGCCGGCCATGCGGATGCCATGCCAGGCCGTGGTGCGCTGCGGCGAGCTTTCTTGCCAGTTGCCGAACGAACGTGTGTTGTGGCAGAAGGTGCAGTTGACACCGAGCGACTGCGACATGTGAATCATCAGCGCATACGTGCCCTCGGTGGCCTGGATCGAGGCCACGTGGTCGCTGGGCAGCGCCGTGGGGCCGGCCACGCGGATCGTGGTCTGCTCCTTCAGGTACGGCGTGACGGGGTCCGACGGCAGCGACGACAGGTTCACCGCCGGCAGCGGCGTGTTCTGGCCGTTCTTGTTGCCGATGAAGTCGGCGCGCTTGTCCTGCGCCAGCGGCTGGTACCAGGTCTGCGCCGGCACCGGCTCGCCCCGGTGGCAGGTGTAGCAGGTGACGCCGGTGTTGGCGACGTGCTTCTTCCAGTCGACGTTGACGTGCTGCGTCATCTCGATCATGCGCCGCGCCACGACCTTGGTGTACTTGCTGTCGTCGGCCAGGTTGGCCGGGTTGTGGCAGTAGTTGCAGCCTTCCTTGGGCGACACCCAGGCGGTGATGGCCACCATCTGCGCGGTGAACTGGCCCACGCTCAGGTCGCCCAGCACCTTGACGTTCTGGTAGATGTCCTTGGCCTTGGGGCCTTCGGGCGAGCCCGTGGGCAGCTCCGGCGGCGGCTGGTTCAGCGGGATCTGCTTGGCCACGGTGCGCGGGTTGTAGACCTGCTCCATGCCCGTGCCGCGGTAGCCCGACTGCACGCTGTCCACCGGCGGGCGTTCGCAGCCCGCCAGCAGCGTGGCCGCGGCCAGCACCACCAGGGTGGAAGAAATTCGTGTGATCACGCTCATGGCTTGGCTCCTTGCAGCGCGGCGGCCGGATCGACCATGTTGCCGAACACCGGCGGATAAGGCGGGGCCACGCCATGCTGCACGGCCCACAGGTACCAGTTGTCGACCACCGTACCGGTGAGCAGGATGCCGATGCCGCCGGTCAGCGGGCACAGCACCGCAAACCACCAGGCCCAGCGGTGGATGGATTCCATCGTCGCGTTCCAGCCCATGGTCCAGCGCCAGAACAGCGCGGCACGCTCGCTGGCGGTGCCGCGGTCGACGATCTGCTCCAGCTCACGTTCGCCGCCGAAGCGACTGACCGCCAGGATGGTGGCGCCGTGCATCGCAAACAGCAGCGCCGAGCCGTACAGGAACGCGATCGACAGCGCGTGGAACGGGTTGTAGAAGAGGTTGCCGTAGCGGATGGAGAACGCGGCCGTCCAGTCCAGGTGGCTGAAGATGCCGAAGGGCACGGCCTCGCTCCAGCTGCCCATCAGCACCGGCCGGATCAGGCCCAGCACCAGGTACAGCCAGATGGCGGCGGCAAAGGCCCACGCCACGTGCGTGCCCAGCCCCAGCGCACGCGCCCGGGTGTACATGCGCACCCACCACAGGATGATCGACGTGGTGATGAACAGGCCCGCCATGTTCCACCAGCCGCCCTCGTTCAGCGGCGCCAGGCCCAGGCCGTACTTGGGCGACGGCGGGTCCAGCGACAGCCAGAACAGCTGGCGGATGAACTGGATCGGGTCCCAGTTCACCGAGGCCAGCATGTTCATGCCGATGATGACGAAGCCCAGCGTGCCGAGGATCAGCGAGACGATGCCCAGCCGGCCCAGGTAGATGGGGCCCAGCTGCGCCATGCCCAGCTTGCCGGCCAGCGGCAGCGCGATGGGCGTGCCGTCGCGCGGCAGGTCGCCACGGCCCAAGGGCACGCCGGCGTGGCCCGGGCTGGTGGCCCGGACGGTGGTGAATAGGTTTTGGTACTCGATCATGCGGTGCTCCTGTGTGCGCTGAGGTGGCCTGGGCGGCTCACTTCATCGGCCACTGATTCCAGATGGGCATGTTCAGCCACCAGCCCCACCACTCGGGCCAGCCGCGGGTCCAGAAGGGACCGCTGATCACGATGCACACGGCGCTGAAGAACACCGCCGCCAGCGCCAGGAACAGGCCCAGCCGGTGGATGCCCAGCGAGCCCACCGAATAACCGATGGCGTCGCGGAAGAAGGTGTCTTCGTGGTCGGTGGTCTTGCACAACTCGCCCTTGGGCGGGTTGCTGGCCGACAGGATCAGGCCCCCGTGCATCGACAACGCCAGCGTCGTCGTGAAGAAGAACGTGATGGCGATCATGTGCGCCGGGTTGTAATGGAAGTGCAGGTACTGGTAGCCCACGTTCGACACCCAGTCGAGGTGGCTGAAGATGCCGTAGGGGAAGCCGTGCCCCCACGCGCCCATCAGCACCGGGCGGATGACCACCAGCGTCACGTACGCGAAGATCGCGAAGCCGAACGCGATGGGCACGTGGTACTGCATGCCGAGCTTGCGGCAGATCTCCACCTCGCGCAGCGCCCATGAGACGAAGGCTCCGATGGCGCACACGGTGATGATCTGCCAGAGGCCGCCCTGCGCCAGCGGGGCGATGCCCAGGCCGTACGACAGGTCGGGTGGCGCGATGTTGATCTGCCAGAGATTCCACGTCGGGCCCTGCGAGGCGCCCCACAGGATGAGCGCAGTGCCCAGGAACGAGAAGAACAGCGTCGTCACGCCGAAAAATCCGACGTAGAACGGGCCGATCCAGAAGTCGAAGAGATCCCCTCCGACCAGCGTACCGCCGCGAACGCGGTACTTCCTCTCGAAACTCAACATGGCCATATCAATTCTCCAGCCCGCAGCGCTCAGGCGCGCCGGGGTGAGTGGTGTGCTGCAAACGGGCGGGCCCCGAAGGCCCCGCCCGTTGCCACTGGCGGGACGCCAGTTACTTCGTCGTCGTCAGCGATGCCAGGGCGGTGGGCATGGGCGAATTCGCCGAGGCCACTGCCTTCTTCACCGGACCGTCGAGCCAGTTGTACTTGTTCGTGCTCAGCAGGATCAGATGGATCATTGCTGCAAGACCGAACAGGAAAACACCTTGAACGACGAGGGCCCGCAGGGGGTCCACCAAACGCCAGATTCTCCACATGGTTCCAAGCTCCTAATTCAAATCAAATGCGACATGAAGGTGTAGACAGCGGCTTTCACGCCCCCGAATACGGACCCCACGCCTTCTGCACCCGGCAGCCACGTGCGCCACGGCCGTCCCAGCAATTGCCCGGTGAGGGCAATGACGAGGAACACGACGAAGCTCAGGCCGAACAGCAGGAGTTCCTTGCGGCTCTCGATCTGCTGGTGCGCCCTGTGCGTTGCGATGTGGGTAATGGCCATGATTGACGCTCCTGTCAGGTGTTGCCGATCAAACGATCAGAGCCAGGGACGCCAGATCCACACGAGCATGTGGGCAGCGAGTGCCACGGCGGTGAAGCCGATGAAACCCTGGATGTAATAGCGATGAAACTCCTGCGCTTCGTCGTCGGTGAGGCCCGAAATCGAGCCCTTGCTTTCAGCCATTGGAAATCTCCTTTAGCTTGGCCGGATGGCCAGCCGCGCGTAAAGCCCGCGCGACAAGGGCGGTCACGGCCGGGCGCCGCAACGTGGTGGCCGGGGTGTGCAGGCACACCCCGGGCTTGATCGGATTCACAGGCTGCAGCGCGGCGTTCATGCGCTGACCTTGGGCAGTGCGCCGGTGCAGGCCATCGAGGCCCGCGCCGCATTGACACGCTCTTCGCCGTGGCGGCGTGCGTCGGATTCGGCCTGGTCGCGCCAGCGCTTGGCGGCGCTGATGCGCACCAGCACCGGCTGCGCCTCCACGGCGTCGTGCAGCAGGTCCTTGGCGTCGTCGTCCCAGGGCAGTTCGCCCGTGTAGCGCGCGGGCGTGGCGTCGACCTTGTCGAGCTCGGTGCCCAGCGGCAGGATGTGGAACAACGCGTCGAAGAGCGCGTTGCAGAACTCCTGCACGATGTAGGTCGCGCCGCCGTAGCCCATGAAGGGCGTGCCGGTGTGGCGGCGGATGATCGCGCCGGGGAAGCTGGCGGGGATGTAGGCCGGCTTCGGCCCGTGGCCACCGCCGCCGATCTCGGCCAGGTACATGCGCTCGTTGTACGAGCCGAACATCACGAGCGGCGTCTTCTCGTGCGTGAGCCGGCGCACCGTCTCGTTGTCGGTCTTCTCGCCGGCCTTGCGCGAGATCGCAAAGTTGCACGGCAGCCCGAGCTCGTCTTCCAGGAAGTGGCGGATGCCGCGGGCGTAGGTCTCGTTGGCCACCACCGCGAAGTTGGCGGTGCCGAAGAAGTCCTGCGTGACGCTGCGCCACAGGTCCCAGATCGGCTTGATCGTGGTGTGCTTCTCGCGCTGGATGAAGGGCTCCGGGTCGAGGTGCAGCAGCTGGCCGAGTTGCCGCAGGAACGCAGTCGTGCTGTGCAGGCCGATGGGCGCCTGCAGGTACGGGCGCTCCAGCGCTTCGCACAACATGCGGCCGTACTCGCGGTACATGCAGATGTTGACGTCGGCCTCCACCAGGCGCGACACGTCGGCCAGGTGGCTGCCGAGCGGGAACACCATGTTCACCTCGGCGCCGATGCCCTGCACCAGGCGGCGGATCTCGGCCAGGTCGCTGGGCATGTTGAAGGTGCCGTAGCAGGGGCCGATGAGGTTGACGCGCGGCTTCTCGCCAGCGGGCCGTTCCTCGAAGGGCGTGCGCTGCGGCACCTTGCGCAGGCCGTACTGCGTCCACAGCCAGAACATCGCGCGGTTGGCGCATTGCCACTGGTCTTCGTCGATCGTGCGCGGCAGGAAACGCTGGATCGTCGTGCCTTCGGGCGTGACGCCGCCGCCGATCATCTCGGCGATGGAGCCGGTCACCACCACGCTGGGCAGGTCGGGGTCGAGCGCGGCGTGCGCGCGTTTCATCGCGCCTTCGGTGCCTTCGCGGCCGAGCTGCTCTTCGGCCAGGCCGGTGACGACGATCGGCAGCTCGTGCGGCGGCAGCGCGTCGGTGTAGTGCAGGACGCTCGTGACCGGCAGGTTCTCGCAGCCCACCGGGCCGTCGATGATGACCTGCAGGCCCTTGATGGCGGTGAAGACGTACACCGCCCCCCAGTAGCCGCCCGCGCGATCGTGGTCGATGACAAACATCAGATCATCTCCTCGGCCTTGCGCTTCTTCAGGAGCTTGATGACCTGGCGCTTGGTCTCGGCGCGGAACTCGGGGCGCTCCTGCGGCACACCTTCCCAGACGCCGGCCTTGTCGCCGCCACCCACGTCGCCGAAGAACTCGCGCATCTGCTCGAAGCGGGCCTTGTTGCCCATCGCGGCGTTGACCACCTGCGCCAGGCTGCCGGCACCGGCCGGGCCCATCAGCGGGCGGGCGGAAATCAGGTTCGTGAAGTACAGCGACGGAATCGTCGCGGCCTTGGCGGCCTGCACGACCGGCGTGGTGCCGATGGCCAGGTCGGGCTTGAACTCGCGGATGGCCGCGATGTCCTGCTCCAGCGTGGCGCGGTACTGCACATGCACGCCGCGGGCCTGCAGCCATTCCAGGTCGGGCGCGCTCCACGGCGTCTTGGGGCAGGCGCTGCCGACGTAGGGCACGTCCGCGCCGCTTTCGATCAGCAGCCGCGCCACGAGCAGCTCGCTGCCCTCGTAGCCGCTGACCGTGATGCGGCCCTTGATGGGGGTCTTGGCCAGGACCGCCTTGATGGCCGGCAGGAAGCGGTTCTTGGCCGCGTCGATCTGCGCCTGGCCGATGTTGCAGGCGTTGCCAATGGCTTGCAGCCAGGCTTCTGTGCCGTCATGGCCCACGGGTGCCGACGCCACCACGGCACGGCCGGCAGTGACGAACTCGCGCACGCTGGCGGTGTAGAACGGGTGGATAGCGGCCACCGCGGCGCAGTCGAGCGCGGCGTACAGCTCGCGCCATTCGCGCGTGGGCACCACGGGGCCTGCGGCCAGACCCATCGGCTCCAGCATCGCGCCGATGATCATCGGGTCAGCCGGGAACATCTCGCCCAGCAGCGTGACGGTCGGCTTGGCCGATACGCCGTTGCGCGGCGCTGTGACGGGGCCGGCTTCGGCCTCGGTGCGCGCGTACTTCAGCATCGCACCGGCCAGCACGTCCTTGGCTTCTGCGTGCGTGGGCACGCCGAAGCCCGGCACGTCGATGCCGATGATGCGCACGCCGTTGATCGCCTTGGGCAGCAGCTGCAGCGGAACGCCGCTGGCGGTGGGCACGCACAGGTTGATGATGACGATGGCGTCGTACTTGTCGGGGTCAGCCTGCTCGTGCACCGACTCGCGGATGTCCTCGAACAGCTTGCCGGTGACCAGCGATTCGCTGTTGAACGGCACGTAGCCCACGCTGCGGCGCGCGCCGTAGAAATGGCTGGTGAAGGTCAGGCCGTAGACGCAGCACGCCGAACCGCTGAGGATGGTGGCGGTGCGGCGCATGCGCAGCCCCACGCGCAGCGAGCCGAAGGCCGGGCACATGCTCTGCGGCTGCTCGTGCGGGCCGGCGCCTTCGGGCAGCGGGTAGTCCTTGGCGTACTGGGCCAGCACCTCGCTCTTGCCGGAGGACTGGGCTGCGGCAAGCATCGCGTCCTTGCCGGAATGGCAGCCGTGGCCGTCGCCCTGCAGTGCCTGGGGCACCGCCACGGGCACGGGCGCCATGGGCTCGCCTTGCATCGTGGAACCAGGGTCGGGGGACTGCGTGCTCATGGTCGGTTCAGGCGGCGTCGTAGACAACTTCGAGCGTGGGCTTCACGATCTCGTTCTTGCCAACCATGTCGAACAAGGTCGCCGGCTCCATCTTGAAATCGCGGCCGGTCACCTCGTCGCTGAACAGGCTCAGCAACTGGTCCTGGGTCTGCGGCTTGGGGCGCACCGGCGGCGCTTCGGCGACGTTGATCGCCAGTTCTTCGAAGAGCGGCGCCCACTGCGTGCCCGGGCGGCCGATGATTTCGTAGCTGGCGCTCTTGCGGCGGATGTCGTCGTTGGCCGGGATGGTGGCCAGCACCGGGATGCCCGCGGCTTCGGCGAACTTCTTGGCCTCGCCGGTGCCGTCGTCGCGGTTGATCACAACACCCGCCACGCCGACGTTGCCGCCGAGCTTGCGGAAGTACTCCACCGCGCTGCACACGTTGTTGGCGACGTACAGGCTCTGCAGGTCGTTGCTGGCCACGACGATGACCTTCTGGCACATGTCGCGCGCAATCGGCAGGCCGAAGCCGCCGCAGACCACGTCGCCCAGGAAGTCGAGCAGCACGAAGTCGAAGCCCCAGTCGTGGAAGCCGAGCTTCTCGAGCGTCTCGAAGCCGTGGATGATGCCGCGCCCGCCGCAGCCGCGGCCGACCTCGGGCCCGCCGAGCTCCATCGCGTAGACACCGTCGCGCTTGAAGCACACGTCGCCGATGGCCACCGCTTCGCCGGCGAGCTTCTTCTTGCTGCTGGTTTCGATGATGGTCGGGCAGGCCTTGCCGCCGAACAGCAGGCTGGTGGTGTCGCTCTTGGGGTCGCACCCGATCAGCAGCACCTTCTTGCCCTGCTGCGCCATCATGTAGCTCAGGTTGGCCAGCGTGAAGCTCTTGCCGATGCCGCCCTTGCCGTAGATGGC
>LNFM01006832.1_pt1 | contig 18445 bp, 15 predicted proteins | sample 596031 | NCBI WGS metagenome assembly LNFM01 (sample SAMN04254537, study PRJNA301005) | activated carbon metagenome | isolation source: dual media filters at the Ann Arbor, Michigan drinking water treatment plant | place: USA: Ann Arbor | reverse complement strand
CTGTCCATCGAACCCACCACGCTGCCCTTCGGCAGCGTTTCCGGCGAACGTCCGCTCGCCGTCGATGCCGCGGGCGTCATACCGGATGTCGCGATCGCGCGGCTCGCGATCGATGCGGAGCCCGTGGTGGTGGATGCCCCCGAGGTCGATGCGCCCGCCCCCGATGCGGTCATCGCGCGGGTCGACAAGCGGCGCGACGAGCCGCGGCCGAAGCCGGACGCGGGGACGCCGGCCGTCACCCCGCCCGATCCTCCTGTGGGGGAGCCCGGCAACCTCGAGGTCCGGACCCGGCGTGGCAGCTCGTACCTGCTCATCATGCTCGATGGCAAGCTGCGCGGCCCGACCCCCGCCAAGCTCAAGCAGATTCCGCCGGGCCGGCACACCATCCAGCTCTTGAACCCGGAGACCAACGACGTGGTGTGGGAGACGACCATCTCGCTCGACGCCGGCGAGTCGAAGCTGGTCCAGCAGCCGTAGGCGCGTCCGGCACCTCGAGGTACCGGCGCGATCGTGAAGGGCCGGGGAGCTGGAACCTGGCCGTACCGGCCCCGGGCGAAACCACCCGGGAGTCAACGACTTGGCCTCTGGCCAGGTCCTTGCTCTAGACGTCGACCATGCGATTCAACCCCCTCGTTGCCCTGCTGCTCACCGTTCCCGCCTGCGCCACCAACGACACCCCCGACGCGTCCGACGAAGACGCCGCTGCCGTGCAGGCCGCGCTTGACCTCGAAGACGGCGGCTACGCGTACGCGGACGAAGCGCCGCAGTTCGGCGACCCGGCGGCCTTCGCGCGCGCGGATCTCGAGACGACCGCACCGTACGCCGATGCCTACGCGACGGACGCTGCGGTGACGGCGATCGAGCGGGCCGAGGGGGCGCGCGCGCGGACGATGATGCTGATGTGGGGCCGCCTGCCGCGCAACGAGGCCGACGGCGTCCGCCACGACTGGACCGGTTCGTTCACCGCATCGCGCGGCGCGCTCGTCGTGCGACGCGTGATCGCGTTCGAGGATGCGACGGATGCGGTCGCGCCGCGCACGGATCGCCGGTCGGTGAGCTTCGCGTCGAAGACGGGCCCGCGCGCCGACGGACTCGTCGTGACGGTCCTCGATCCCACGCCGGACGCCGCGAGTCCGCTGACGCTGACCTACCAGCCCGCCACCGGCGAGCCGACGGTGCTCACACTGTCGGAGCTGGCGGACGGTCCGATCGTCGTCGACTACGCGGATGGCATGCAGCTCGCCGCGGTCGGGCGCGAGCGCCGCGACGATTGCGAGCACGGCTTCATGCGCGGCCGCTGGCTCCCGCTCGGTCCGAACGTCGGGGCGTACATCGGCGTCGTCGGTGATGGCGAGGGCAACTCGATCGGTCACGTGCGCGGCATCTACGGCCAGCGCGAGGGTGGCGAGCCCGTGCTGTTCGGCAAGTTCATCTCGAACGAGGGTGCGGTGCATGGCCTCATCCGTGGCACCTACGCCGACGGTGAGCTCCGCGCGGGCTGGATCGTGGAGGGTGGCGAGCATGGCCGGCTCCAGGGCGCGTATCGCATCGCCCCGGACGCTCGTGCCGGTCGCTTCATCGCGCGGTGGGCGGACTCGACCTGCGCGGAGTGATCAGGGCTCGGTGACATTGCCGTCGACGCGCCCGGGGGGCTCGATGACGACGGCATACACGATGGCGCCCGTGCCGAGCGCGACGATCGTCCCCGCGATGCCGATGGCCCACCAGTTCCGGTACCACGGAGTTGGTGGGTCGTAGCGCAACGGCAGCTCGCGCGGCTGCTCGGGACTCGCCCATGCGAGCACCTCGTGGCCGGCGGTGTCGTACGCCCGCAGGTGCAACTCGACCGACGTCGTCGTCGCGGCCTCGATCGGTGGCAACACGAGCCGCGTGGGGCGCTGGGCATCGAGCACCAGATCCGCGGCCTGCCAGGTCTCCTGGCCCCGCGTGCGCACGAACAGCGACGCGCGCGACAGGAACTTTGCGGGGTCGGCCACGACCTCGATCTCGAGCGGAATCGGGGCTCCGACGCGCAGCCCGGGGGCCCACTGGACGTCGAGCGCCGGCGTGGGCGACGTCGCCTGCTCGTTGCGCACACGCTCGAAGACAAACGTCGCCTTCGGCGACAGCGTGTACGAGAGGAAGTGACTCGGATCGAGGGCGAGGAGGCGCGCGAAGGCGGCCTTGGCCGTCGGCTCGTCATCGCCGTAGGCCGCCGCGATCCCGCGCAGCTCCCACAACCGGACATGGGAGCGGTGATCGAGCGGTCCGCCGCCGTCGGCGGCGGCGAGCGGCGCGGCCGCCAGCTCGACGTCCTGCGCCGCCAGGGCCTCGGCGCCGCGGTCGATCTGCGCGAGGCCATCCCCACGCGGCGTGCACGCGGACCCGTTCCAGTAGGCCTCGGCCTGACACGCCGGCCGGAGCGTCGCGGTCGGGGTCCGCGCCGCCGGGGAGCACGCGGCCACGACCAGCATGCCCAGCCACCGCATGAGGCTACGGTATCACTCGGCGAGCGTGATCGCGCCCGTGCAGTCGCCGAGACCGACATTCCCGGCGGCGTCGGTGAGCACGACGCAGAACACGACGGTGCCCGGGTCGAGCGCCGCGACCCCCAGGTCCGTGCAGGCCGGGGGAGGCGTGCCTGGAGCGATGGCGCCGACATCCGTCACGTTGAGCTCGAGCGAGCCCGTGATCATCGCGCCCCCGGCGACGATCGGATCGGGGGCGATCGCGGGCAATGCGAGCTCCGTGACCACCGAGGGGCTGCGGCAGTCGTGGACGCGCGCCGAGCCAGTACCGAGGTCGCCGTCGGCATCCGCGTACTCGACGGTGATGACGAGATCGTCGCGCGTATCGTCATCGACCGCGAGCTCGAGGGGGACGGTCATCGTGATCGTCGCCGACGGCGCCGGATCGGGGTCGCTACAGGCGGCGATGGCGAGCACCAGGACGAGCGGCTTCATGGGTTGGCCTCGATCTGGATGGTGGGGCCCACGTCGAAGGCAACGATGCCTCCCATCGTCGGCACCTGGTCGAAGTAGAGCGCGATCAGCACCGCCGTCGTGCCCGCGGCGGGCTGCATCGTGATGGACCCGTCCGCGTCGGAGCGGATGCCGACGTCGGGCGGCACCGTCCAGGAGTAGACGAAGTTGAACACATCGCCTTGCGCCGGCGGTCCCCCGGCGTCGTACGTCGTCGGGCCGAGGTGGCCGTCGTCAGGCGCCGTCGTGAGCACGATGTTGCGCCCGTCACCGAGGGAGAGGATCACGGCCGTGAAGGGCATGTCCGCGTCGCGGGTTTCGAAGTCCGAGACGGTATGGACGAGCTCGATGGTGTCACCAGGACGCACCACCAGGGGCCCGTTGTTGTCGAGGCGCGCGCCACCGGGCGAGAACACCGCGATCTGCGGCCGCCGCGGCGGGTTGTTCAGGACGGGCGCGGGGGCCGCATCGGGGGACCGCTTCGCCCCGGCCGCGATCCAGGCCTCGAGCTCCGCGACCTCCGCGTCGGCGAGGGGCTCCGCGCCGAGCGGCATCTGGGTGGCCACGCCGTTGCGATTGCGGATCTTGTCGATGAACAAGCTCTTCGCCGCATCGCCCGGCGCCACGCGCAGCCGATCTGGCTTCTCGATGCCGGGGCGGTTCACGAGGTACGCGTAGGTCAGCGCCGGCGTCGAGAGGTTCGGCTCGAACTGCCCGTTGTGACAGAGCCCGGGCTGACCCGAGCACCGCTTGGCGAGGATGCGACCGTGGATATCGTCGAGGCTACCCGGCGCGGCCGTCGACGGTACGGCCAGTGGATCCGGCTCGGGGGCGGCGTCGACCATCGTCTCTCCGAGATCGATGTCGTTACCGCAGGCGGCGAGGGCGGCCACGAGGAGGAGGCGCCTCACGCCATCACCTCGTCGATCACGAGGCCGGGCCGCGCGCCCTTGTCCTCGAGCGCATCGGTCAGGCGATCGCCGTGACCGAGGACGCCCATCGCGGTCATCACCGCATCGATCGTCTCGTACCGGCCCGAGGTCCGGCCCGGCTGGGTGATGCCCGTCGGGGCGATGACCTGCCCGCCCCGGATGTTCGGACCGAGCGCGAGCATCCACACGTCGCGGTCGCCGTTGTCGCCGAGACCGTGGTCGATGCCCGACCGACCGAGGCTGTCGGGGTTGTTGCCGTTGAAGAACAGGTGCCGGCCGTGCTCGGGCAGGACGATCATCGTGGTCGTGTCCCGCAGGTCGGGGTCGGACTGGATGAAGTTCCAGAGGTGGTTCACGCACGCATCGGCGACCTGCTGCCCGCGCAGGTAGCCGTTGAAGTCGCTGTGGCAGACGTCGACGTCGAGGAGCGTGATGGCCATGACGGATGGCTTGAACTTCTTGAGCACGCGTTCGGCGTGATAGACGGTCTGCGCGTCGGGCGTGGGATCGATGTCGCCGTCTTCGTTCAACGTCCCGATGCCGAAGGACTGCGGGAAGTACGACTCGTAGGTCGAGTCCGAGTAGATCTCGGCGAGGTGCGCCTGGATGCGCGCGTTGTCCTCCGTCGCGAGGTGGACGATCGGATCGTCCGTGGCGAACGTCGGCGAGTTGCCATCGAGCACCGAGGTCAGGCGCGCCGTCGCCGCATCCTCGGCAGGATTCGACGGAATGATGGGCAGGTCATCGATCGTCTGGATGGTCAGCGAGCGCTTGCCGCTCGTGATGATCGGGACGAGCGACTGCATCGCCGCCGGTGGCTGGAGATAGACGCCCGCGTAGCGCGGCCCGTAGTCGAGGTTGTCGCTCGCGATCAGGGCGCGGTAGAAGCCGCCGATCTGCGAGATGTACCAGGCATCCGTCGCCGGCGCGCCCGTGGCCTGGCGGTGGAGCTCGAAGATCGTGGGCACGGGGAGGTGGGCGTCCGCCCGGTTCTCGAGCCGGTTGTAGAAGCCCGAGAGCAAGCAGCCGTGCCCCTGGAGATGACCCGGCGGGCCATCCGCGTAGCGGAGGTTCGTGACGAGAGTGCCCTGCAGGTGCAGCGGGGTGCTGCGCGGCGTCGGGAGAGCCAGCGGGCGGGCGGCAGCGGCGTATTCGGGCGCGACGTTGGGGGCGCCCTGGCTGCCCGTCGCAAAGCCCGTCACGAGTGGCGTCGTGCCGAACAGGTTCGGCATCGTCGCGCCCTCGGCCATGCCGAGCGATTCGTTCAGGCGCAGTCCACCGCCGATACCGACGATGATCACGCGCTGGCCATTCGTGGCGGCCTTCGCCTTGATGAGCGGGCCGAACGCGCGCGTCGTGGCGGCGGCGGCGGCCCCGGCGAGTCCCCAGCGGAAGAGGTTGCGTCTCGAGAGCGTCATGGCGTCCTCCTACTGGCTCTGGTACTCGCGCGATCCGGTGAGCGCGCGGATGATGGTGCGGGGCCCGACGGCGGGGTCACTAGCCCACTCGTCGGTGAAGACGGCCAGCTCGTACGCATTCGGCTCGCGGCCGAGGAGGCGTCGGAACTGGTCGCGGATGAACGCTGCGGCCTCGACCTCGGACTTCTCCGGTAGCTGGATCTCCTCGGAGCTCACGAGCCCCGCGACCACGAGGTTCCGCAACGGGGCGGAGTCACCGATGCCGTCGAGCGCGCCCGAGAGCTGCGCTTCCTCGTCGAGCTGGAACGCGAACGCGGGCGAGCCCTGGAAGCTGACGGTCAGCTCGTAGCTCTCCGGCGAGCGCCCGAGCAGGTCGGCGTAGAGTCCGCGGAGGAACTGCGTCGAGGTCTTCGCGCGCGGTGCCCGCGTGCCCCCTTCCGCCTCTCCGGCGGTGGCCGGATCATAGTCGTACGTGGTGTCGGTGCACGCGGCGAGCGCGAGCAGCAGCAGTAGGCGTTTCATTGGTCGAAGTACTCCCGCGAGGACATGACGGCACGCACGAGGTCTCGCGCGTCAGGGGCTTCGGCGTCGAGGGTATCGACGAAGTGCGCGAGCTCGACGGCCGAGGGTTCGCGCGCGAGATAGCGATTGAACACGCGACGCACGATGGCCTCGCGATACGCCTCGCTCTCGAAGATGATGTCGAGGAGGTCGTCGTAGCTCGCGCCGTGTCGGTGGAACATGAGGCCCGCTGGCGATCCAGGGATCAGCGCGCCGTTGATCATCGAGCGGCCGTTCTCGAGGTCGTCGGCCTCGGCGATCTTCATGAGGAAGTCGTCGAATAGCGTACGCACGCGACCCTCGGGCTCGCCGGCGAGCACGTAGTAGGCGTACGCCTCCGCGTACCGGCGCTCGATCGTGGACGACGCCATGCCGGCCATGAAGTCCGTGCGCGCCGTCCGCAACGCCTCGCGCTCCGCGAAGTACGTCGGCAGCATGTCGCACTGACACGCGCACGAGTCCGTCGACGTGCACGTGTCGCAGGCGGGGTTGGTGCCGCGCGTGAGACTGCAGACGAGCTCGTACTGTGCTGCGAGCGAGTTGCCGCCGAAGATGCCGTTCTCGAGCTCGCCGATGAACACGTCCCCGAACTCGCTGCGCCCGAGGCGTTCGTCGACGAGGGCCGCGCGTACGCTCGGCGCGTTGCCAGCGGCGGCGAGCCGGCTCGTCGCGTCGGCCAGCTCTGTCTCGCTCGGCGGCTGTCCCGCCAGGTCGAGCGTCGCCCGCCGGACGAACCGCTGGAGCGCGGCCTCCGAATCCATGTCCCCGCCGACCGGCTTTTGCCCCCCGACGGTCTCGTCGCAGGCGGCCAGGGCCAGTAGTGGTACGACCCATCGTAGTCGCATGTGTGTCCTCCCTCGCAAGCGGGATTGCCTCGTGCAACGGGAGGGCCATCGCGGAACCCGGGGTATCAGCGGGTTAGGCCGTCGCGTTCTCCCACGCTGTCCCGCGCAGCGTCGGAATCGTCGACGCCGGGGCGAGGCACGCTAGCATCGCCGCGCCCATGCGTTGTGTTTCCCTCCTTGTCCTGTCCGCGTGTGCCGCGGCCACGCCGCCCGTCCAGGCGCCATCGGTCGACTACACGCCGATCCCCACCGAAGCGCCGCCGCCCCACGGCACCCTCTACGCGACCTGCATGACCGAGGGCACGGTCTCCGCCGCCTACACCGAGGACAGCTCGTTGCTCGTCTTCACCTGCACGGGCAAGCCCGCCGAGGCCTTCTTCAATGGTCTCGCCGCCTGGAGCGCCCGGGAGCAGACCGAGTTCTTTGCGAACGACCGCACCTACCGCGCGACCACGAAGGTCACGGTGAACCTCTTCGGGGTCGACCACTGCTCCGTCGGCAAGGCCGCCGACGATCCCGTCTGCGTCATCACGCTGAACGCGGGCCGCTTCCTCAGGGAGCTGCCATCGCCAGCAGCGCCGTGATCCCCGCGAACAGGTCGTCGCGCATCGCCATCAGGTCGTGCTCGACGCCGCCGTACATGTGAATCGCCGCCTTGCTCCCCGCGGCCTTGAACGCCTTGATGGTCGCCTGACCATCGGCCATCGGGATCATCGTGTCCTCGGACCCATGCAATGCGTCGGTCGGTGCGGGCGCGGGGCCTCCGGCCTTCGGCCACAGGTTCGCCGGTAACCGTCCCGCCACCGGAAACGCGTGCCGCACCTGCGCGGGATGCAGCATGGCCGCCGCGTACGACATCACGCCGCCCTGCGAGAAGCCGGTCACGATGACCTTGCGCCCCTTGGCGCGCGTCTCGACCGCCGCCCAGAGCGCTGCATCGGCCGCCCGGATCTCCGCTTCCATCTGCGCGGGCGTCGACACGCCCGGCGGCTGGTACCACGCGAAGCCATCGCCGTACTTGATGGGGGCGCGCGGCGCGAAGATCACCGCCGCGAACGGTGCGTCGCTGAACAGCTCGATGAAGTTCTCCGGCGTATCGCCGAGGCCGTGGATCGCGACGATGAGCGGTGACGCGTCCGTCACGGCCCCGACTTGCTTCTCGACGAACTGGATCTCGCCGACCGCCACGACCGGCACCTGCTCCGTCGCAGGCGGCGCCTTCGACGACTGGCAGGCCACGAGCGCGAGGGCGACGAGCAACGTACGCATCGGGGGCATCCTGTCAGATGCGGGCCCGTCGTGTATCGTCCAGGCTCGTGACCTCACCGGGCGTGGTGGAGCAGCAGTTTTCGCCGTTCGCCGAGGTCGAGCGCGAGCTCGCCTCCATCATCGCGATCGACCTGTTGCATCTCCTGGGCCCGACGGTCCGGGAGACGGTGTCCGTGGCGAGCCGCCGTCCTGGACCACGTACGACACGGGGGACGCGGCGGTGAAGGTTCCGGAGGGGATGGCAACGCAGGTCGCCCCCACCGAGCCGAAGCGGCTGCCGTAGGCGCGCGACGGTGAGCTACACCGCGCGCGCGCGCGACGCGAGGAAGTGCTTGCGGAGCTCGGGGTCGCGGAGCTTCTGCGCCTTGGCCTGCACCTCGGCGGCGGCGCGGGCGGCGGCCTCCTGTGCGGCGGCCGTCCGACCGGCGGCGCCGAGGATCTCCGCGCGCCAGCGATAGACGTTCTCGGCCCCTTCGGGGCGGGCACCCTCGAGGTTGGCCACGGCCTCGTCGATCTTGGCGATGGCGTCTTCGTGGCGGCCGAGCTTCGAGAGCGCGAGCGCCTGGAAGGTCAGGCCCCAGATGATGCCGACGAGCATGGGCATCTTCTTCGCCCAGTCGGTCGCGGAGCGTGCCATCTCGAGGGCGGCCTCCGGCGGATCGCCCGCGACCAGGTGGGCGAGGGCGATGTATTGCAGCGCACGCACCTCCTGGTAGCGCTCGCGATTCTCGCTGGCCAGCGACATGCCGCGCTCGAACATCGCGAGCGCCGCCTTCGTATCGCCGCGCTGCATCTTCGTCTGACCGAGCGAGACCGCGGCATCGGCGGCCGCCGAGAGGTCGCCCGTCTGCTCGGCGATCTTCAGCGCCCGTGACAGATAGTTCTCGGCCCGCTCGACGTCACCGAGGTCCGAGTAGCACTGCCCGATGTTGCCGAGCTTCAGCGCGATGCCACTGCGATCACCGATGGCCTGGTCGATCTTGAGCGCGCTCTTGTAGTGCGCGAGCGCCTCCTCGTATTCGCCCAGGGCGGCGAACACGATGCCCATGTTGTTCAGGGCCCGCGCCTCGTGGCGCGACATGCCGACCGCACGGTAGATGACGAGCGCCTCGGCGTAGCTCTCGATCGCCTGCTCGAGGCGACCCATGTTCCAGAGGGTCGTGCCGCGCTGATTCAGGATCGTCGCGCGCGCCATGAACACGGGGGTGTTCGGGCGACCCTCGACGCCGGTCGTCGCCCCCGGGCTCTTGTCGACGAGCGCGAGCGCTTGGTCGGCGAGCTTGAGCGACTCCTCGGCATTGCCGACGAGGCGAGCGATCGCCGCTTGCAGGCGCAGTGCCTCGGCCTCGAGGAGCGGATCGCCGGCCTCGCGCGCGTACTGCAGCGCCGGGGAGACGGCCCGCAGGGCCGCGGGGGCCTTGCCGACATCGATGTAGAACTGCGCGAGCGCGCAGTGGGCCTGCGCCATCTTCGCCCGCTGCGCGAGCGCATCGGCTTCCTTGCGGAGCGCGTGGAGCTCGCGCAGCTGCTGCGGACGCTTCGCGAGGCGACGCAGGATCTCCTCGCGGAGGCGGTGCGCGGCGAAGCGGCGCTCGTGGTCGGTTTCGGGGAGGAGCTTCAGGGCGCGGGAGAGCTGGCGGAACGCATCGGCATTGCCTCCGAGCTCGATCGCGTGCTCCGCGGCGTGGACGTAGCGATCGGCGGCCTCGATGTTGTCGCCGGCCAGCTCGAGGTGGCGCGCGATGAGCGCATCGTCCTGGCCGAGGCGATAGCCCGGCGCATGCGCGATGCGCGACGCGACGGCGCGGTGCATCTGCACGCGGTGGTCGAGGGGGATCAACCCGTACGCGACCGTCATCGTCATGTCGTTCTTGAAGCGGTACTCGCCCTCGTGAGGCCCGGAATGGAGCGGCCCAGGCTCGGCCTGGGGCGCGAGAGCGAGGAGGCCGCGGCGCACGAGCTCGTCGAGCTCGAGGCGGACGGCCTTCCCGAGGAGCTCCGCGAGTGTCGCCGCCGCCACGTGACGGCCCAGCACCGCCGCGTGCACGATGACATCCTTCTCCAGGGCCGGCAGACCATCGATCCGCGTGAGGATCAGGTCCTCGACCGTCGACGGGACGTGGATCGGCGCATCCCGGCGGACCCAGCGCAGGAGGCCGGGGAACTCGCTCGCATCGCTGTCGGCCACCAGGATGCCGCGCTCGACGAGGGTGTCGATCAGCTCCTGGATGAAGAACGGGTTGCCGCCGGCGCGCGCGACGATCTGCTCGACGAGATCATCGATGTCGTGGCCGGGGACGAAGCGCTCCGCGAGCAGCGCCCGGCGCGCCGCCTCGGGCAGCTCGTCGAGGTACACGAGCTCGGTACCGAGCTCCTTCGCGAGCTTCAGGATGCGCGGCTCCGGCCGGCTCGTCATGAGGCCGAAGATCGGACGCGGGGTCTCGAGCTTCAGGAGCGCGGCGAACAGCTCCTGGCTGTCCTGATCCGTCCAGTGAATGTCCTCGCCGACGAGGATCACGGGCTTGTCGCCCTCGAGCCGCTGCTCGATGCGGTTCAGCAGCTGAATGAGCACCTGCCGCCGCGCTTCCGGCTCGATGGCCTCACCGCCGGGAATCGCCCCGCGCGCACCGAGGAGCATCCCGACGATCTGGATCGCCTGACGCGCCGACTGCGAGTGCTCTTCGCCCGGGAACATGAGCGGGGCCGCGCGTAGCAACCGCCGCTCCACCTCGTGCGGCTCCGCATCCTCGGCCAGGCCGAGCACGTCGCGTGCGAGGTCCGCGATCACGCCGTAGGGAGTCATCGCCGTCCCGACGCGGCCCTGCGTGCGGATGATCACCGCCTCGCTCGGCGAGATGCCCTCGAGGAACGTGCGCACGACGGTGCGTTTGCCCACGCCAGCGTCGCCGACGATCACGATCTGCCGCTTGCGCTTGGTGACGAGGACGTCGCGCCACGTGTCGCGCAGCGCCTTCAGCTCGAGCTCGCGGCCGGCCAGTTCGCCGGCGGTGCTCGCCACACCCGCGGGACGCCGCTCGCGCATGCGCGCCGAACGCTCCTTCGGGCCGCGCAGGCGATACACGCGGGCACGCTTCACGCCCGGATCGGTGTCCTCGTCGACCGTGCCGGCCTTGCTCGCGTGCGTGCCGCCGGGACTCACCTCATCCGGCAGATCGATCGCGGCCAGCGGCTCGAAGTTCCAGTCCGCCCGGGCCGCCCGGAACACGCGCCCGCCGACGAGGATCTCGGCGCCCCGCGCCTGGCGCGCGAGCTTGTGCGCGAAGGCCGAGGTCGCCTCCTCGAGATCGTAGTGAACCTCTTTGCCCGTGCGCCGGACCGTCGCCACGCCGCGCTGCACGGCGAGCGCGAGCCGCAACTCGGGCTCGACGTCGCTGCCGATGCCGTCCAGCGCATCGACGAGGGCGAGCGCCAGGCGGATCGAGCGGCTCGCGTCGTCCTCGCTCGCCACCGGCAACCCGACGAGCACTCGCAGGGTCGTCTCGTGGCCGAAGCCCGGGCTGCTCGTGATGCCATCATCCTTGCCGGGCGCCTCGAGGATCGCCTCGTGCTTGAACGCGACGTCGCGTGCGACGGTGAAGAACTGCTCGACGAGCTTGGCCGCGCCCGACGGACCGAGGCGCCGCTCGAGCGCCGCCATGCCACGCAGCAACCCCTGCAGCACGTAGACGTACTTGCGTTCGCGTGTCTTGCCTTCGACGCCCGGCGTCGGCGTGCGCGTGCGGACCCGCGAGCCATCGACCTTCGACAGCGCACCTGTCCCGAGGTCGGCGACCGAGGCAGGGACGCTCGACGCCGGGGTGTGCCCCGACGTCACCGGCGCCGAATGGCGCTGCGGGTCGACCGCCGGTTCGCTCCCGAGGGCGACCGGGATCCCGCCCGACGGCTGGAGGGCCGCCGCGATGACGGCCTCGCTGACCACCGCCATCTGCTTGCTCGGCGTCCCGAGCGGAACCGCGCCGGAGGCATCCATCGGCCGCGGCGCGATCACGCGGTGCTCCTGGGGCCCGAGCGTGGCGAGCACCGAGGACAGCGAGGCCGAGTCGACGAGCGTGTTCGTCTTCTGCGCCCATTCGAGCAGGAAGCGCGAGAGGTCGTGCTGGAGGTCGCGCGCCGTCTGGTAGCGGTCGTCGCGATGGAACGCGAGCGCCTTCAGGATGATGCCCTCGAGCGACACGGGGAGCTCGGGCGCGAAGTCCCTCGGGCGGGGGAGGGCCCCGCTCTTCACCAGCTCGAGCGCCTCCTTGCCCTTGCCGTGGAACAGCGGCCGCGCACACACCAGCTCGAACAGCACGATGCCCGCGGCGAACACGTCGCTGCGCGCATCGACGAGCTCGCCCCGCGCCTGCTCCGGCGACATATAGGCGAACTTCCCCTTCACGACGCCCTGCTCCTCGTGGACATCGCGGGCGCGCGCGATCCCGAAGTCGACGATCTTCACCGCGCCGTCCCACGACAGGAGGATGTTCTGCGGCGAGATGTCGCGATGGACGATGCCGAGGGGGGCGCCGAACTCGTCGGTCTTGCGGTGGGCGTAGTCGAGACCCTTCGCGAGCTGCTGGACGATGTACGCGCTGATGCCGTACGGGAGCCGCTGCCGCGCCTTGGCCGCCTCCTGCAGGAGCTTCAGGAGATCCATCCCCTCGACGAACTCCATCGCGAGGAAGTACGTGTCGCCGACGGCGCCGAAATCGAAGACCTGGATGATGTTCGGGTGATTGAGGCCGAGCGCGATCTTCGCCTCGTCCACGAACATCGTCACGAACTGCCGGCTGCGCGCGTACGCGGTGTGAATCTTCTTGATGACGAGCGTCTTCGCGAGGCCCTGCGCGACCGTCGTCTTCGCGAGATACACCTCGGCCATGCCGCCGGTGCCGACCTTGCGGATCAGAGAATATTTTCCGAACTGCTCCATCCCAACGAAGCTCGTCGACGATGTTACCTCAGAGCGGGGTCACGACGAGGTTGTCGAACCACGTGTCCGTCTCCCAGTTGTTGAACGCGAAATACTCGTGCCCCGGGCCTTCGAGCGGCTCGGGATCGTCGAACGTGAGGAACGGCGTGTCCATGTCATCGATGAACCACTGGACGACGTTCTCCTGGCGCTCGATCCGCCAGTGGTAGTGCTGCTTCGGGACGACCTTGGGCGCGGTCCGGGCCTGGACGTTGTCGGCGTGTTCGTCCATGCGCGCGATGATGGACTTGCTGTTGCTCCAGCCGCCGAAGATCAGCTCGTAGCCCGAAGCCATGTAGCGCCCGCCATCGGGGTCGAACGAGCGCCCGTCACCGAAGACCTCCACCTTGATGTCACCGCGGAGCTCGTTGGACCACGCGTCGAAATCGATCCGGACATCGCGGGGGAGGCGCTTGCGCAGCCACAGGGGGTGGTTCTTGGCCCCGCGGGCGGAGAGCTCCCCGCGCACCAGCTCGTAGCCCTTGCCGCTCGCGAAGTAGTTGCCGCCCACCTCGGCGCGCTCGAAGTCGTCGGTCCAGTCATCGGTGATCGGCGCGGGAGCGTCGACCTTGCAAGCAGTTGAAATCACGGCCAGTGCGGCCAGGGCGAGGCGGAGCACGGCGGCACTATAGCCCTCCTCCAGGGTGTCAGAGGGGGCACGTAGACTCATCGTGTGGAAGGCACCCTGTCGCTGTTCGATTGGCGTCCGCCGCCCGCGCCCGAGGAGGCGCCGGTGGCCGGAGAGCCCGTCCAGCCGCGTCCGGTCGCCGGCCCACGCATCGTCGTGTTCGATTGCGAGACCACGGGCACGGATCGTGTCCACGACCAGGTCATCGAGCTGTGCGTGCAGATGGGCATCGCCGAGGATGCCCCGTCGCGGGTGTGGCGGATCAAGCCCGCGGTGCCGATCCACCCCGGCGCGCAGGCGGTCCACGGCATCAGCGCCGAGGATCTCGCCGAGTGCCCGCCGTTCTCGGCCGTCGCAGATGAGGTGGCGGCGGTCTTCGCCGAGGCCGACGTGATCGTTGGCTACAACCTCGCCTTCGACATCGACATGCTGCAGGCGGAGTACAACCGCCTCGGCCGCGCGCCCATCGACTGGGTGGCCAAGCTCGTCGTCGACCCGTTCCGTCTGTGGCAGAAGTGCGAGCCGCGCAGCTTGCAGGACGCTCACCGCCGCTTCGTCGGCGACGAGTTCTCGGCCGCACACAGCGCCAGCGCGGATGTCGCGGCCACGGGGCGCGTGCTGTCCGGCATGCTGCGCAACTTCAAGCTCGAGCATCAGGACTGGGCGCAGATCGCGAACGTCTGCGATCCCGAGCGGGCGAGCTGGCTCGGTCCGTCGCGTCACCTGCGCTGGGATGCGGAGATCATCATCGTCGGCTTCGGCAAGTATGCGGGCATGCCGCTGCACGAGATCGCGGCCGGCCCCGACCGGAGCTTCCTGCGCTGGGTGCTCGAGAAGGACTTCCCGCCCCACGTGATGGAGGTGTGCCGCGCCGCGCTCGAGATGCCGCGCGATCAGCTCGTCGAGTGGGCGCGCGCTCGCTTCGGGGTGCCCGCGCCGACGGCCCAGCCGCCGTTCTTCGCCGGCTCGGGCGCCGGGCCTGGCGCCGGCAAATGAAATAAGGTCGCGGGGTGAAGCGTCACCTCGGATCGATGAAGAGCCTGGTCATTCTCGCGTTGCTCGCGACGCCGGTCGGCGCGAAGCCGGATGCCAACGAAGGGCGGCGTGGTCCGGAGGATCGAGGTCCGATCGAACGCCGCCTGTTCTCGAACGAGACCGAGGCCAGCACGTTCCTGTGGAACGACTGGAACAAGTTCGTGGAGAACTATCACTCCAACTACATCGCCGACGACGACGCGAAGACGGCGTGGGTCGAGGGCGCCCCAGGGAGCGGAGCCGGGCAGTGGGTGCGGGTGGTGGTCACGCCGCTCGAGCAGACGACGCAGGTCCGCCTGAAGATCCGCAACGGCTATCAGAAATCGTCGACGCTCTTCAAGGCCAACGCGCGCGCCAAGGACGTCACGGTGCGGCTCCTGCCGAGCAAGACCGAAGCGAAGATCACGCTGACCGACGCCGAGGGCTGGCAGGAGGTCACGGTCACCCAGGCGAGTGGTCCGCTGCGCGAGGTGGAGCTGCACGTCGGCTCGGTCTACGAGGGCAGCAAGTATCCCGACCTCTGCATCAGCGACGTGCAGGTCTTCGCGACGAGCAAGGTGAAAGACAACCCGGCGTTCGAGAAGAGCAAGCGCGCCGACCTCAAGGCGTGGCGGGCGGCCCGCATCGCGGCCGCGAAGGCGCTGACCGGCAAGAAGGTCGAGCTGCCGACCTACCCCGCGTACGCGATCACGAAGACGGAATTCGAAGGGACGTACGCCGACTCGCTCGCCGCAGTCATCGCGCTCGCGGGGGCGGACCAGCCGTTCGCGAAGGAGTGGAAGGACGCGCTCGCCACCGCGAAGGCGGTCGCCGGCGATCTCGATGCGCTGCCGCGCGCGCAACTCGCTCCGACGAACAAGCAGAAGCTCGTGGCCGTCGACGGCATGCAGATCACGACACTCGGGAACATCGGCGGCGACGACCGCTACAACGACGAGTCGTCACTGCGCCTGCCGATGCTCGGCACGGTGGCCGCGCTGTTCTCCGATCAGCTGCGCGTGCTCGACGTGAAGGACTCACTCAAGGTCAGCGAGTTCGAAGCGCTCACGAAGAAGTGCAAGGAGACCGTCTGGGTCTCGCGAGCCACGGCCAAGGAAGGCACGGGGCCTGCTGCAGTGCGGGCGCTCGTCGTAGGTCGCTGCGGCATGCTCGAGGGCCGCGAGGGCTCGTACATGGGCCACGCGCTGCAGATCCTGGTCTACGACACGAACAACCGTCTCGTGCTCCTCGCGGGCCCCGGTCACGTCGATGGCTACCGCTGGACGGTCGAGAACGGCAAGGCGATGATCACGGGCGGCCGTGCGCTGCTGGATCAAGGGACGATTCTCGAGGCGACGAAGCGCAGCGACGTCGCGACCGCCAAGTAGTGCGCGTCCTGGCCTGCCTCGCCCTCGTCGCATGCGGGGGATCCGCCGCGGATCCCGTGGCGCATCGCGCGCGCAAGGCGGCCTGGGACGTGCGGCCCGCCGGCGGCACGCTCGCGATCGATCCGGGCGCGGCGCCGCCCGAGCTCCTCGACGCGCAGGGCTGCAAGCCGTGTCACGCCGCGATCGTCGACGAGTGGGCCGCGAGCCGCCATGCGCTCGCCTGGACCAACGACATCTTCCAGAGCGAGTACAGCGCGCGACCGCAACCGTGGTGCGTGAACTGCCACGCGCCGCTCACCACGCAGCAACGCGACCTCGCCGGTCCGCAGGCTGCGCAGGGCGTGGACTGCGCGACGTGCCACGTGCGCGACGGCACCCTCGTCAGCGCCGGCAAGGCTCCGTCGTCGCCCCACTCGACGGTCGTCGACGCGACCTTCGGCACGCCGGCGTTCTGCGCCGATTGCCATCAGTTCACCTTCCCCGTGCTGGATCCGCAGGGCGTCGCGGTCGCGATGACCGAGCACCCGATGCAGACCACCGTCGCCTCCTTCGAGGCGGGGCCGTACGCCGGCGAACGCGACGGATGCCTGACGTGCCACGGCAGCAAGCATGGTCACGCCTTTGCCGGCGCCCACGATGACGGCATGCTCACGGCGGCGGTCACGCTGGCCGCCTGCGCGATCGGCGATCGGATCCGCGTGCGCGTCACCAATGCCGCCGCCGGTCACGCCGTACCGACGGGGGACATCCATCGCCACATGTACCTCCGCATCTGGCGCTCGTCGGCGCCCGAGTCGCTCGTGCAGGCCTTCTTCGGCCGTCGCTTCGAGCCCGCACCGGACGGCGGCAAGCGCACCATCTGGGACTCGACCCTCGCGCCGAACGCGGTGAAGACGATCGACGTGACGAGCACCGAGCTCGGCGGCGACGCCGATGAACCGATCAGCCTCGAGCTGACATACGTCTTCATCGTCAACGAGTTTCCGCGCGGCGCCCATGCACCCGACGCCCCGGTCACGAAGTCGATCGCGAGCGAACGGGCCACGCTGGCCGAGCTCCCGGCCTGTGAGGTAGCGCCGGTCCCCTCGGCTCGGTGAGCCGTCCATTCCTTCGGCCATCATCGGCGGCCTCCCGCTCCCACCATCGCGAGTCGTCGGTGAGCTGCCTGTCCGGACGCCCCGGCCGTGCTGAACTGCGCTCTCGCGTGTTCCGCGACGAGCTCGATCGCGTGGTCGGCTATGTCGTCGCCCGTGACGTGCTGGCCCTCGCGTGGGTTCGTCGCGAGATCCGTGATCGCGGCATGGTGTCCGTTGCGACGCGCAAACGTCGACGGACCGCTTGCGCCTACATCGAGCGATCGTCGAGAGTCTCGGTCATGCGCAAACTCATGATGGCCGCGTCGCTCGTGCTCTCGCTTGCTGCTTGCGGCAGCAAGGGCGGGATTGATGGAGCCCTCGACAAGATGGAGAGCTTCAAGAACGAGGCGTGCAAGTGCTCGGACAAGGCCTGCACCGACAAGGTCATGGAGAACATGATGAAGTACATGGGTGAGGCGGAGAAGTCGATGAAGGACGCCAAGCCGTCCAAGGCCCAGGACGAGCGCGCCGACAAGATCATGGACGAGATGGGCAAGTGCACCGAGAAGTTCGAGAAGGCTCCGGAATAAGTACTCCCCCGTCGCGCATGGGAGCGTAGTCCCATCGCGCGGCGACGGTGGCTCGAGGGCGGCGTGACTGCGCGGCGCTCGCCGCCAGGCGACCAGCTGACATCGCGCCGAGAGGTTCGCGCAGCTGCCGCCGAGCGCGCTCCCGTTCGGCGGGTTCAGCTCTCGGCGCCGCCGCCGATGCCGTACTTCTCGAGCTTGTAGTAGAGCGCCGACGTCTTGATGCCGAGCAGGCGCGCGGTCTCGGTCTTGACGCCGTTCGCCTTCGCGTACGCCTTCAGGATGAGCTGACGCTCGAGGTCGTCGAGGATCTCGGGCAGGGAGAGCTCCTTCGGGACCGCGAGCTGATCGTCCTCGGCGCCCCCCTGGAGGAACTGGGGCAGGGCGGCGGGCAGGATCTCCTCGCCCTCGGCGAACACGAGGGATTGCTCGATCGCGTTCTCGAGCTCGCGGACGTTGCCGGGCCAGTGATAGGCCATGATGCGGCCGAGGGCGGCGTCGCCGACGGTGCGTACGCGCGGGTTCGTCTTGGGGCCGAGCTTGCCGACGAAGTGCTGGCAGAGCAGGGGGATGTCCTCGCGACGCTCGCGCAGGGGCGGCAGCTTCACGGGCAAGACGTGGAGGCGGAAGAAGAGGTCCTGGCGGAAGCGGCCCGACGACACCTCGGCCTCGAGATCCTTGTTGGTCGCGGAGACGATGCGCACGTCGACCTCGATCGGGTGCTCACCGCCGACCCGCTCGAACTCTTGCTCCTGGAGCGCGCGGAGCAGCTTC
>LNFM01014801.1_pt1 | contig 18447 bp, 14 predicted proteins | sample 596031 | NCBI WGS metagenome assembly LNFM01 (sample SAMN04254537, study PRJNA301005) | activated carbon metagenome | isolation source: dual media filters at the Ann Arbor, Michigan drinking water treatment plant | place: USA: Ann Arbor | reverse complement strand
GTTTCGGGTTTGAACATGGGACAATTGTCGGATGAAAATCACCCAACAATGCGTCGTGGCGCTGACCTGGACCCTGAAGGACACGCTGGGCGAAACGCTCGACGTGCTTGAAGAACCCGTGGAGTTTCTCGTGGGCGGCAGCGACCTGCTGGCCAAGATCGAAGAAGGCCTGCTCCACCACTTGGTGGGCGACACGATCGAGCTGCACCTGGAGCCGGTGGACGGCTTCGGCGACTACGACGACACGCTGCTCTTTCTGGAGCCGCGCCACCTGTTCCCCGACGAGCTCGAAGAAGGGATGGGCTTTGAAGGCTTGCCGCCCGGCTGCAACCCGGCTGCGCCACGCGACCGGTTGTACTTCGTGAGCGACATTTACCCCGACCACGTGGTGCTGGACGGAAACCATCCGCTGGCGGGTATTGCATTGCGCATCTCGGTGAAGGTGCACGCGGTGCGCGAAGCAACAGAGGCTGAGGTGGGCAAGGGCTCGATGGGCACCGGCTTCTTCCGCATGCAGGTGGACGAACCCGGCGAATTGCAAGGTCCCGGCATCACGCCACCCGGTCCCCGCACCTTGCACTAAGGGTCGGTGTCGCTGCAAGGGCGCCGCCCTGCGGGGGCTGGACTCGCCTCTGTAGCGCTCCGCCGGCGTTCACACCGCGGCTAGGACAACACCAACATGCCTGAAGTCGGGTTCTCCAGCATCGCGTCCAGCGCCGCGATCGGCAGTGGTTTCGAGAACAGGTGGCCCTGGAACTGGTCGCAACCCTGGTAGGCCAGAAAGTCTCGCTGCTCCTGCGTTTCCACGCCTTCGGCCACCACCTGCAGGCTCAAGCTCTGCGCCAACGCGATGATGGCGCGCGAGATCGCTGCGTCGTTGGGATCGGTCAGCACGTCCGCCACAAATCCCTTGTCGATCTTGAGCTGGTCCAGTGGCAGGCGCTTGAGCACCGACAGCGACGAATAGCCGACACCAAAATCATCGAGTGACAGTGTCACACCCAGCGCCTTGAGCATGCCCATCTTGTCGATGGTGATTTCCATGCGGTCGGCCAGCAGACTCTCGGTGAGTTCCAGCTTGAGGCGGTGCGGACGGATGCCGGTGCGCCGGATGGCGGCCATCACCATGTCCACAAAATCAGGGTGGCGGAACTGCCGTACGCTGACGTTCACGGCGATGCTCAGGCTGGCGGTCTGGGGCCTGTTCGCCCAAGTGGCGAGCTGTTCGCATGCCGTCTCCAGCACCCACTGGCCCAGCGGCAGGATGAGGCCAGTGTCCTCGGCCACGGGAATGAAGTCGGCCGGATAGACGAGACCTCGCTCGGGATGTTGCCAGCGCACCAGCGCCTCCACACCAGTGATCACGCCGACCCGGTCGACCTGGGGTTGGTAATACACCACCAGCTGAGTCTCGCGCAGGGCCACCCTCAAGTCGGAACTCACAGCGGCGTTTGCACTGACGGTGGCCTGCATGCCAGGATCAAAAAAGCACACCGTGTTGCGTCCCAGGGACTTGGCCTGATACATGGCCAGATCGGCCTGTTTCAGCAACTCGCCCACATCGCTGTGGTCGCCGTTGAACGATGTCACCCCAATGCTGGGCGTGGCGAAGTGCTGGTGTCCATTGAGCTGGAAAGGTTCGCGCAAGGTGTTGAGCACCTTCTCAGCCAGCGCACGTGCCTTGTAGGCAGCGGCCTCGGGGTCGGTGCTCAGGTCATCGACCATCACCACGAACTCGTCGCCACCCAGGCGCGCCACCATGTCACTTTTTCGAACACTCTGCGTCAAGCGGGAGGCCACCTTTTGCAGCAGCTGGTCGCCCATGTGGTGGCCCAGTGTGTCATTCAGGATCTTGAAGTTGTCCAGGTCAATGAACATCAGTGCGCCAAACTGACCTGTACGGGCGCTGGATGAAAGCGCCTGTTGCAGACGGTCCAGCAACAACTGACGGTTCGGCAGGTCGGTCAGCGCATCATAGAAGGCGAGGTGCCGGATCATGTCCTCCGCCGTCTTGCGCTGGGTGATGTCCCGACCCACAGCCACCCAGTGCGTCACTTCTTCGGCTGTTGCCTGCACAGTGACCACTTCCAATTCGATCCAGAACAGGGCGCCATTCTTGCGGCGCACCATCAGCTCTGTTCGAGCCTGCTGGTTGTGCTGGAGGCTGGCCACCAGGTTGTTGAGGTGGGACATGGCCGGGTCCAGTTCGAGCAGGACACGCGGTGACTGGCCAATGACTTCGGCGCGCGTGTAGCCGGTCTGCTGCTCGAATGCGTCGTTGACGAAGACCATTCGGGGTTCCTGGATGCCCGCGCCGGTTTCGGCGATCGCCACAATGTCGTTGAGCCGGGAGACGCTGGTTTCGAGCAGCATGAGCTGCTCCTGGGAGCGCCGGCGTTCGGTCACATCGCGAAAGTAGACCGCCAGTCCTTCGGCGAACGGGTACGCGCGCACCTCCATCCACTTGCCCAATGTGGGAAAAAACTCTTCGAGTTCCACCCGACGGTTGGTGTTGAGTGATCGGGTGAGCTGGTCCTTGAGCCGCTCGGCCAGTGCGCCACTGAAGTCGTGCCAGACCTCCTGACCCAGCAACTCAGCGGTGGTTTTCTGGAGCAGTCGTTCGCTCTCCTGATTCAGATAAGTGAAACAGCACTGTCGGTCCAGTGTGACGAAGGCCTCCGTGATGCTGGCCAGGGTGGTCGTCAAGCGCATGGCCAGGCGAAGCGTGTCCTGCTGCGCTTGCTTCTGGGCCGAAATGTCCTGAATGGCACCCTGGATGCGCAAAATCTGCCCGTCCTTGTTGCGCACCGCAGTACCCACCGTGCGCACCCACTTGGGCATGCCGCCCTGCACCATGATCTGAATTTCTTCGTCAAAACCTTCGCCGCTGACGGCGCAACGCTCAAGACGCTGTCGAATACCGCTTCGCCACTCGGGGTTGTAGCGTTGGACCATGGAATCGATCGACACCACCTGCGTGTGATCCTGCAAACCCAGGATGGTGGCAAATTCGTCCGAATGCGAAACCCGACCCGTGGACACCTGCATGGACCAACTGCCCGCGCCAGCGGTGTGTTCGGTGAGGTTGAGCCGGCTCTCGCTCTCGCGCAACACATTGAGGTTGTATTGTTCGCTGACTTCGCTCCGACGCCACAGTGTCAAGACGTCTGCTGCGTGCGTGGTCAACAAAACCAGCGCCCCGCTGGCCGCCTGCCGATGCTGGCGGGCAGTGGTATCCAGCAACAGCATGGCCACCTCTGCCCGACCTCCGGTCGCAGGTGCCGGCAACCAGTAAGCATGCCGCATTGCTCCCCACTCGGTGGCCGCGTCTGCATCGCTGAGCGTTCGTTGCTCGCGCAGGTCCTTCACGCTGGTTTCTGTGGATCGCTCCGGGAACGCGTGCGCGCTGTAAAGGGCAGCAGCTGAGGCAGTTTCTTTGGACACGCCATGGCGACCCAGGATCACAGGCGGCGATTGCGTGGTGTCCAGAACCAGGGCCGCAGCGCAGCCCGCCAGTTCGGTGGCGAGTTGCGCCACTCGATGAAACCCCGAAAAATCCCTGCCGATGGACCAAGTGCCCGTTGACTCGAGGTCTGCTTCCTTGACGAGCGCGTCGCGGGGTGTGGGGATTCCATTTCGCATCGCATTCAGGCCCGGTGGATGGTGAGTTCAGGAAAAGGGGATGTTGTCATGTCGCACACACACACATGTGTCAAGCTTCGCAGGTGGAATGTGAACAAGATCACAAGGAAGACTGTGCGTTGGCGAAGCTGTAACAAATCGCTGGCATTTCGTTACTTCTGTTCTACCATAGCGACTCGCACGACAGATCCAGCAACAGCGGTGGAGCTTGAATGTGGTGGTGGAAACGAACTTGGGGAGTTGATTGTGAGCACACTTGCAGAACTCAGGCAACACAGCGATGTGCCGAGCTTGAAAAACGCGCTGCACCAGCTCTGCAGCGAGTTCGGCAGCATCACGCGTCTCGACATCCTGACTGCGATGCATGAGGGGACCAAGCAGGCTATCTGCTTTCTTCGCATGGAACGCCCCGAGCAGGAGCAAAAACTCATGAAGAGCCTGGGTGTTGGACGTTTTGGTGGTGAGGTGGTCTTTGTCCTGAATCTCAACACCCCTGTTGCCGCCAACGACTTTGGCCCCTCTTCACAGTGGGCTGACTCCGACATCTACTGAACCTGCTCCCATGATCCAAACAAACAGGCCCTCTTGAGGGCCTGTTTGCATGGTGCCGGCTCCTGTGGCTCCCGGCTCGCCAGCGGGAGCCGGGGTGCATCAGATCAGGTCGCCGAAGCCGGTATTGCGCACCGATGCACTGACCGTCTGCGGAGCTGTCTGGTTGATATTGATCCAGAATTCGCACACGTGCTTCATGGCACCGAGGAACTGGGAGAACTCAGTTGGCTTGGCGATGTAGGCATTGGTGCCTGCATCGTAAGCGCGCAACAGGTCGCTCGGTTCGGTGGAAGAAGTCAAAACCACGACGGGAATGTTGCGCAGCAGGTCGCAGCCTTTGATTTCCTTGAGCACGCCGATGCCGTCGAGCAGTGGCATCTTGAGATCGAGCAAAACCAGAACGGGGTTGCTGCCAGAACGGTTGCTGAACCCATTGCGCCTGTGAAGATAGTCCAGCGCCTGCATACCGTCGGAGACGTGGGTGACGCGGCCGTCCAGCCCATGACGGGAAAGCGCCAGCTTGGTCAATTCGGCGTCGTCGGGGTTGTCTTCAACCAGAAGAATCGAGTCGGCGTTTTTGCTCATGATTCCAGGGGGGCAGGCATCGAATCCAGGATGGAGTCGGAAAAACCGGGGCCCTCAAAAGGTAGAGAGAAGTAGAAAACGCTGCCCTCACCGAGTGCGCTTTCGGCCCAGATGCTGCCGCTGTGCCGCTCGATGATGCGCCGTGTGAGTGCCAGACCGATGCCCGTGCCCTCAAATTCCGAGGCCCGGTGCAAACGCTGAAACACGCCGAACAGCTTCTGCGCGTATTTTGTGTCGAAACCCACACCATTGTCACGGACAAAGAAGGTGTAGCCCACCACCGGGTCGACGTTCCAGCCCACTTCGATACGTGTCCGTTCACGTGGCCGGCTGTACTTGTAGGCGTTACCCAGGAGGTTCGCCCACACCTCCCGCAGCAGCAGGGCGTCGCCTTGCACCACGGGCAGGTCGGGCGCGATGACCCAATCCACCACCCGGCCTTCGGTGTCGTGTCCGATCTGAGCCACCACCGCTTCCACCAGCAACTGAAAGTCCACCGGCGTCACATTGACCGCGGCACGACCCAGGCGGGAGAACGCCAGCAAGCCGTCGATGAGCTGGCTCATGTGACGCGCAGAGTTGCCGATGGTGCTGAGGTAGCGCGCACTGATCTCGTCGCACTGGCTGCCCATGTGCTCTTCGAGCAGGCTGACAAAGCTGGAAATGTGGCGCAACGGCGAGCGCAAGTCGTGCGAGACCGAATACGAGAACGACTCCAGGTCCTTGTTGGCAGCAAGCAGCTGCTCGGTGCGCTCGACCACCCGGTTTTCCAGTTCGTCGTTGATGTTGCGCATCAAGTCGTCGAGCCGTTTGGCATCGGTCATGTCACGATTGATCTTGGCAAAGCCACGCAGCTCGCCACCATCGTCCCGCAGGGCGATCAGCACCGAGTGCGACCAGTACTGGGTGCCATCTTTTCGGGTGTGCCAGTTGTGCAGTTCGTGCTGCCCGCGCGAAGCCGCCAGGCGCAGCATCTGGTCCGCCCTGACCCGTCCGTGCTCCGGGTTGGCCGGATCGAACAGCACGCCATAGTGACGGCCCAGCATCTGGGTAGGCGAGTAACCGTCCATTCGCTGGGCGCTGTCGGTCCAGTCGGTGATCAGGCCCTCGGCATCCATGAAGAAGATGCAGTAGTCGCGCAGGTTGTCCACCATCAGCCGGAAGCGCTGCTCGGCCTCCAGCAGCTCGGCCGAGCGCTCACGGATGCGTTCTTCCAGCTCCTCGTTGAGGTTGCTCACCCGTTCTTCGATGAGCTTGCGTTCTGTGATGTCGATGATCTGGACGAACAAGCCCATGACCTTGCCGTCCTGCACATCGGGGAGGTAGCGGGCACTGACAAAAATGTGCTTGCCGTCCACCGTGGGCCTCCACGTGGTGAAGTTCTGCTCCTGACCGGCCAGCGTGGCTTCCATGCGGGGCTTGATGTCGGCCCAGACATCGGGCCGCACGCATTCGCTGATGTGCTGGCCCAGGATGCGCGCCGGGTCCATGCCGTACACACGCAGATGCTCTGCGTTGGCAAAACGGAAACGAAGGCCTGCATCCAGGTAGGCGATCAGGCCGGGCACATGGTCGGTAATGGTTTGCAGGAAGCGCTGGTTGTCCCGCAGTGAGTTTTCCGCAGCCTTGCGCCGCGTGATGTCCACCACGGTGGTGTTGCTGCGCAGGAAACGTCCGTCCTTGTCGCGCACGGCCGAAGAGGACAGCAGCGCATGGAAAGTGCTGCCGTCGCGCCGCCGCATCTGGTATTCGACGCCTTCCAGTGCATCGTCCTTGAGGATCTTGCGCATGCGGGCTTCGAGCAGTGGAACGTCCGAAGCTGGAATCACATCGCGAAAGCCCAGCCTGCCCACGACTTCATCGCGGCTGTAGCCGAGCCAACCCAGCTCGGTGTCGTTGATGGAGACGAAGGTGCCGTGAATGTCCAGCGAGTGGTAGCCACAGGGCGCCTGGTTGTAGAGCGCCTGCGCCTGGTTCAGGGCCTGGTTGAGCTGGCAGTTGGCATGACTCACCAGATCTTCCGAGGCCTTGCGCTCGCTGATGTCTAGCATCTGAATGAACAGGCCGGCAACGTTCCCTTCGTAAACGTAGGGGGTGTAATCGATGCTGGCGTAGAAGACTGTTCCGTCAGGGAACATGCGCTCCCCCTCGAAACGCTGGGCCACCCCGGCCAGCGCGCTGTCCAGGCGCGGCCGGGCGGCTTCAAAATCCTGCGGCCGGGCGATCTGGCTCAGATGCAGCCCCATGAGCTGCTCGGGTGTGCCGTTGAGCCAGCGCGCATAGCTGGCGTTGGCAAAACGGCAGATCAGGTCGCGGTCAAAGAAGGCCAGCTGCACCGGCACACTGCTGGTGATCGTTTGCAGAAAGTTGCTTTGCGCCGCCAGAGCCACTTCGGCTGCCTTGCGCTGGGTGATGTCCACCACGGCATTGATGGTGCGGACAAAGCGCCCGCGGGCATCCGTCACGGCAGTGCTGCTCATCAAAGCCACGAAGGTGCTGCCATCGCGCCGGTGCACCGTGAACTCGGTGGGATCGAGTTTTTCGCCAGCCACGATTCGCGCCAGACGCTCTCTTGCCTTGGGCACTTGATCGGGGCTGAGCAAGTCCCTGAAGTGCAGCTTGCCAACAATCTCGTGGCGTTCGTAGCCCAGCCATTCGAGCTCGGTACGGTTGATGAACACAACGGTACCGTCGGCATCGACGGAGTGGTATCCACAGGGCGCCTGGTCGTACATCGCCTCGGCCTCGGCCAGCGCCATGCTGATCCGCTCCTTGGCTTCGGCCAGTTCTTCCGTGCGTTGCCTCACTGCGCCCTCGAGCTCGGCATTGAAACGCTGGATGCTCTCCTGCTGGAGGTGCTGCTCCGTGATGTCGCGTGAAACCGCCAGCAGCAGAACCGGCTGACCTTGGGCGTCGCAGATGGGGGTCAGCATGGTGTCCCACCATTTGGGTGTGCCCTTGAATGTGGGACCGTAAGCCACAAAACGCGCGCTCTCGCCGCGCTTGGCCGAATTGAATGACTCCAGAGCCAGCGCCCGGCCATCGTCTGGCCACCAGTCGCTCCAGGCACTCATGCGCACCTGTTCGAAATTGTCCACCTCCACCAGGCGACAACCCTGCGCGGTCATCTGGACCACGCGACCCTCGAGGTCGAGCACCTTGGTGCAGTCCGGGCTGCTGGCAATGATCTGGCGGTTGAGCTCGTCCTTGATGCGCGCGTCGGCTTCAAGCACGCGCATGGGCGTGATGTCCTGCATGAAGCCGAGCTGGCTGGTCACGTTGCCATGCTCGTCCCGCAGGGGTGAGTTGCGCGTCAGCACATGCACCACGTCGTTGCCTGGACGAACGACACGGAATTCGACGCTCAGACTCTCGCCGGTCGAGATCGCGCGCACCCAGTGCTCTTGCACGCGCTGCAGGTCGTCGGGGTGCACCCTGTCGAGCCAACCGAAATTGGGGAAATCCTGTTTGTCGAGCGCAAATATCTGCTGCAGCCTGGCATCCACATGCGTCAGCAGGCCCGCCTGGTCGGTGCGGAAGATGCCGATAGGGAACGCGCTGCCCAAGGCGGAAAAGAGCGCTTCGTACTCCAGTGGCGCGGCTGCCACTGTGGAGTCATTGCCAGCGTCGAGCGCCACTTCGAGTGGCAGCGGAAGGTCGGCGCGAACACCCGGATCGCTGGCGGATCCTTCATACAACGTGCCACCCAGCTTGTTCGCGTAGCTTCGGCGCAAGTGCCGGTTTTCCGCCTTGAGTGTCTCGATCTCCAGCATCAGCGCCCGCTCGCGTGCCGAAACCGCCGCCTCGGGCTCAGGCACGTGAAGGCGGCCGTCTTTCGGAGGGAAGAGAGCACTCATTCAACGACTGTACCCCAGGGGGCACCGTGCCGAACGTGATATTTGACCCTCAGAACCGGGGAAGATCGGGGTGCGCCAGGCGCCCCCCTCGCACCAGCATTTTTCCGTATTCAGCACAACGTTGCAGGGTGGGGATGACCTTGCCCGGATTCAGTAGCGATTTGGTATCAAAAGCCCGCTTGACACTGAACATCTGCTCGTTCTCTTCAGGCGAGAACTGCACGCACATGCTGTTGAGCTTCTCCACGCCCACACCATGCTCGCCCGTGACCGTACCACCCATGGCCACGCTGGTCTCCAGGATCTCGGCGCCGAACAGTTCACAGCGGTGCAGCTGGTCGGCATCGTTCGCGTCGAACAGGATCAGCGGATGCAGATTGCCGTCACCTGCGTGGAACACGTTGGCACAGCGCAGGTCGTACTTCTTTTCCATGTCGGCGATGGCGAGCAGGATGTCGGCCAGGCGCTTGCGCGGGATGGTGGAGTCCATGCACATGTAGTCGGGACTGATGCGCCCGCTGGCTGGAAACGCGTTCTTGCGACCGCTCCAGAAACGCAGGCGCTCGGCCTCGTTCTGGCTCACCGCGATCGCGGTGGCGCCACAGCCGCGCAACACAGCGCTCATGCGGCCAATTTCCTCTTCCACCTCTTCCGGTGTGCCATCGCTCTCGCAGAGCAGGATCGCCTCGGCGTTGAGGTCGTAGCCGGCGTGCACGAAGTCCTCCACGGCTGCCGTCATGGGCTTGTCCATCATCTCCAGCCCGGCCGGGATGATGCCGGCAGCAATCACCGAGGCCACTGCGGATGTCGTCGAAGCTGGCCATGATGCAGCGCGCCAGCAGCGGCTTGGGCACCAGCTTCACCGTGACTTCGGTGGTCACGGCCAGCATGCCCTCGCTGCCGATGATGAGCGAGAGCAGGTCGAAGCCCGGTACGTCCAGAGCCTCGCCGCCGAAGGTGACGGGCTCGCCTTCGACCGTGAAGCCACGCACCTGCAGCACGTTGTGGACTGTCAGGCCGTACTTGAGGCAGTGCACGCCGCCGGAGTTTTCCGCAACATTGCCGCCAATGGTGCAGGCGATCTGGCTGCTCGGGTCGGGCGCGTAGTACAGGCCGTGGGGCGCAGCGGCTTCTGAAATGGCGAGGTTGCGAACGCCCGCCTGCACCACCGCCGTGCGCGAGCGCGGATCGATCTTGAGAATGCGATTGAACTTGGCCAGCGACATCGTCACGCCCAGGGCGTGCGGCATGGCGCCGCCAGAGAGACCGGTGCCCGCACCGCGAGCCACCACCGGCACGTCCAGTGCGTGGCAGGTCTTGAGCACAGCCGCCACCTGGATTTCGGTTTCGGGCAGCACCACCACCAAAGGGCGCTCGCGGTAGGCGGTAAGGCCGTCGCATTCGTAGGGAACCGTGTCTTCGGATTGCCAGAGAAGGGCGTGGGCGGGCACCACGGCCTGCAGAGCGCGCACCACCTCGGCCTGGCGCGCGGCGCGCTGGAATTGGGTGGCCTGGGCGGCAGAGGCGGGTGCGTTCATGGCGGGCTGGGGAAAGATTGCAAGGTGGGGAGGTCAGTGTAGGACAACGCTCCCAACCCTGGTTTGAAGAAACTTGCAGCCCTCTTGAAATTTCCAGCGGTCAACTTCATTTGGTGCAAACCGAAACGCGCCCCCGGGCGCAACCGTTCAACCCTTTTCAGGAGCATCTGCCATGAACCGTCTGATTGCCCGCACCAACCTGTTTGACGACTTTTTCAAAGACGTCGCGCCCGGTTTTTACGTCAAGCCGCTGCACGGCGAAGGCGTGCCCGCGCAGATCAGGATCGACGTCAAGGAAACCCCCGAAGCCTATGCGGTGGAAGCCGAGGTGCCCGGGGTTTCGCGCGAAGACATCCAGGTGACGATTGACGGCCCTGTGGTCACACTGCGCGCTGAAATCCGGCAGCTGGACAGACCATCCGACGGTGAAAAGTTGCTGCGCAGCGAGCGTTTCTATGGTGAGGTTTCGCGCAGCTTCCAGATGCCGCAGGACATCGACAGCGGGGCGTCGAAAGCCAAATACGAAAACGGCGTGCTGCAGCTGACGCTTCCCAAAAAGGTTGCAACGGCCGGCCAGCGCCTCACCATCGAGTGACCGAATCCCACGCGTGCGCACTGCGCGACTCGCCGCCCCCGAGCTGATCCTTCCAGGGGCGGCCTGGCTACGAGGCCTTGCCTTTCAGCCCCTGCCGGTGGAACCGTAGCCACCCGCGCCGCGTTCGCTCGCGGACTCAAAATCGTCCACCACATTGAACTGCGCCTGCACCACCGGCACGATCACCATCTGCGCGATGCGCTCCATGGGTTGAATGGTGAAGGGCACACTGCTGCGGTTCCAGGCGCTCACCATCAGCTGGCCCTGGTAGTCGCTGTCGATCAAGCCCACCAGGTTGCCCAACACGATGCCGTGTTTGTGCCCCAGCCCCGAGCGCGGCAGGATCATCGCGGCAAAGCCCGGGTCGGCGAGGTGGATGGCCAACCCGGTGGCGACCAGTTGCCAGGCGTTGGGCGCCAGGGTCATGGGTGCGTCCAGACAGGCCCGCAAATCCAGCCCGGCACTGCCGCCGGTGGCGTACGCGGGCAACTGGTCCGACATCCGCGGATCCAGCACTTTCACATCAATGCGCATTCAACGGACTCCCGTCGGGTTCATTGAGGCTTCTTCATCGACTCTTCGAGCGCCTTGCCCGGATCGACCTCGGGCTCGGCTGGAGGCGGCTCAAGTCCTGGGGGAACGGTCGGAGCGCCCTCGGCGGCGGGTTCAGTGCCCTCAGCTCCGGGCTCTTCAGGCTCGACTTCTTCCTGCGCTTCCTCTTCCATGCCCGGCATGTTGCGCAGCATGTCGGTCACTGCCGCGTCGTCCACCACCACCTTGGCGCCCAGGCTGCCTGTGACCAGCGTCGGGTTGACGATCACCACCACCACCATGATCAGTTGCAGGATGATGAAAGCGATTGAGCCTTTGTAGATCTGCGCGGTGGTCACAGCCGGAATGCGCTGCTGGGTGACGTGATCGGTGTAGTCGCTGCGCGCGGCCACGCTGCGCAAATAGAACAGTGCAAATCCGAAGGGTGGCGTGAGGAACGATGTCTGCAGGTTCATGGCCAGGATGACGCCGAACCAGATCAGGTCGATGCCCAGCTTGTCGGCCACGGGTGCCAGCAGCGGGATCACGATGAAGGCGATCTCGAAAAAGTCAATGAACATACCCAGCACAAACACCAGCAGGTTCACCACCAGCAAGAAGCCCATCTGACCGCCCGGCATTTTGTCGAACAGGTGTTCGACCCAGACGTGGCCATCAGCCGCGTTGAAGGTGAAGCTGAAGACCGTGGAGCCGATCAGGATGAACATCACGAAGATGGCGAGCTTGGTGGTGCTTTCCAATGCCTGCTTGAGCAGATCGAAAGTCAAGGCGCGGCGCGCGCTGGCCATGATCAAGGCGCCCAGAGCGCCCATGGCGCCACCTTCAGTGGGCGTGGCGATGCCGAGGAAAATCGTGCCCAACACCAGGAAGATCAACACCAGTGGCGGGATCAGCACAAAGGTGACCTGCTCGGCCAGCCGGGACAACAAGCCCAGGCGGAACAGGCGGTTGAGCAGGGCAAGGGTCAGCGCCAACAGGGATCCAATGGTGATGGACATGATGACCACCTCGTCACCTGCCGGGCTCATCTCCCGACCAATCAGCGGGTTGATGATGGACTCGTGCACCTGCGACCAGGCCACGCTGGCAGCCCCGCAAAGCACGAGCAACACCAGCAAGGACCGGTGCCCACTGCTGCCGTCGGGTTCGTTGAAGATACGCGCCTCCGCAGGCAGGGCTGGCACCCATTTGGGCTTGACGATCGCCACTGCGGCGATGAAAACAAGGTAAAGACCCACCAGCATCAGGCCAGGGATCAGTGCACCGGCATACATGTCGCCCACAGAGCGGCCCAATTGGTCGGCCAGCACGATCAGCACCAACGACGGGGGTATGGCCTGCGCCAGCGTGCCCGAGGCGGTGATGGTGCCGGTGGCAATGGTGCGGTTGTAGCCGTAGCGCAGCATGATGGGCAGCGAGATCAGGCCCATCGAAATCACGGCAGCAGCGACCACGCCGGTGGTGGCTGCAAGCAGCGCACCCACCAGAATCACCGCCACGGCCAGACCACCACGCACCGGGCCGAACACCTGCGCCACGGTCGACAGGAGGTCTTCGGCCATGCGGCTGCGTTCCAGGATGATGCCCATCAGCGTGAAGAACGGAATGGCCAAAAGAGTGTCGTTCTGCATGATGCCGAACACCCGCAGCGGCAAGGCCTGGAACAGGTTGGACGGGAACAGCCCGGCTTCCATGCCGATGAAGCCAAAGAACAAGCCGGTGGCCGCCAGCGCAAAGGCCACGGGAAAACCGGACAGCAGGAAGACCAGCAAGCCCGCGAACATCAGCGGGACGAATTGGGCGGAGATGAATTCAATCATGATCACATGGCTCCCTTGAGGCGCTTCTCGGCTTCTTCGAGCAGTTGCTGAGCCAGCAATTCTTCGTCGCTGGGGCCGCCCACGGCCAGCACGTCGGGTCCGTTGCCCGTGAGGAATGCGATGCGCTTGATGAGCTCACTCACCCCTTGCAGAAACAGGACGGCAAAACCCAGCGGAATCAGGCCATAGACTGGCCAACGAATGAGGCCTCCAGCGTTGGACGACATTTCGCCAGTAGTCCACGCGCGCTCAAACAGAGGCCAACCCAGCGTGCCCATCATGTAGCACAGCGGGAACAAGAAGATCAGGATGCCGAAGACGTCGACCCAGTTGCGCCCGCGCGGGCTGAACTTGGACGAAATGAAGTCGATGCGCACGTGCGCGTTGCGCAAAAAGGCGTAGCCACTGCCCAGCATGAAAACTGCAGCAAACAGGTACCACTGGATCTCCAGCAGCGCATTGGAGCTGTTGTCAAACAACTTGCGCACGATGGCGTTGCCGGCGCTGATGAGGGTGGTGGCCAGGATGAACCACATGACCAGCTTGCCGATCAGGTCGCTCATGGCGTCGATCAGGCGCGAGATTTTCAAAAGGAGTGACATGGCATGTCCCCTGAGGGAGTGAACGCAAAAAGAGTCGCAGAGTCTACCGAAGCAGTGCGTGCCTGCCCTTGAGCACGAGGGTTCGCAGACGTTGAATCGCGCCAAGCGCAACCCATCCGAGCAAAAAACCCCGCCAGAGCGGGGCTTCTTGCCGGAGTCGTTGTCAGATCACAGCTTGGCCGCTTGCATGTAGCGGTCGAACTGGGCTTCGGTAAAGCGGAACCAGAGGTTCTGATCCTTGCGGAAAGCCGCGTAGTCGGTGTAGATCTTTTTCCACTTCGGATTCTTGGTGCTGATGTCCGCGTAAAGCGCCATGGAGTTCTTGAACGCGGCGTCCATCACAGCCTTGGGGAATGGCAGCACCTTGGTGCCCGAGGCCACGAGCTGCTTCAGTGCGCCGGGATTCAGCGCGTCGTACTTGGCCTGCATCGTGGTGTGGGCGATGGCAGCCGCGCATTCCACAATGGCCTTGTTCTCGGGCGACAAGGCGGCGAAGGCCTTGTTGTTGACGTACAGCGAAAGCTGCGGGCCACCTTCCCACCAGCCGGGGTAGTAATAGAAGGGTGCCACCTTGTTGAAGCCGAGCTTCTGGTCGTCATACGGTCCGACCCATTCGGTGGCGTCGATGGTGCCCTTTTCCAGCGCCTGGTAGATCTCGCCACCGGGGATGTTTTGCGGAACTGCGCCCATGGTGGTGAGCACCTTGCCGGCAAAACCGCCAACGCGCATTTTCAGCCCCTTCATGTCGTTGAGCGTCTTGATTTCCTTGCGGTACCAGCCGCCCATTTGCGCGCCCGTGTTGCCCATCGGGAAGTTCACGATGTTGTAACCCTCGTAGAACTCGCGGAACAGCTTCATGCCGTTGCCTTCGTACATCCACGCAGTCATCTGGCGACTGTTGAGGCCGAAGGGAACGGCACAGTCCAGCGCAAAGGTGTCGTCCTTGCCGAAGAAGTAGTACGGCGCTGTGTGCGCGCATTCCACGGTACCTTCCTGCACGCCGTCAACCACACCGAATGCAGGCATGAGCTCGCCACCAGGATGCACCGTGATCGAGAACTTGCCGCCGGACATTTCTCCGACTTTCTTGGCAAACACATCGGCCGCACCGTAGATGGTGTCGAGGGCCTTGGGGAAGCTCGACGCCAGACGCCAGCGAATGGCGGCCTGGGCATGCACTGCGGGCGCAGCGCCGGCTGCCAGCACGCCGGCAATGCCTGCGTGCTTGATGAGTGAACGACGATCCATGTTGTTTGACTCCGTGGTTGGTATGAATACACCCAACCCGCCGGGGCGGGCTGGAGACTGGGTCAGTCAACCGGAATTGTAGGAACGCCCCCCCCGGGGGAGTCAGGGGTTTTCCCTTGAAAAACCGCCCCTCGCAGGCACCATTCAGCCTCGTGCAAGCATTGTCCGAATGCTCAATGAACCACCTTGAGTCCGGGTGCTGTGTGCAGCAGCGATTCAAATCGCGCGCGGATGGAAGCTTCGATCCCGGCGGCGTCCAGACCCAGTGCAGCCAGCAGCTTCGCGGGATCACCATGTTCGGAAAACTCGTCGGGCAAGCCGAGGGCGAGCACCGGGACCTGCACGCCCTGGGCATGCAGGGCTTCCATCACCGCGCTGCCCGCGCCACCGGGAAGGCACCCCTCCTCCACCGTCACGAGTGCTGCATGGGTGCGCGCCAGTTCCAGCAGCAGGTCAACGTCCAGCGGCTTGGCCCAACGCATGTTCGCCACGCTGGCGTCCAGTCGGTCGGCCGCAGCCAGCGCAGGATGAAGCAGCGTGCCAAAGGCCAGGATCGCGATGCCTTTGCCCTGCCGGCGAATCTCACCCTTGCCGAAGGGCAAACCGTCAAGGCTGGTGGGAATCGCCGCGCCCACACCGGCACCGCGTGGGTAACGCACAGCCACCGGTTGGTTCTGGGCGTGTGCGGTGGACAGCAGCTGGCGGCACTCGGCCTCATCGGCCGGGCATGCAATGGCCATGTTCGGAATGCAGCGCAAGTAGGCGATGTCGTAAGCACCGGCATGGGTTGCGCCATCAGCGCCCACCAGACCGGCGCGGTCCAGCGCAAACACCATCGGCAGGTTTTGCAACGCCACGTCGTGAATGAGCTGGTCGTACCCCCTTTGCAGGAAGGTCGAATAGATGGCCACCACCGGCTTCAGACCTTCACAGGCAAGCCCGGCAGCAAACGTGACAGCGTGCTGTTCGGCGATGCCGACGTCAAAGTAGCGTTTGGGGAAGCGGCGCTCGAACTCGACCAAGCCGGAACCCTCCCGCATCGCCGGTGTGATGCCCACCAGGCGCTCATCAGCCGCGGCCATGTCGCACAACCATTGGCCAAAGACCTGGGTGAAGGTGGTCTTGGGCGCTGCAGACGGTTTGACCAAGCCCACGGCCGGGTCGAATGTGCCGGGCCCGTGGTAAGCGATCGGGTCGTTTTCGGCCAGCTTGTAGCCTTGGCCCTTCTTGGTCACCACGTGCAGAAACTGCGGACCGCTGTCGGCTTCGAGCAGGTGGCGGATGTTTTCCAATGTGGGGACCAGCGAGTCGAGGTCGTGCCCATCGATCGGGCCGATGTAGTTGAACCCGAACTTTTCGAACAGCGTGGCGGGCACCACCATACCTTTGGCCTGTTCTTCCAGCCGCTTGGCCAGTTCGAACAACGGCGGTGCGCCCTTGAGAACCTGTTTCCCGACGTTCTTGGCAGCGGTGTAGAACTGCCCGCTCATGAGCTGGGCGAGGTATCGGTTGAGCGCGCCCACCGGCGGCGAGATCGACATGTCGTTGTCGTTGAGCACCACGAGCAGGCGACCTTCAGCCACACCGGCGTTGTTGAGCGCCTCAAAGGCCATACCGGCGGTCATGGCGCCGTCGCCGATGATGGCCACAGCATTGCGGCTTGCACCTTGAATCTTGGCGCCCATGGCCATGCCGAGCGCGGCCGAGATGCTGGTGGACGAATGGGCTGTGCCAAAGGTGTCGAACTCGCTCTCGGAGCGGCGCGGAAAGCCGCTGATGCCACCCAGCTGGCGCAGCGTGCTCATTCGGTCGCGTCGGCCGGTCAGGATCTTGTGCGGGTAGGTCTGGTGGCCCACGTCCCAAACCAGGCGATCCTCGGGCGTGTTGAACACATAGTGCAATGCAATGGTCAACTCAACGGTGCCCAGATTGGAGCTCAGGTGTCCGCCCGTGCGTGCCACGCTTTGCAGCAGGTAGCTGCGCAACTCGTCGGCCAGTGGCAGCAACTGGGCACGGCTGAGACGGCGCACGTCGGCCGGTGACTCGATGGAAGCAAGCAGGGAACTCATGGGCAAATGGGCTCGGGTCATGAATGGGTGATTGGTCCCGGCGGACCTCAGGATGCGCGACGGCCAACCCAGTCGGCCAATGCGTGCAGGTTGTCTGGATGTCCAATGCCGCTCTGGCGCAAAGCCTCATGGGCCTGATCGAGAGCGCGGTCGGCATACGCTTGTGCGGATGACAGACCCATCAAGGACACAAAGGTGGGCTTGTTGGACGCTGCGTCCTTCCCCGCCGTCTTGCCCAGCGTAGCCGAATCGGCGGTCACGTCAAGGATGTCGTCCACGACCTGAAAAGCCAGGCCGAGGCAAGCGCCATATTCGGCCAAGCGGAATTCGGCCATCTCCTCCAGCCTTGCTGTGGCTGCGCCCATCATCACGCTGGCCTGCAGCAGGGCACCCGTTTTCTGGCGGTGCATGGCCTCCAGCGCTGGCTGGTCCAGCGCCACACCCACGCTGGCGAGATCAATCGCCTGGCCACCAGCCATGCCACCAGACCCCGCAGCCAGCGCCAGAAGCCGGCACAGGCGGGCGGACATGGCGGGCTCCACGCTGCCATCGCCAGGCACCAGCAATTCGAAAGCGAGCGCCTGCAGCGCGTCGCCGGCCAGCAGCGCCTGGGCCTCTCCAAACTGCACATGCACCGTGGGCTTGCCGCGGCGCAGCACATCGTTGTCCATGCAGGGCATGTCGTCATGAACCAGCGAATAGGCGTGTATCAATTCGACCGCGCAGGCAGCGCGCAAGGCGGTTGCGGAATGCCCTCCCACTGCCTCGCAAGTGGCCAGCGCGAGCAAAGGACGAAGACGTTTGCCGCCGTCCAGCACGGCGTAGCGCATCGCATCACCCAATCCGGCGGGCGCATGGGCCGGGACCCAGCGAGACAGTGCTTGCTCGACCGCCGATTGCTGCGCTTCACGCCAAACGACAAAGGCGGGCGCGGCTTGAGTGACCACTGCATTGTTCATGGTGTGTCCCACGGTTTGAGCTCGCCGCCCTCAAGAACCTTGATCTGATGCTCGACGGCTTCAAGCCGGGCACGACAGAACGCCAGCAACTCGGCACCTCGCTGGTATCGCGTGAGCAACTGGTCCAGTGGCAGCTGACCTGCATCGAGCTGGGACACCAGTTGTTCAAGCTCTTCAAGGGCGGCTTCGTAGCTGGCTGCAACAGGGGGCGTGTCGGACAAAGGGGCCAAGGTGTTTTTGGGAGTGCGTGGCACGGTAGCGGTTCTGTCATTGACGTGGTTCATTCTAAAGTGGGCACGCTTTTGCTGACCGGCGCTGGCGGGCGGGTACTGCGCCGGGGGGTAGAATTCGCCCCTTTTCATCACTGACGGGCTTCCAACGCCCGGAGGGACGCACCACTCCACCCATCCCGCGCGAATTCGTCTCAC
>LNFM01008864.1_pt1 | contig 18448 bp, 15 predicted proteins | sample 596031 | NCBI WGS metagenome assembly LNFM01 (sample SAMN04254537, study PRJNA301005) | activated carbon metagenome | isolation source: dual media filters at the Ann Arbor, Michigan drinking water treatment plant | place: USA: Ann Arbor | reverse complement strand
CAGCACAACCATCGGTTTTTGCGGTGCAGTGTGGCGGGTATGCGACTTGTCCAGACCGGACGATCGGCTGGCCTCAGAAACGAGAAAACCGGCCCGGATGACCCGGACCGGTTTTCAAATTGAGCCAGCGGCAGCGTCCCTGATCGCTTCGCGGCTCTCCCCCCAACGTGACAGCTCCCCCGAGATCACGTTTCGAAGTGAAATTTGCAGAAAGCTGCGGCAGCCGCAAGGGACTGCACGCCGGACAGGCACACCCGAATGTCTCGCTGATGCGAATTGATCACACTCGGTTCGACCTGCCGAGGTCAAAGCGGCGTTGTTCGCCGAATAACATGGAGATGATCAACGGGGCCGTTCCCCTTGCCGATGTGGAGCGCGCGTCCGGCGTCGATGGCTTGCGAGAGGTAGTCCTTGGCGTGGGCGACGGCGAGGTCCAATCGGGTTTCGCCTTTGGCCAGTTCGGCGGTGATGGCGGCGGACAGCGTGCAGCCGGTGCCGTGGGTGTTGGGCGTGTCGATGCGCGGGGCGGCATGGTGGGAGATGCCTTCCGGCGACACCAGCACATCGATGGCCATGTCGCCGGTCGCGTGGCCGCCTTTGATGAGGACGGCGCGCGCGCCGCGCTCGACGAGGCGGATGGCTTGGGCCTGCATGTCCTCGACCGATCCCGCCAGGGGCTCGCCCAGCAACTGGGCCGCTTCGTGCAAGTTGGGGGTCATGAGAGTCGCCAAAGGGATCAGAAGGTTGCGCACGGCGGCCATGGCGTCCGGGGCGAGCAGGACGTCACCACTTGTTGCCACCATCACGGGATCGACGACGAGGGGGCCGAACTCGAATTTTTGGAGGAGAGCGACGACGGTCGCGACCGTGACGGCATCGCCGAGCATGCCGGTTTTGGCGGCGGTGACCTGGATGTCGGCGGCGAGGGTGTCGGCTTGCAGGGCGATGAAGTGCGGCGGGACGGCGTGGATGCCGGTGACGCCTTGGGTGTTTTGGGCGGTCAGCGCGGTGATGATGGTGGTGCCATAGACGCCGAGGGCGGAAAAGGTTTTGAGGTCCGCCTGGATGCCCGCACCGCCCGAGGGATCGGAGCCGGCAATGGTGAGTGCAATCGGCGTTTTCGGGAGCGGTGTGGTCATGGCAGCCTCCGCCGTCAGGGGGTTGGGCGCTGGTTCATGATTTCGCGCTGAAGATCGACGGGCGTGAATTTCTCTTCCAACGTCGTCAGGGCGGGGAAGGTCTCGATCATCCATTGGCCGAAGGCGTTGATAGAGAAGCCATCGAAGATGTTGAGGAAGGCGATGCCGGTGAGCACGAGAAGCGCGCCCATGATTTTTTCCATCAGGCTGAGGTGCCGCTTGAAGCGGTTCATGAAGGAGAGGAATGGGCGGATGGCGACGGCGGCGAGCACGAAGGGAACGCCGAGGCCTAGCGAGTACACGGCGAGGAGGCGCACGCCCGCACCGAGGCTGTCGGCATTGGCGGCAAGTGCCAGAACGGTGGCGAGGATCGGTCCAATGCAGGGCGTCCAGCCAAAGGCAAAGGCTAAGCCCATGACGTAGGCGCCGGCAAAGCTCGCGCCGTCGACGTCGGCGTGAACGCGCTTTTCGGAGTAGAGGAGTGGGATGCGCAGGAGGCCTAGAAAGTGCAGGCCGAAGACGATGATGATCGCGCCCGCGACGTAGCCCAACTGCGCGCGGTATTCCTGCACGAACTGGCCCAGGGCGGAGGCTGTGGCGCCGAGTGCGATGAAGACGGTGGTAAAGCCTAAGACAAAGAAGATCGACGCGACGACAACGCGGCGCCAGACACGATGTTCAAGACCCTTTTCCGCCGTGAGACCATCAATGGTCGTGCCGCCGATATAGCCGAGATAGGGCGGCACGAGGGGCAGCACGCACGGCGACAGGAAGCTGACGAGGCCGGCCAGCGCAACACCGGGATAGAGATGGGCTTCGGCGAACATCAGAGCTTTAGCTTTCGGGTTAAGGCTTTAAGGGGAGCTAGGCCCTTAGGCGGGCTGGCGCAACCCCGTTTGTTCCTCGCCCCGCCAGCGGGCGATTTCAAGACCGGTTTCGGGGAGGCCCGGCACCACGAGATCGGCCCCTAAGTTGGCAAGCGGACGCTGTTCGTAGCCGTGCGCGACGAGGATCGACGGGCAACCGGCGGCCAGGGCGGCATCCACGTCGGTGTGACTGTCTCCCACCATGAGTGTTTCGGCAGGACGAGTTTCGAGCGCCCGACAGACTGTACGTAGGCAGGCGGCGTCCGGTTTGAGCGGTTGTCCGGGAATGGCGCCCCAAATTGCGGAAAAGAACAGCGTCAGGTCCAGGCGCGCGAGGATCCGTTCGGTCAGGGGCTGCGGTTTGTTGGTGCAAATGGCCAGCGGCAAGCCGGCGTCGCGGAGCTCTGTGAGGAGTTCGCGGGCGCCGGGATAGAGCCGCGTGCGGGTCACGGGTTCGGCGTCGTAGTGGGCAAGGAAGTCCGCGTGGACGCGATCGACGTCTGCTGCTGGAGTTGCAGCGCCCAGCGCGCGGGCGATGAGTTCGCGGGCGCCCCCGCCGACGAGCTTGGCAACGGCTTCATCCCTCAACGGTGCATGGCCTTCGGCGATGAGGCACCGATTCAGCGCTGCGGCGATGTCGGGGACGCTGTCGATGAGCGTGCCATCGAGATCGAAGACGACGGCGCGGATGGACCTCACCGGGCGAGCGCCGCAACGCCGGGCAGTTCGTTGCCTTCGAGCCACTCAAGGAAGGCACCGCCGGCGGTCGAGACGTAGGAGAAATCACCCGTGACCCCGGCTGCGTTCAGCGCAGCCACCGTGTCGCCGCCGCCGGCTATCGAGAGCAGCGTTCCGGCTTTGGTCAGTTTTGCGGTTTCGCGGGCGAGCGTGAACGTGCCTTCGCCGAAGGGGGAGATCTCAAAGGCGCCCATGGGGCCGTTCCATAAAAGCGTGCGGCACTGGCGGAGATGGGTGGTCATGTTGGCGACGGAGGCGGGGCCGATGTCGAGGATCATGGCGTCGGCGGGGACGTTCGCAACGCTGACCACCTCGGACGCGGCACCCGCTTTGAATTCGCGGGCGATGACGGCGTCGGTGGGGAGGAGAATGTCGCAACCGCGCGCCTGGGCGGCGGCCATGATCTCACGGGCGGTGTCATGGAAGTCGGGTTCGGAGAGCGATTTACCGACGTCGAGTCCTTGCGCTTGCAGGAACGTGTTGGCCATGCCGCCGCCGATGATCAGTTTGTCGACCTTGGCGACGAGGTTCTTCAGGATCGGAATTTTGCTGGAAACTTTGGCGCCGCCGACGACGGCTGCGGTTGGGCGCTGTGGCACCTCAAGGGCGGTCTTCAGCGCATTGATTTCTTCCATCATCAGCGGGCCGGCGTAGGACGGCAGATGATGCGTCAGGCCTTCGGTGGAGGCATGGGCGCGGTGGGCGGCAGAGAAGGCATCGTTGACAAAGAGGTCGCCCAGTTCGGCAAGCGCTTTGACGAAGGCGGGATCGTTCTTTTCTTCGCCAGCGTGAAAGCGCGTATTTTCTAAGACGCAGATGTCGCCGGGCTTCATGGCATCGACGATGGCGTGTGCGTGCTGGCCGATACAATCGCCGGCAAGCGAGACGTGACGCTGCAACAGCCCGCCCATTGCGGCGGCGACGGGGGCTAACGAGTTTTCTTTGTCGGGGCCCGCTTTCGGGCGGCCGAAGTGAGACAGCACGATAACCTTGGCACCGCGAGCGGCGAGCGCCTTCAGGCCCGGCAAGACGCGTTCGAGGCGGGTCGCGTCCGTGACCGTGCCGTCCTTGGCGGGGACGTTTAGGTCGGCGCGATAGAGAACGCGCTTGCCCGAGACATTGATGCCGTCGGTCGTTTTCAAATTGTCGAGGTTCATTGCGTTAGGCCTTGAGGCTCGCTTTGGCGGCGTCGGCCACCTTGGCGGCGGTGATGCCGAAGTGTTCGTAGAGTTTTTTAGCGGGTGCGGAGGCGCCGAAGCCCGTCATACCGATGAAGGTGTCGCCGGGGCGCAGCCACTCGTGCCAGCCTTGGGCGATCGCTGCTTCGACGGCGATGCGGGGCGTGTGGCCGAGCACGCTGTCCTGGTAGGCACCGGGCTGTTCGCGGAAGAGTTCGAAAGAGGGCATCGAGACGACGGCGGCTTTGATGCCGTCTTTGGCGAGGAGTGCCGCCGCATCCACGGCAATGGCGACTTCGGAGCCGGTGGCCATGATCGTCACGTCGCGTTTGTCGCCGCCGCTGACGACATAGGCGCCCTTGGCAGAGAGGTTTTCCTCTATGGCGCCAGCACGCAGCTTGGTCGGGACGGCGTCGCGGGTCAGCGCCATCACGGTGGGCCGGTTATTGGAGCAGAGTGCAATGTGCCACGCTTCGGCTGTCTCGATGGCGTCGGCGGGGCGCAGCACCAGCAAACCAGGAATGGCGCGCAGTGCCGCCAGATGTTCGACCGGCTGATGCGTCGGGCCGTCTTCGCCGACGCCGATGGAATCGTGCGTCATGACGTAGATCGAACGGATACCCATCAGAGCCGAAAGGCGGATCGAGGGGCGGCAGTAGTCTGTGAAGACGAGGAACGTGGCGCCGAAGGGGATCAGGCCACCGTGCAGCGCGATGCCGTTCATGGCGGCGGCCATGCCATGTTCGCGGACGCCGAAGTGGATATAGTTGCCATCGTACTGGCCGGGTGACACGGGCTTATAATGCGAGGTCTTGGTGCCGTTCGATGGCGTGAGATCCGCTGAGCCGCCGACGAGTTGCGGGATCGCGGGGATCAGATGTTCGAGCGTCATCTGCGACCAGACGCGGGAGGCGCGCTTGGCGGTATCGGCTTCGAACTGCTTCTTTGCTGCTTCGATGGCAGCGACGAGTGCTGCGTCGTCAATGTGCAGATCGTGGGCGCAGTTGAGACCGGCCGCGATCTTGCGCCACTTGGCGCCGGATGTGTGACCTTTTGCGCCGACAGCGTGCCAGGCGGCGAGAATGTCGGCGGGGATTTCGAACGGCGGGGCGGTCCAGCCGAGGGCGGCTCGCGTGCGGTCGATTTCTTCCGCGCCCAGCGGGCTGCCGTGGGTGTCCTTGGTGCCCTGCTTGGTGGGTGCGCCGTAGCCGATGATGGTGCGGGCGGCGATGAGCCAGGGTTTGGACGGATCGGCTTTGGCCTTTTTGATCGCGGCGGAAATCGCTGCGTGGTCGTGCCCGTCGATGGCAATCGTGTTCCAGCCGGACGCTTCGAAGCGTTTCAACTGATCGTCGGAGACCGACAGGTTTGTTGGGCCGTCGATCGAGATCGAGTTGTCGTCCCAAAAAAGAATGAGCTTGCCGAGTTTCAGGTGTCCAGCCATCGAGATTGCTTCGTGGCTGATGCCTTCCATGAGGCAGCCGTCGCCTGCGATGACGTAGGTGTGGTGATCCACGACGTCCGCGCCATGGCGGGCAGCCAACATGCGTTCGGCGAGTGCCATGCCGACGGCATTCGCGATCCCCTGCCCTAGTGGGCCTGTCGTCGTTTCAATGCCTGCCGCGTGGCCGAACTCGGGATGGCCAGCGGTCTTGGATCCGAGTTGGCGGAAGTTTTTCAGTTCCTCGATCGTCATGCCGGGATAGCCGGTGAGATAGAGGAGTGAATAGAGCAGCATTGACCCATGGCCGGCGGAGAGTACGAAGCGGTCGCGGTTGGGCCAGTTGGCATCGGTGGGGTCAAACCGCAGGTGCTCGGCAAAGAGTACGGTCGCCACATCGGCCATACCCATCGGCATGCCGGGGTGGCCAGAGTTCGCCTTCTGCACCGCGTCCATGGACAGCACACGGATGGCATTCGCCATCTGTTTCGTGCTGACCGCCGTCTTGTGATCCGCCATTCGCCCCGGCCCCTTAGGTCTCGCCCGGAGGACACATTTTCCCACCGGCGGGGCAGGTTTAGCGGGGGGAGGCGGGCGCGTCTACCGGCCCTGAGCCAGCATTAGGTGCAAAAAGGGCGCCCCAGTTCCCCAGGGCGCCCCCATCTTTTGGAAGATTTGGCTTCTCTTCATCAGATGTGCGAGGCCGATCCCTGCCGGATCAGCCCCACGATATGACTATAACGTGGTTCGGCCAGTGCTAGACCAGCCCCCGCGTCACTATGGTATGAGCACGCGATTGATGACGTGGATGACGCCGTTGGAGGCGCCCACGTCGGCCGTGACGACGCGCGCGCCGTTGACCGTCACACCACCGTGCTTGCGGACGGTGACCGACTTTCCAGCGAGCGTTTTCACATGGCTGCGGCCGGGCTTGATGTCGGCTGCTTCGATTTCACCGGCGACGACGTGGTACTTCAGGATGAGGGCGAGCTTGTGCTTGTTCTCGGGCTTGAGGAGAGACGCAACCGTGCCCTTCGGCAACTTTGCGAAGGCGGCATCGGTGGGTGCGAATACCGTCAGCGGGCCTTTGCTCTTCAGCGCGGGCACGAGACCGGCAGCTTTGGCGGCCGTCAGCAGTGTTTTGAACTGACCGGCGCTCTTGGCCGTCTCGACGATGTTTGCGGCGTTGGCGGAAGCCGCCGACAGCGCAAGCGCTGCAGCAGCGGCAATGAGTTTAACGAACTTCATGGGGGGACCTCTTTTTTCTGGCCCACACTCCGCAGGCGGGTGTGGGGTGTGATTGAACACGAGGTCTCAAACGTGGCGCGCGGGGCGGATGGATCGGAGATGAAGAAGAGTTTAATGAGCCGAAGCGTCATAGTTTTGACACGCGGGGTGCGGTGGGCTGATGGTGTGTTCCTCCTCTCAAACGTCATCCCGGCGAAGGCCGGGACCCAGTCAAAGGGCCGCGTGACGGAGAGTTTGAACGTATCTGTTGCGGTGGCAAATGCCGCGATAGCCGCTTCGTTGACGCTTGACTGGGTCCCAGCCTGCTTCGCTCTCGCTCCGCGCGCCGGGATGACGGTGGAATGAACGGCGTTACCTAACCCACTGCTTTCGACTTCGCCGCTGCTGCTTCCGTCTCTCTTGCGTCTTCTTCAAAAAGGTTTTCCAGCGTGGCGGCGTCGGAGCGGGCTTTGGCCTGCATTTTTTCCATGTCGGTGTAGTGGTTGTAGTCGTCCGCGAGGCGGCGTTCGTCGTGGGCGCGGAAGGTTTGGACGATGCGTTCGGCGGCGCGGTCCTTGTCGCCCAGGCTTTTTAGGAGATGCTTGGTTGTTTCGAGCGCAGAGAGGAAGGTTTCGCGCTGCACGCGAGTGACGCCGAGATCGAGGTAGCGGTGGGCGTGATTGCGATTTCGCGCGCGGGCGAAGATGGGGATCTTCGGCCAGTTTGACGTGACGAACTCGGCGATGCGGAGCGAGGCTTCGACGTCGTCGATGGCGAGCACGAGAGCGCGGGCGTCGCCGACTTTGGCCGCCTCCAGGATATCGGGGCGAGACGCATCGCCGAAGAAGGCCTCAGACCCAAATTTTTTGACGAGTTCGATCTGTTCGGCATCGATGTCGAGAGCGGTGAACGGGATTTTGCGGGCGCGCAAGATGCGGGCGACGATCTGGCCGTAGCGGCCGAAGCCGGCGATGACAACGTGGCCTGTATTTTCAGGGAGCGCGTCGAAGGCTTGGCTGGCAGGCGACTTTGGCGTCAGGCGGCTGTCGATAAGGAGGAGGAACGGTGTTGCGATCATCGAAACGGTGACGACGAGAACGAGGAGGGACTGCGTGTCCTTGCTCAATACTCCGGCGCTTAAGCCCGCTGCAAAGAGAACGAAGGCGAACTCACCGCCTTGGCTGAGCGAAAGACCGAGGCGGCGGGCGCCGCGGTTATTCAGTCCATGCCAACGGCCGAGACCGTAAAGGACGATCGATTTCACTGCGACGAGGATGGCGGCAAACATCAACACTTCTCGCCAGCTTGCGACCAACAGGTCGAGATCCAGTGACATGCCGATGGCAGTGAAGAAGAGGCCGAGGAGGAGACCTTCGAAGGGCTGGATATCGGCTTCGAGTTGATGGCGGTAGGAGCTTTCGGCCAGAAGCGCGCCGGCAATGAATGCGCCAAGGGACGCAGTGACCCCGGCCCACTGCATGATGGCAGCGGCCGTGACGACGGTGAGGAGGGCTGCCGCTGTCATGGCTTCGCGGACACGGGTTTGGGCGACGAGGCGAATGAAGACGTCGAGCGTCAACCAACCGATGCCGGCGACAGCGATGATTACGCCGATCGTTTTGCCGGCGGCCCACAGATCGAGTTGCGGCGCGTCGGCGACGAAAGCGACGGCGAACAGCGGGGCGAGCGCGATGAGCGGGATTGCGGCGAGATCTTGAAAGAGAAGGACTGCGAACCCGAGGCGCCCATGTTTGGTGGCAAGTTCGCCGTTTTCATCCATGACTTGGAGCGCGAATGCTGTGGATGAGAGTGCGAGCGCTAGCCCGATGAACAAGGCGCTTTTCCAAGGCAACGTAAACGCCAATGCGATGGCCGCCAGCAGGATGGCCGTGATGGCGACTTGAGCGCCGCCGAGCCCGAAGATCGCATTGCGCATGGACCAGAGGCGACGCGGGCGCAGTTCGAGGCCGATGAGGAAGAGCAGGAGCACCACGCCAAATTCTGCCAGATGCAGAATTTCCTTGGCTTCACCGGTGGAAAAGAGCCCGCCCAGGCCAAACGGGCCAACGATGGCGCCGGCGGCCAGATAGCCCAGCACCGTGCCGATCCCGAGCGTGCGCGCGATGGGTGCGGCAATCGCTGCGGCGGCTAACAAAACGGCGATTGAGCTCAGTTGTACGTCCTGCATGCGATGTCCTGTGCGGGGCTCGCTGATCCGGTTGGATGAACCCGCCGTAAGTTTGGCATTGGATAAGAGGTTAAGCTATGGTCCAGGTCTTGGAGAGAGTGCGTGCCAGCCGGCACCCTTACCCTGTCATGATACCGAGGGCCATGTCCGACCTCCTGCAAAAAGTAGCTCAATCCCGGGATGTGGATGCATTCCGCAAGCTCTTCGAACTCTACGGGCCCCGCGTCAAATCTTACATGATGCGGCAGGGGGCGGATGCGACGACGGCCGAAGATCTGGCCCAGGAGACCCTCCTTACCGTCTGGCGTAAGGCGCAGCTCTACTCAGATGAAAAGGGGAGCGCGACGACATGGATTTTCACGATCGCGCGCAACCTGCGCATCGATCGTTTACGGCGCGAGGTGTCGTGGCAGCCGCTGCCGGAGAACCGTGACGAGGAGGCCTCTGACGGGCCCAGTCCCGAGGAGGAAGTCACCGAGCGGGAACGTCGCGACAAAGTGCGGGCCGTGTTGTCGACCTTGCCGCCGGATCAATCCGAAGTCGTTACCCTCTCGTATGTTGAGGGGTTGTCACACAGTGAGATCGCAGAGCGGCTTGGTTTGCCGCTGGGTACGGTGAAGTCGCGTATGAGGCTTGCGTATCAAAAGGTGAAAGAAGCCGTCGAGGACATTCGTTAGACCCATGAAGATCACCCACCACCTTGATGATTCGACGCTTATGAGCTGCGCCGCCGGCAGTCAGCCAGAGTCGTTGGCCGCAGTCGTATCGGCCCATCTCGCGGTTTGCCCGCGCTGCCGGGCTGAATTGAAAAGCCATGCCATGATCGGGGAGGCTTTGTTTGAGGGCCTCACTCCTGAGCCGGTGACACGGGGCGCGCCGGTCGTGGCCCTGCGCGCTGGTGAGGCGGCCGGGGAGGACGACGAGCTTTGCGAAATGCCGGCCGCGCTGCACGCGGCTCTCAACGGTCGCTTTGACGACGTGCCTTGGCGCCGGGTTGCGCCGGGCGTGTGGCAGTGCCCAATTGCGTTGTCCGAAGGTGCGAAGGGCGACTTGCGGCTGTTGAAAGTGGCGCCGGGCACGAAGTTGCCGGAGCACGGGCATGGCGGGTCTGAGCTGACACTCATTCTCGACGGGGCTTACTCCGACGCGCTGGGCACTTTCCGGCAGGGCGACGTTGCCGACTTAGGGGATGACGTTGAGCATCGGCCAATCGCGGATCCCGTGCATGGCTGCATTTGCCTTGCGGCATCGGACGAGAAGCCTCGATTTACGGGATTGTTCGCCCGCATGTTGCAGCCGTTTGCGGGTTTGTAGTCCTCGGGAGCGAACGTGTCGGTCCAAGCCACCGGTTCAAGCCGGTGGCTTTTTTGTTGGTGCTCATCCCGTCCTGGCCGCGCAGCGACGTTTACAAAGCGCTTACCATTAAGACCCCGTTTACCTCTCTTTCGGCAAAGTGAACGGGTTCAGGGCAGCTTCGAATCTGGCACGATCGTCAGGTCTCGTCTCGCGTCTTGGACTAGCTTCCCGACTCGTTCCGCCCTAGCGAGGTCTTCCATGTCCATCGACAGCATCTTTAGAGCCATCGGCGCACTCGCGTGCGTTTATACATTTGGCTTGCTTGTGACTGTGACGAGCACGGCTGCGCTTAACGCGGCTGTTCACGAACCGGGCGCTCACTGCGGCGCCTATGCGTGCTCATTCGCCAGCCATCATTTCTCTCATCCCTCCGCTTCCGAGGACTACGCCTACTCCCGCGTGATCCATACGGCGGCGCTCTTCATCGCCGGCGAATAACGCCCGGCCGCGATTGTACGCAGCGCCGGAGGTTCGGCCCGGCGCCGCGATTTGTCCCCCACCACTGTTCCACGGATGCGCGCGCTGATCCTTCAGGATCGCGCGCGTTTCTGTTTTTTGACAACGGCGTCGATGTCCATCAACTCGCGCATGAGACTTTCGAAGTCAGCCAATGGCACCATGTTTGGGCCATCGGACGGCGCGCGATCGGGAGCTTCGTGGGTTTCGATGAAGAGACCGGCGACACCCACGGCGACTGCGGCGCGTGCAAGCACGGGGACGAAGCGTCGGTCGCCGCCCGAACTGGTCCCCTGCCCTCCCGGCTGCTGCACGGAATGGGTGGCGTCGAAGATCACAGGCGCACCTGTCTCGGCCATGATCGGGAGCGAGCGCATATCGGCGACAAGCGTGTTGTAGCCGAAGGATGCGCCGCGCTCAGTGAGGAGGATGTTTGGATTGCCGCTGCCCACGACTTTGGCGACGGCGTTCTTCATGTCCCAGGGGGCGAGAAACTGGCCCTTTTTGATCTTGACCACGCGGCCGGTTGCGGCGGCGGCGATGAGAAGATCGGTTTGGCGGCACAGGAACGCGGGGATCTGCAGGACATCGACGACGGGGGCGACCAGGGCGCAATGGTCGACTTCATGGACATCGGTGACGACGGGGAGGCCAAGGGTTTCGCGAATTTCCGCGAAGACGGGCAACGCCGCCTCAAGACCAATGCCGCGTTTGCCGGTCAGCGAGGTGCGGTTGGCTTTGTCGTATGATGACTTGTAGACGAGGCCAATGCCAAGACGGGCCGCGATCTCCTTCAAAGCGGAGGCCATCTCGAGCGCGTGCTGGCGACTTTCCATCTGACAGGGACCCGCCAGAATCGCGATCGGAGCGTCGTTGGAAAACGTGACCGCGCCAGCATGGACGACCGGTGCAGGAGAAAGAGTGTCGGGCTTGTTCATCGGTCATTTATAGCGTGTGAATGCGGGCGGTTGACAGGTGGGCTCGCGGTTCTTTCCTCGGCAATTTCACCGCCAATTCCGGGGGGCTTGCGGAACGAGACGGGAACAGCTAGGGTACGTTCGTGATTTGTCCAATGAGGCGGTCGCGCCGCGGCGTCGCGCGGCCTCAAACCCGGAGCACCTGAGCCAGCCATGCTGACACAGAAACAAAAAGAGCTTTTGCTGTTCATCCACGCCCGGATGCAGGACGAAGGCGTTCCCCCCTCTTTTGACGAAATGCGCGATGCGCTCGATTTGAAGTCAAAGTCGGGGATCCACCGGTTGATCACCGCACTGGTGGAACGAGGATTTATTCGCCGCTTGCCGCACCGGGCGCGCGCGATCGAGGTCATCAAGCTGCCGGAGAATTCCGTTCCGATCTCGGCGGCGGCGCCGGAGCCGCCGCGTCGCGGTTTCCAGCCGAGCGTCATCGAGGGCGACAAGCGATCCCCCGAGCCGCCGTCCTATTTCACCGATACACGCACGGTGTCTGTGCCGTTGATGGGGCGGATCGCAGCCGGTGTGCCGATCAGCGCCATTCAAAACCATTCCAACGATATTGCGTGTCCACCCGATATGCTTGGATCGGGCGAACACTACGCTTTGGAAGTTAAGGGCGACTCGATGATCGAGGCCGGCATTCACGATGGCGATACCGTTATCATCCGGCGCTGTCATTCGGCGGATAACGGCGACATCGTGGTAGCGCTGGTGGAGCAGGAAGAAGCCACCCTGAAGCGATTGCGCAAGAAGGGCTCGACGATTGCACTGGAAGCGGCGAATCCGGCTTTTGAGACGCGTATCTTCCGGCCCGATCAGGTGGATATCCAAGGGCGTCTTGTCGGTCTCATTCGGAAGTATTGAACGGGTCAGGGGCCATCGTCTTCGACCTCGGGGCGGAGTTCGGGGTTTTCGGCGAAGGCTTCTGCCACCGGCTTCGGTGCCGCGTAGCGGCTGACATTTGGGGCGATTGCCAACGGTGTGGCCGGATACTGGGATGTTCCAGCGGTTGGGATCGGTGCCGCCGGCGATTTCTGGTCGGGCGCTGGCCGTGGCTGTGGTGGCGTGGACCAGGGCCGGAGGCCGCGCGCATCGGCGACGGTTAGTCTGGAAAAGCTGCCATCAGGCTGGCGTGTGAGAGCGACTGTTCCGGTCTGGCGCAGCAATTTGCGATCATAGATTTGTAGCGGGGCATCGCAGGCCGCGGGACGCTCGCCGGTTACTATCAAAATTTTGGCGCGGGCGCAGTCGTCGGCGAGGCTGGCCGGATGACGCGAGACGGCGATGGTGGCGCCGGATGTCTCCGTCACACAACCCGTTGGATCGCAGCGGAAGATCGTCGATTTACGCAGCTCCTTGGGGTCGCGCTGGTCTCCGTCGCGCTCTAGCCAGCGCTTCAGTTCGAACGACGAGGGGCGTTCGGCGTGCGCGGCGAGGCGTCCTTGCGCATCGCGCACGGCAACAATGGCACCTTCGCGGCCGATAAGGATGTCGGGCTTGGTCGTCGCTGGGGCCCAAACGAAGCCGAGCGCGATGAGTGGGAGGCCGGCCAAGCGCCATCGCCGCTGCCACAAGACGAGCCAGAGACCACCGGCCAACACCATAGCGAACGCCGCACTTGGGATGGCTGGAATGTGGGTGACGGCACCGGGCAGGGCTGCCACATGGCGCGCGACCCAGCCCATCGCGTCGATGCCGTGGCCCATGATCCACAGGGGGGCTGCTTCAAGACCGAAAGGAAGCGCGATGAGGGTGGCAAGTGCCGCCGGCATGACCACGAGATTGCAGACCGGAACGGCAATCAGGTTGGCCAGCGGTGCGTAATGCTGCATGGCGTGAAAGTGGTAGACGGACAGGGGCGTGACGGCGAGGCCAGCGATTAAGGTGGAGAACAGAATGCCGCCGAGGAAAAGCGCGCCTCTCATAGCGGGGCCGGGTGTGAGGCCGTAGCGGTCCATGCGGCCACGGATCGCTTCGTAGGCGGCCACGAGGGCTGCCACGGCTGCAAACGACATCTGGAAGCCGACATCGAGCAGGCTGTTGGGTGCGAGGGCCAGGATGAGGAGCGCTGCGAGGGCGACGTTGCGCATGGCGATCGCTGGACGACCGAGCATGACGGCCAAGAAGAAGACCACCATCATGATGGTTGCGCGCAGCGTAGCGGCCGAACCGCCGGAGATTGCGAAATAGCAGAGCGCGCCAATCGCCCCGCCTGCTGCGGCCCATTTTTTGATCGGTTGAGTTAGCGCCAGAGCCGGGATCGTCGCCAGGCCGAAACGCAGGATGGCGAAGACTGCGCCGGCCATGATGACCATATGCAGGCCGGAGATGGAGAGGATGTGGACGAGGCCGCTGTCGCGGTAGGCGTCCGTTGTCGCCTCTGAGATGCCACCGCGCTCGCCGGTGATGAGGGCTGCAGCCAGTGCGCCACGCTCACCGGGCAACGCGGCCTCGATGCGACGGCCGATGGTCTGACGCAGGTTCTCGACGGCTGAACGCAAGCGCAGTGTCGTGTCCGGCTGCGGCTGGTTTGAGAGCGTCACTTTTTCAGGCGGCTTCAAGGCGTAGCCGACAGCGCCGATGCGGTCGAAGTAGGCTGTGCGCGCGAAATCGTAGCCGCCGGGCAGGGCTGGGATCGAGGGCGGGGAGACGCTGGCGGTCATTTTCAGGATGTCGCCTGGGGCGATGTCGCCAGCTGGCGACATGACCCGGATGCGGGCGCGGGCCGGCAGGCGGGCTGGTTCGACATCCTTCATGGCGATGAGCCGCAAAGTTAGACGTTCGCCACGCTTGGCGTGCGGTTCGCGGCGCTCGAGCACGCCCGTCAGTTCGACGGCGCGTAAGGGGCGATCGAGGACGGGAGCCGCCACCCAATCCGTTCTGATTTTCGCGGCAGCGAAGCCGAGGGCGGCAATGACCAGCGCTGCGGCGGCAATGCGGGCGGTGCCGTCCGCGCGCGTCATGCCCACCAGTACAAGGCCGGTCACCAGCGGCAGGGCCGCTGCGGCGAGCGAGGGTTCGGCGGAGAGCGCAAAGTAGGCCCAGATGCCGAGGCCGAAGAGCACCGGCAGCCAGTTGACGAAGCGGGGCCGTTCGTCGGCCAGAGTGGCGGCAAACGCCGTGGCCAGGGGATGTAAGATGCTGTTCGTCCGGCGCCGGAGCGGTTGTTCGATGCCGTGGGCCACGGGCGTTCCGCCGCCGCGTTCAACCGCGCCGTCAGGTCTGCCCGCGGCCTCGTTCCCGCCCCCCGACATCACTCTTTAACCGCCCGCACAGTTCCCCAACAAACGAAGACGCTCATGAGCACAACGACTGAGAGCGGCAAACCCGTTGTCCGGTTTGCGCCCTCCCCCACCGGCTACCTGCACATCGGCGGCGGCCGCACGGCACTGTTCAACTGGCTTTATGCCAAGGGGCGGGGCGGGCGGTTCCTGCTGCGCATCGAGGATACGGACCGGGAGCGCAACAACCCAGCGGCCGTGGCGGCGATCCTCGACGGGTTGACATGGCTGGAGCTTGACTGGGAGGGAGAGCCCGTCTCGCAATTCGATCAGGCGCCGCGGCATCGGGCCGTGGCTGAAGCGCTGCTGGCGTCGGGGAATGCCTACAAGTGCTATCTCACGGCGGCGGAACTCGATGAGATGCGCAAGACGGCCGAGGCCGAGAAGCGTCCCCTGACGATCCGGTCGCCGTGGCGCGAGCGTGATCCGGCTGAGGCACCCCTTGGCGTGTCCTATACGATCCGGCTCAAGGCACCGCGTGAGGGCGAGACGGTTGTGGATGATCGCTGCCAGGGCCGCGTGACGTTCGCCAACGCGGATCTCGACGATCTCATCATCCTGCGCTCGGACGGCAACCCGACCTACAATCTCGCCGTCGTCGTCGATGATCACGACATGGGGGTCACGCATGTGGTGCGCGGCGTCGACCATCTGACGAATGCGGCGCGGCAGACGCAGATTTACAATGGGATGGGTTGGCGCGTGCCGGTGTGGGCACATGTTCCGCTGATCCACGGAGCCGACGGCGCGAAGTTGTCGAAGCGGCATGGCGCACAGGGCGTCGAAGAGTACCGGTCGATGGGCTATTTGCCCGTCGCGCTGCGCAACTACCTCGTGCGGCTCGGCTGGAGCCACGGCGACGACGAGATCATGTCGACCGAACAACTGGTCCAGTGGTTCGACATCGGCGACATCAATCGAAGCGCGTCCCGTTTCGACTTTAAGAAGCTCGACGATCTCAATGCACATTACATCCGTCAGTCGGACGACGGAGAGATCGTGCGACGTGTGCGCGAGATGCTCCCGCATCTTGATTTTGTCGCGCTGCGTTCGATGACGCCCGACGCGAAGGCGCCGCCGCGGCCGGATGTCGCGCTCGCCCGCGAGGTGGCAAGCGTGCTGCCAAGCGTGAACACCGGAACGGAGCTTGCCGCGCGGTTCGAGGCCAAGGGTTGGGAGCGGTTTGCGGCTGCCATTCCGTCGCTGAAGGAGCGCGCCAAGACGCTCGCCGAACTAATCTCGGGCGCGCTTTATCTTGTCGCAGAGCGGCCGCTCGCCCTGGATGAAAAGGCGGCAAAGCTGATCGATGATGAGGCACGAGCGCTCATCAGTGGTCTACTGCCACAGCTTGAAGCCTCATCGTCGTGGACTGCAGGCGATCTGGAAGCGGCCGTGCGGACCCATGCGGAGGCGACCGGGGCGAAACTGGGAAAAGTGGCGCAACCCTTGCGCGCGGCGCTGACCGGGCGCACCGTGTCGCCGCCCGTTTTCGACGTGATGGCTGTGCTCGGCCGCGAGGAGGCCATTGCCCGGCTCAAGGATCAGGTCACTTAAGGCTTGTGGGCGGTGTGCGCCTTGTTTCCAGGCAGCGGTTTGGTCTTAGGCAGCATTGGCCAATCGTGTGCAGCCGCGATATACTATGGCGCAACGCAGCATTGCAGGCCGAAAGGCATGGCTGGGCAAGCCCTTGCGGCCCCTGGTGAAGGAGAGACGATTCATGACGATCCAGGAGAACTGCCCCGCCGCCGCCACCAATGGTGAGAGGGCGACGCTGAATTATCAGGGCAAGCCGACCGACTTTCCGCTGCGCCACGGCAGCATCGGGCCGTCGGTCATGGATATCGGCAAGTTGTATAAGGATACCGGGTGCTTCTCGTATGACCCGGGCTTCACATCGACGGCCAATTGCGCCTCGAAGATCACGTTTATCGATGGCGACAAGGGCGAATTGCTCTATCGCGGCTATCCGATCGAACAGATCGCGGAATATTCTAACTTCCTGGCGACCTGCTTCCTGCTGCTCAACGGCGAGTTGCCGACGAATGAGCAGTTCCGAGACTTCCGCCGCACCATCTCAATGCATACGATGGTGCACGAGCAGATGACGCGCTTTTTTACCGGCTTCCGCCGCGACGCGCACCCGATGGCGGTCATGGTGGGCGTGGTCGGCGCACTGTCGGCATTTTATCACGACTCAACTGACATCAGTAATCCCGAGCACCGGCGCATTGCGACCAACCGCATGATCGCGAAGATGCCCACGATTGCCGCGATGGCGTACAAATATTCGATCGGCCATCCGTTCATCTATCCGCGCAACGATCTCGACTACACCTCGAACTTCTTGCAGATGTGTTTCGCGGTGCCGTGTGAGCCTTACATCGTCAATCCGGTGGTGGCACGCGCGCTCGACCGCATTTTCATCCTGCACGCCGACCACGAGCAGAATGCCTCGACGTCAACGGTGCGGCTTGCGGGCTCGTCGGGCGCCAATCCGTTTGCATGCATCGCGTCGGGTATCGCGTGCCTATGGGGTCCGGCGCATGGCGGAGCAAACGAAGCCGCGCTGACCATGCTGCAGGAAATCGGCACGGTGGAACGCATCCCGGAGTTTATCGCCAAGGCGAAAGATAAGTCGTCCGGCTTCAGGCTTATGGGCTTCGGGCACAGGGTCTACAAAAACTACGATCCGCGCGCGAAGGTGATGCAGAAGACCTGCCACGAGGTCTTGGACGCGCTCGACAAGCGCGATGATCCGCTCCTCAAGGTTGCGATGGAGTTAGAAAAGATCGCGCTGCAGGACGAATATTTCGTTTCCAAGAAGCTCTATCCGAACATCGATTTTTATTCGGGCATCACGCTGCGTGCGATCGGTTTCCCGGTCGAAATGTTCACCGTGCTGTTCGCTGTGGCGCGCACCGTCGGGTGGATTGCCCAGTGGCGCGAGATGATCGAGGATCCCGAACAGCGCATCGGGCGTCCGCGGCAGCTTTATGTCGGCCCAACGCGGCGCGAATTCCCGCTATAAGGCAGGCAACCCCGCTCGAGGGACTGGGGGGTGCTGCTTTGAGGTCACAACGGTTGGCAATCGCCGTTCTTTTGTGTTGCCGCGCTTCACCGCCTCGGTGATGAACGCGTAGATTGCTCCGATCATTCAGGGGGTGATCGCGATGCGTCGGTTGGGTTTTGCGTTTTTATGTCTCGGCAGTGCCTGTGGTCCTGCGGCCGCCGATTCCATTTTCGACAATCTCAACGTTATACGCATGTCGCCGCCGCTGGCGTACTACACGCCGGGAACGATCGCGCGCGGGTATCTCGACAAGCGCACGTTTCAGCGGACTGGAGACCGGTTGCTGAAGGTGAACATGGTGCGTTGCCGCGCCAAATTCGACGAGGACGGGTTTAGTCAGGTGCTGGACGGCGTCGGGTTCACATCGCACGATCAGAAGTCGTTTGGCTTGTCGGCGGGTTGGGCGAACATTCTCAATGCGTCGTTCAAGGGACAGTACGTCACGGGGGTGAACCTCACCTTCACAGGCACCGTCTACGAATACGACGAGAGCAAACTCACTCAATTGCGCAAGCGGTGTCTCGGCTCGGC
>LNFM01006830.1_pt1 | contig 18449 bp, 14 predicted proteins | sample 596031 | NCBI WGS metagenome assembly LNFM01 (sample SAMN04254537, study PRJNA301005) | activated carbon metagenome | isolation source: dual media filters at the Ann Arbor, Michigan drinking water treatment plant | place: USA: Ann Arbor | reverse complement strand
AAAGAGGGTGCAACAGGACTCGCAGCGGCTGCTGGCGCTCTGGAAACGGCTGGAGTCGGCCAGCCCGCAATCCGTGCTCAAACGCGGCTATGCCATTGTGCGCGACGAGTCCGGCCGGCCCGTGGCCCGCGCCAAGGGAATCAAGGCCGGCGCGCCGCTGGTCAACGAATTCCACGACGGCAAACTGCGCGTGCGGGTGGAATAAAGGCCAAAAGTGATCACTCTCAGGCTTGGCATGAACAATCTCCTCTTCCCCCTGACGCTTGCGCTGTTCGCGACCCCCGGGATCCTGTTTTCCGCTGAAATGAAATCTTCCAAGACCTCTGCTGCCAAGGATGCCCTCGAATGCCAACCCGGTGAAATTTCCGCCTGTGGACTGCCGTCCAACGTCGTCATCGACATGAGCAAGGCCCGTGTGCAGCGCACCGATGAGGAGTGGAAAAAAAGGCTGACCCCACGCCAGTATCAGGTTGCGCGCCAGCAGGGCACCGAGCCGCCGTTCCAGAACGAATATTGGGATCATCACGCCGATGGCGTCTATTTCTCCGCCTGTAGCGACACGCCGTTGTTCGACAGCCGCGACAAGTTTGACAGCGGCACGGGCTGGCCGAGCTTCACCAAGCCGATCGAGCAGGCCCTGGTCGGCGAGACCACCGACACCAGCCACGGCATGACCCGCATCGAGGTCCACTGCAACGTGGACGGCGCGCACCTCGGGCACGTCTTCGACGACGGCCCGGGCCCGACCGGCCGGCGCTACTGCATCAACTCCGCCTCGCTCCGCTTCCTGCCCCGCGCCGAATACAACGCCTGGGTGGCGAAAAACAACCCCGCGCCAGCGAAGTGATCATTATTTCTCCGTCAGCGAGGCCGATGGGAACTCGGCCAGGTGCTCGGCCTTCCAGCGCATCGCCATCAGGATGCGATTGTAGCCGCTGGGGTGGGTGAAGAAGATTATTTCCTCCCACTTGCCGGGGGCGAGCTTGCGGTATTCGGAGAGCTTGAGCGCAGTGGTGGCAAAGCCGTCGGGCTGCCGCGCGGCGTTGAGACCGAAGATGTCGGCCTCCACCTCGTTGGTGCGGGTGAGAGTGTTGCGGACCGGGGTGGCGAGGAACATGAACACGCTGAACCCGGCCAGGATCAGCGGCAGGCCGGCGAAGTCATCGATGCCACGCAGGCCCCAGCCGGCGCCGAACCGCCGGTGGGCCCAGCCGAAGAACCAATGCGTAAACCAGAAGCCGGCGCTGATGAGCAGGGTGAACGCGATCACGCCCTTGTAGACGTGATTCAGGACGTAGTGGCCGAGCTCATGACCCATCACGGCCTGCACCTCGCCGGGCGTGCAGCGGTTGAGGAGATTGTCGTTCAGGGAGACGCGGATGGTGTTGAGCGCGCCGCTCACATTGGCGCTGACGCGCTTGGATTGTTTCGAGGCGTCGAACTGGTAGACTTTGTCCACCGGCACGCCGTTCGCGCGGGCCATCGACAGGATGGGGTCACGCACCTTGGCGTCGGTCAGGAGGGTGTATTTGTTGAAGAGCGGCATTACGAACACCGGCGCCAGCACCATCAGGAAAATCATGAAGAACGGCGTGGCGAGCGACGCCCGCACCCACCAGCGTTGCGGGGATTTGCGGATGCCGAGATAGAGGAGCGAACCAATCAAGCTCAGTGCGATCATTGCCACGACGAGCCCCTTCACCTGCTCACCCAGCCAGCCGCCGGTTGTCAGGTTGGACAGCCCGAAACGGTGTTCGCGGATAAAGCCCACGTAGTAGTCGTTCGGCAAATCGATGATTGCGGAGACAAGGGCAAACAGGGCGATGAAAATCACGCCCTGCAGGTAGCGGATCTTGATAACCCGCTCGGCGACGTCCCGCAGCTTCACCGTCACGCCGAATTTCAACAAGGCCCAGGTGATGGCGAGGCCGAGCACCAGATTCCAGACCTGGATGATGTAACCACCCTCAAAATACGCGTCGGATTTGGCGCGCGCCTCCGCGGGCAGGGTGTTGAGCAGTTTCTCCGTCTCGGCGACGGGATCAAACGCCGGGACGACGGCGTGGGCCAGCGTGGCGAAACCCAGCAGGAGCAAGAATCCGGGCAGCAGCCGGGCGAAGGGGCGGGGCGGTTGTGTCATGTCTGTTTGAATCCGTGCCCGTCCTCCGGCGCAAACCAGAACCTGTCTATGTCTACGGGTAGAGCCAGAATTTCTTCGTCTGATCCTGGTAGATCTTGGCGCGCTCGGCCCAATTCCTGAGAAAGAGCGGCACATCCACCCGCGCGCCCTCGCGCTGCAGGGCGGCGAGCCAGGCGCTGGAGCCGACGTGGATCCTGAAGCTGCGCGCTTCGTCCATGGTCAGCGTGGCAAAGGGGTTGAGACGCGTCCATTTCGCGGCCTGCTTGTGCATGTAGAAGGAGAGGGCGGTGGGGTTCCATTTTTCCCAATCAACCACCTCCACGTAGACGCCGGTCATCGGCTTGCCGTCGCTGCCTGTGCCGGAGCGTTTCACGAAGGCGAGGCCGGGGATTTGATAGGCTTTTATGGCCTGGATGATTTCGTCCGGTGACTTTTTGGGAAACCCGATGCCGCGGAACGGATAATCGCGGCCGATGCCCCACGACCAGTCGCTGTTCTGCGTGCCAAGCCCGACCATGGCATAGCCGATGACGGCCTCGTAACTGCCGATGTAGGGCGAGGTGGCCACCCATTTCAATTCCGTGTCCGGCCAGCGCATGCTCCGCGACCAGCCGCGCAGGGGGATGACCGTGAGTTTGCCTTTCGCACGCACCTTCTCGGTCAGTTCCAGGCCGGAGATGGCGCGGGAACCCTCTTTGGCGACGCGGGCGATCTCACCGATGGTGAGGCCATGCACATACGGCATGCGGGGGAAAGCGCCGACCCCGCTCATGTTCTCCGGGTCGAGCGGCGGGCCGTCCACCTTCAGCCCCCCGAGCGGGTTGGGCCGGTCGAGCACGATGACCTCCACGCCGTATTGGAAACAGGCGTCCATCGCGTAGCGCATCACCACATTGAACGTGTAGGACCGCACGCCGATGTCCTGCAGGTCGATGACGAGCGCGTCGAGGCCCTGAAGCTGTTTCGCGGTGGGCTTGCGGTTCTTGCCGTGCAGCGAATACACGGGCAGCCCGGTGGCGGTGTGAATCGTGTCATTGAAATTGTCGCCGGCCTTGATCTGGCCCTCGAACCCGTGCTCGGGGGCGAAAAGCGCGACGAGCTTGGTCTTCGGGGCGCGACGCAGGACGTTGAGGGTGCTTTCGCCGCGGCGGTTCACGCCGGCGGGGTGGGTGAGCAGGCCGATTTTCTTTCCCGCCACGGCGGCGAAGTTGTCCGCCTCGAGCACGTCGATGCCCAGCATGACCCGCGGCAGTCTTTCGGGCGGAGCGGACGGTTGGGTGGTGGCCGGGGCGGCCGGATTGGTCGCGGCTTTGGTTGGCTTGCTGGCGCAACCCAGCGCCAGAGCGAGAGCGCTGACGGCTATGGTTCCGAGGGAGATCTTCACGAGCGACCGGCGTGACATGTGCCGAGATTTTTGAAAACGCCGCCGAGGCTTGGCGAGGAGAATCGTGACAGGAGAAGACTCACAAGGCACGGCTCACCGCCGCGGCCAGCATCTCTGCGGTGCGGGGCAGCGCCTCGGCCAGCGGCAGGCCCGGTGGCGTGACGGCATGGTGCAGGTCATCCGTCGGCACGCCAAGGCTGCCGGCAAAAACGTGAGCGGTTTTGCCAAGCCGCCGAGCCGTCGCGACGAGCGAGCCCGGACCCTTGCCGCTGAGCGAGGTGGCATCAAACCGGCCTTCGCCCGTGAGCACCAGGTCGGCCGTCGCGATCCGCGCGGGCAGGTCGAGCCATTCCGTGACGAGGTCAAAACCCGGCACCAGCTGCGCGCCGCAGGCGACCATCAGACCGAACGCGATGCCACCGGCCGCGCCGGTGCCGGGCAGGTCGGCGAGGGAAAGCGGCTGGCCGCAGGTTGCGCATAACAATGAGGCCATCCGGGCCATCTCCGTTTCGAGCCGGGGCAGGTCGTCAGGCTTCAGGCCCTTTTGCGGGCCAAAGGTCGCCGTGGCGCCACGCGGGCCGAGCAGCGGATTAGTCACGTCGCAAGCGATGAAGACGGGAGGCAGCGACATCAGTTTCCGGCGGTCTAGTGAATCGATATCCGGCCAGATTTCTGGTGTGGGCACATACAATTGCTCGCCGCCCACGTCGTGGAACCGTAAGCCGAGGGCCGACAACGCGCCAAGCCCGAGTTCATTGGTCGCGCTGCCGCCGACGCCGAGCAGGATGGCGTCGGAGCCAGCCTGAACGGCGGCGTGGATCAACTCTCCCGTGCCGTAGCTACAGGTCCGCCAGGGATCGCGCTGGTTGCGTGGCAGGAGTTCCAGGCCGCTGGCGGAAGCCATGCCGATTGTTGCGAGTGTGCCAGCCGGCTTTAAGCCAAGTCGGTCGCGCACAGCAGCCGTGAGCTGCCTTCCCGCCACATAGCCGATGGACGCGTTGACCGTTGCCCCGCGCGGGCCGGAAACCTCGATGTGTTCGAGCCGACCATTCGCCGCAGCGGTGAGCGTCTCGCAAAACCCCTCGCCGCCGTCGGTGAGCGGGCAGAGATCAAGCGTCCACCCGGGGTGTTTGGCGCGGAGCGCGGTGGCGGCGGCCTCGCAGGCCTGCGCGGCCGTGAGCGCGTCCTTGAATTTGTCGAAGGCAACGAGGACGCGCATGGCCGAAATATCAGACCTTTTGCTGTCGCCGGGCGGCGGCCCCTTGCGCCAGTTTTTCGAGCACGGGCACGGTTTCGTCGAACGACAGGCAGGCGTCGGTGATGCTCTGCCCCGGGGTCAGCGGCCGGCCGGGCTCATGCTGCTGCGCGCCGCCGACGAGGTTGCTTTCCAGCATGAAGCCGATGAGCGCGCGTTCGCCGGCGGCAACCTGCGCGGCGAGATCGGCGGCGACCTGCTCCTGCTGGTCATGCTTCTTGCCGCTGTTGTCGTGGCTGCAGTCCACGAGCACCACGGCGAGCGAGCCGGATTTCTTCAGCAGAGCGGCGGCCTGGTGGATGGATTCGCGGCCGTAATTCGGGCCGGTGCGGCTGCCACCGCGCAGCACCAGGTGGCCTTCGGGGTTGCCGGTCGTGCCGAGCACGGCGGGGGCGCCTTCGCGGGTGAGGGAGGGAAAACAGTGGGGATGCCGCGCCGACACAATGGCGTCCACCGCCACCTGCAGGTCGCCGTCGGTGCGGTTTTTGAAACCGACCGGCATCGAGAGACCCGAAGCGAGTTCGCGGTGGATCTGGCTCTCCGTCGTGCGCGCGCCGATGGCGGCCCACGAGACGAGGTCGGCGTAATACTGGCCGAGGGTCGTGTCCAAAAACTCGGTGCCGATGGGCAGGCCGGCGGCGTTGATGTCGAGCATGAGCCGGCGGGCGAGGCGCAGGCCGGTGTTGACCTGAAAGCTGCCGTCGAGGTGCGGGTCGTTGATCAGACCCTTCCAGCCGATGGTCGTGCGGGGCTTTTCAAAATAGACGCGCATCACGACCAGCAGGTCGCGGGCGAGCCGGTCGGCCACGGGCTTGAGTTTCCGCGCGTAGTCGAGCGCCGCCGCCGGATCATGGATCGAGCAGGGGCCGACGATTGCCAGCAACCGGTCGTCGCGGCTGGCGAGGATGTCGCCAACGGCCTGGCGGGCCGATTGCACGAGCGCCGCGCCGGCCGCGGACAACGGCAGATCCTCCTCGAGGATGGCCGGCGAGAGCAACGGGCGCGCCGTGCTGATGCGCAGATCGGAAGTGGGCGGTCGCATGGGGATTGGCTGAGTGAACGAAGCCGGGGGCCAAATGCACGGAGATTTTCATCGTGAGAGGGGCTTTGTGCCCCGACCGGTCGCGGGATAAACCCGCTCCCACATTTTCATCTCGGCGGCGGCGGGCGGGGCGGTAAAGCTGCGGAATGCTCTCCCTCTGCCAGCATGGTTACGAAGCTCTCCTCGAGCGCGAGCTCACCGGGGCGGGGTTGGGTGTGACCGAGAAAGGGGTGGGCTGGGCGTTGTGTGAGGGTAGGGCGAATCCTCCGGATGAGCCGTTGTCGGATGACGGCTCGTCGGGACGACTCGCCCTACCGGAACTGGCCTTCCCGCACCTGACGTTGTCCGCGCCGCGTGAGTTCAAGGGCGAGTCGGTCAACGCCCTGGCGTCGCAGCTGGCGGATTTCTTCTTTGCGAGCCTGCGCGGCGAGCGCATCGACGCGGAGTGGCCTTGCGTTTTTCAAACCGTGCCCGAAGTCGTCGGGCTGGGCCGCCGGGCGAGCGCGGTGGAGAAGGCCTTTGGCGAGCTGTTGAAGAAAAAACTCTCGCGCATCGCCCGGCTGGCGACAGCGGATCTGCCGCGCGGGGCGGGGAAGGCGCGCGGATTGATGGTGTTCTTCGCGGATTTCGGCCGGGTGTTCGCCGCGCGCGAGGCCTGGCTGGGCGGGCAGCGGCGGATGGCGGACGACGACGCGGCGCCATCGCGCTCCTATTTGAAAGTGGAAGAGGCCTACATCGTCCTCGGGCGCGAGCCGGCGGCGGAAGAGACCGTCGTCGATCTTGGCGCGGCCCCGGGCGGCTGGAGCTACAGCGCGGCGAAGCGCGGGGCGCGCGTCATCGCGGTGGACAACGGCCCGCTCAAGGGCGGCGCGCTGAACCATCCGCTGATCGAGCACCGCCTGGAGGATGCGTTCAGGTTTTCACCCCCGACCGGCGTAACCTGCGACTGGCTGTTTTGCGATCTGGTCGAGGAGCCGCACCATGTGATGCAGAACATCGTTGCCCCGTGGCTGGCGCACGGCTGGTGCCGGCGATTTGTCATCAACCTGAAGTTCGGCCATGTGGACTCGTTGACCCTGCTCAAAGAGATTCAGGCGCCGGACTCGCCTTTTGCGAAGCACGCGACGAATCTCCGTATCCGCCACTTGTATCACAACCGGGAGGAGTTCACCGTCGTCGGCGAAACCATGGCATGAAACCACCCGCTCCCGCATCCAAGGAACTGAACGTCTGCGGCTGGCAGGCGGTCTCGACCCTGTTCGCGCGACATCCGGACGAGGTGCGGCGGTTGTTTTTTGACGTCCAGACGGGCAAGCGGAGCGGGGAGTTCTGTTCGCGGCTGGCGACGCAGAAAAAAGTCTACCGGCAGGTGGAGGCGGCGGAGTTGGAAAAGGTCGCCGGCACCAAGCTGCACGGCGGCATCGTGGCGGTGATTGCTGCGCGGCCGTTGAAGAAGGTGACGCGCGAGGTCATGGGGGAATGGGCGCGGACGAAGGCGCCGCTGCTGCTGCTCGACCGCGTGAGCAACGCGAACAACGTCGGGGCCATCGTGCGCACGGCGGCGTTTTTTGGCGTGAAGGCGATCATCGTGCCGGACCACCCGGCGCAGGCGCTGCCCGGCGAGGCGGCCTGGCGCGTGGCCGAGGGTGGCATGGAGTTTGTCGATTTTTACCGCGTGCCGGCGCTGCCGGTGTTTTGCGCCGAGCTGAAACGGAGCCATTATCTCATCGGCACAAGCCTGCGCGGCAACCAGCTCTCGCCGCGCGCGGCCCGGGAACGCGGCCTGCCCCGGCCGCCGGCCATCATCCTCGGCAACGAGGAGCGGGGCATGGCCCCCGAGATCATGGCGCTATGCGACCGGCTCGTGCGGATTCCCGGCGCGGCCACCGTCGAGTCGCTCAACGTCTCCGCGGCGGCCGCGGTGCTGTGCTGGGAATTCCTGGGTGCCCGTTAGCGGCCGAACAGCCGCCCGAGCAATCCAGGCGGAGTTTTCCCCGGCCCGGGGTGGACCGGTTCGAAGTGATCCGCTTTCTTGTAGAGGATGACCACATCCTGCAGGCCCCAGGCTTCCTCGAGATAGGCGCGCACGATGACATTGGGGTGGCGTTGCAGGACGCGCATGAGCCAGGCGGGCGAGCTGAGGGCGAGGCCGTAGTCCTCCGCGGCCTTGCTCTCAAAATAGCGCTGGTAGGCGAAGCCGGTGCGGGCGTAGTCGGCGAGCAGCGCCGGCTTGTCGATGTTCTCGGCAATGTTTTTCTGGCCGCGTGCGAGCAGGCTGGCGACCGTGCGGCCCTGGGTGCTGAACACGATGACGCCGCATTCGCGCGTCCACTGGACGAGACAATCCAGGGCGGCGAGCCAGCGGTCCTCGCGGAGATGGGTGACGAGCGAGCCGACCCAGATGAGGTCAAACTGCGCCGCGAAGGGCAGCTGGCGCAGGTCCGGCTGCGAATACACTGGCCGCGCCCCAAATTGTTTCGCGCAAAAATCAACCCCGGCACGGTCGAGGTCGCAGGCCGTGATGCTGGCGTAGTGGTAGTGGGCGCGCAGCCAGCGCAGCACCCGGCCGTGGCCGCAGGGCAGGTCGAGGATGTCCGGGTAGTGCGGCTTGTCGCACAGCACCGAGGAAAAATGGATCAGCTCCAGCGCGCGCCGGCCGAGATCAAAATACTGCTCCGGATTTTCCGGCGCCTGCATGGTGTCGCGCGGCGCGACCGTGCGGTCCACGGGCAATCGGCTGAAATCATAAAGCGGCTTCATGGGGTGACCGCTCGCATCAAGGCGGCCTGCCCGGCGGGCGTCAACCGCGTGCGCGCGTTCTTGCCTCCCGGTTGCAGCCGGTGCATATCGTCCACGTGAACCTCCCCATCTGGGAAGACCGCGACTGGCGGCCGCTGCCGCGCCTGGAGGGCCCGGTGCGGGCCGACGTGTGCGTCATCGGGCTGGGTGGTTCCGGCTTGGCGGCGATGGAGGAACTCGGCGCCATGGGCGTCAGCGCCGTGGGCGTGGACGCCGGCGAAGTGGGGGCGGGCGCGGCGGGCCGCAACGGCGGCTTCGTGCTCGCGGGGCTGGCGAAATTTTTCAACGAGACGGTGGTGCAGTTTGGTGAAACGACCGCCAGCAACCTCTACCGGTTCACGGCGCGGGAAATCCAACGCCAGGCGGAGGAGTTGCCCGAGATCATCCGCCTGACGGGTTCGCTGCGCATTGCGGCCGATGAAGCCGAGCGGGCGGATTGTGCGAAGCATCTGGCCGCGCTCCGCTACTGTGGCTTTGCCGCCGAGCCCTACGCCGGGCCGGAAGGCGAGGGGCTGCTGCTGCCATCGGACGGGGTCATGCAACCGCTGCGCCGGGTGCGGGCCATCGCGCGAAAACTCCGGCAGCGCGACGCTTTGCTCTACGAGGGTTCGCCGGTGCGAAAAATGGTGCCAGGATCGGTGGTCACGGACAAGGGCACCATTTTCTGCGACACGGTGATTGTCGCGGTGGACGGCCGGCTGGAGCAGATATTTCCCGAACTCAGCCCGCGGGTCCGCACGGCGCGGCAGCAGATGCTGGCCACGGCGCCCGCGCCCGAAGTGAGTTTCGCCCGGCCGGTTTACTGGCGGCACGGTTTTGAATACTGGCAACAGCTGCCCAACCAGAGCATCGCGCTCGGCGGGTTTCGCGATCACGGCGGGGTCACGGAATGGACGCACTCCAACGAGCCGACGGAACTGATCCAGGGATTGTTGGATGAATTCCTGCGCGGACACCTGAAGGTGCGAGCGCCGGTGACACACCGTTGGGCGGCCTCAGTGGCCTACACGACGGATGGGCTGCCGGTGCTGGAACAGATGGGCGACAAAGTCTGGGCGGTGGGGGCTTATTGCGGCACGGGGAACATTGTTGGGGCGCTCAGCGCGCGCGCGGCGGTGCGACTCGCGTGCGGCCAACCGGCCGAGTGGGCCGATCTGCTGGCGGCCGCGCGGGTGCACGCCGCCAAGTCATAATCGGCTGCGGGATTGACACCCCGGGTCCGGCCGGTCACCACTGGCGCCCGATGAATCGTTTTGCCGCCTATTTTTATTTTGGCTTTGCGGGCTTTTTTGCCCCGCAGACCGGAGGCGGCTTATCCCCACGCAAACCCTGACCAAACCCCAGACCCAATTTGCAAAGGAGCCGCCCCACCGGGCGGCTCTTTTGTTTTTAAACCAAGACCCAGACATTTTCGCCACGGATTACACGGATGAACACGGATAAATACCAAAAACCCTGTGGCTGTCATTCTGAGCGTAGCGAAGAATCCAGTATCATTCCCGCCGGCCAAAATCCGACTGGATCCTTCACTTCGTTCAGGATGACCCGCAGCGCAATCGATCCGTGTTAATTCGTGGTCAAATTCTGACTCTACTTAGCCCCCATCCCCATGATCCTCCCCAAAAACAACCGTCTCTCCTCCGAGGAAGTCGCGCAACTGTCGGTGATCGTCGCCGAGTTCGGCTGCCGCATCCAGCCGATCGTCGGCGACATTCGCACCATCTACGCCATCGTGGGCGACGAGCGGCACGAGCTGATGATCAGCCGGCTCGAGGGCCTGCCCTTCGTCGACCGCGTCGACACCATCCAGTCGCCGCACAAGCTCATGGACCGCCGCTCCGACCTGGCCAATGGCCGGCTGCGCATCGGCACCGTCACCCTGGGCGAGGAGCTGCTCATTATCGCGGGCCAGTGCACCATCGATCCGAAAAATCCGCAGTATTTCATGGAGACGGCGCAGGCGGTGCAGGAGGCCGGCGCGCACGCGCTGCGCGGCGGGGTGTGGAAGCCACGCACCAATCCCTACTCGTTCCAGGGCGATGCCAAGTCGCTGGAAACGCTCATGGAAGCCTCGCGCCTCACCGGCCTGCCCGCCGTCGCCGAGGTCATGGAAGCCGGGCACGTGCAACTGGCCCTGGATGCGGGGGTGCAGGTGCTGCAAATCGGTGCGCGCAACGCCCTCAATTACTCGCTGCTCCGCCAGGTCGGCGCCGCCATCGCCGGCCGGCCGACCGCCGTGCTGCTGAAGCGCAGCATCCACATGGGCCCGCTCGACGAGTTTATCTCCGCCGCCGAATACATCGCGGCTTTCGGCAACCCTAACGTCATGCTCTGCCCGCGCGGCACCTTGCCCGGGCTGGACGGTTACCGCAACCATCCGGATGAATCCATCACGCCGCTGCTCAAGGAAAAGACCTGGGCGGCGGTGGTCGTCGATCCCTCGCATTCGGTGGGCAAGGCCGCCTACGTGCCGGCTTGCGCGCTCGCCGCCGTGGCCTACGGCGCCGACGGCCTGTGCCTCGAGGCGCACGTCAACCCGAGCCAGGGGATCGGCGACGACCCGAAACAGGCTGTCACGCCCCGGGTGCTTGCGGAGTTGATTGTCCGGGCCCGGGCCCTTCATGCTACCCTCCGCCGTCCGACTGTCCCGGCATGAAAAAGAAACTAGCCAAAATCCGCGTCCAGATCGACCGCCTCGACCAGCAGGTGGTCCGGTTGCTCAACGCCCGCCTGAAGCGCGCCCAGCAGATCGGCGAGTTGAAGCGCGGCGCCAGGACCCGCATCTATGTCGCCGAGCGCGAGGCCGAGGTGCTGCGCCGCGTCGCGACCGCGAACCGGGGTCCGCTCAAGCCCGCCGCGCTCCAGTCCATCTACCGCGAGATCATGTCGGCGGCGCTGGCGCTGGAGAAGCCGCTGTGCGTCGCCTACCTCGGGCCCGAGGCCACCAACACGCACGCCGCCGCGCTCCGCAAGTTCGGCTCGAGCGTGGAATACCGCCCGATGGCCACCATTGCGGACATCTTCACCGCCGTGGAAAAGAGCGAGGCCGACTACGGCGTCGTGCCGGTCGAGAACTCCACGGAGGGCTCGGTGCGTGATTCGCTGGATCTGTTTGTCGAGACGCCGCTGAAGATTGTCGCCGAGCTGCACCAGGAGATCGAACACACGCTGCTGTCCCGGGCACCGCTCGCGAAGATCAAAAAGATCTACTCGAAGGACCAGGCGCTGGCCCAGTGCCGCCGCTGGCTGCAGCGCAACCTGCCGCATGCGCAGCTCGTCGACGTGGACAGCACCGCGCTGGGCGTGCAGCTGGCCGCAAAGGAGAAGGGCGCCGCCGCGATCGCGCCCCGCCTCGCCGGCGAGCGCTACGGCGTGCCCGTGGTCGCGACGCAAATCCAGGACCTCAAGAACAACACCTCGCGCTTCGTTTTCCTCGGCCGCGAGGCTTCGGGCTCGACCGGCCGCGGCCACGACAAGACGAGCCTGCTGGTCTCGCTCCACCACGAGCCCGGCGCGCTGCTGCACGCCTTGCAGCCCTTCAGCCGCCGCAAGCTCAATCTCACGCGCATCGAGTCGCGCCCCAGCCGGCTGCGCCCGTGGGACTACATCTTCTTCCTCGACGTCACGGGCCACTACGAGGACCCGGCGATGCAGGCCGCGCTCAAGGAGCTGAGCAGGAAATGCCCGCTCGTGAAATGGCTCGGCAGCTATCCGGTGGCCAAGCGCTGACTTTGGGCTCGGCAGCCCCGGGCCCTTGGGATTTCTTGGCGCCGTGCGAGCATTGAAAATTCTCTTCGTCAGCTCCGAGGTCGAGCCGTTTGTGAAAGTCGGCGGACTGGCCGACATGGTGGGCGCCCTGCCCATCGAACTGGCCAAACTGGGGCACGAGGTGCGGATCGTCTGCCCGGCCTACGGTTCGGTGAAACGGGTGGGCGGGTGGCACGCGCTCCCGCGGCCGCTCGGGGTCGACGTCGGGCCGTCGGCGCAATGGGCCCGCACCTGGGAGACCGTGCTGCCGGGCACGGCCGTGCCGGCGTATTTTCTGGAGAACCATGATCACTTTGCCCGGCCCGAGGTTTATACGGGGCCGTGGGGCGCGTTCGAGGACAACGACCTGCGCTTTGCCTTCCTGTGCCGCGGCGCGCTGGCGCTGTGCCAGCAACTGGACTGGATTCCCGATGTCGCGCACGGTCACGACTGGCCCACCGGCCTGCTGCCGGTGATGCTGAACACCACGCTGCGCGATACCCCGCTCGGGCGCACCGCGTCGGTCTTCACCATCCACAATCTCGAGCACCAGGGTTATGCCCCGGCGCGCGTGGTGGATTTCGCGCGGCTGCCCCGGGGCGAGTTTTTGCGCGACGGGATCGAGTCGGGCGGCATGGTCAACCAGCTGAAAGCCGGACTCTGGCACGCGACCAAGCTCACGACCGTCAGCCCCACCTATGCGAAGGAAATCCTGACCCCCGGGGGCGGCTTCGGGCTCGACGGGGTGCTGCGTTTCCGGGCGGGCGACCTGCTCGGCATCCTCAACGGCATTGACGATGAGTCGTGGGATCCGGCCCGCGACCGGGCCTTGCCGTCGAACTACTCGGCGGCCGACCTTCACGGCAAGGCGCGGTGCAAGGCGGCGCTGCAACGGCGTTTCGGCCTGGAGGAGAACCCGGTTGTGCCGCTCTACGGCGTGGTGTCCCGGCTTGTGGCCCAGAAGGGCCTCGACCTGCTGGCGGAGGCGCTGCCGGCCGTGCTGGACCGGATGGCCATCCAGCTTGTGCTGCTTGGCAGCGGCGATGTGCGGCTGGAAAATAGTTTTTCGTGGGCGGCGCGGGCCTATCGCGGGCGCTGCGGGGCGCAGATCGGCTTCGACGGCAAGCTGGCGCGGCTCATTCAGGCCGGCAGCGATATTTTCCTCATGCCCAGCCGGGCGGAGCCGTGTGGGTTGACGCAGATGTATGCCATGCGCTATGGCACGCTGCCCCTTGTCCACGCGACCGGCGGGCTGGTGGACACGGTGGAGAATTTTGCGGAAGGCCAGGGGCGGGGCACGGGTTTTGTCTTCCACGCCGCCACCGCGGGGGCGCTGGCCGACACGATCGGCTGGGCCTGCGCCACCTATTACGACCGGCCGCTGGAATTCGCCGGCTTGCAGCGGCGGGCGATGGCCCAGGATTTTTCCTGGCGGCAGAGCGCCGGCCACTACGTCGATCTTTATCGCTGGGCGGTCGAATCCCGCACGGGCACTTATCCGGCGTGAACCGCGAGCGCCTTGGGCGTGTGGAAGAAGCGGTTGTGCGCCACGTCGTCGACGGAGATTTCCTCGTCGAGCGATTCCCACTGGATGGTGCGGCCGCCGCCCTGCAGCTGGATTTTCTCCAGCTCGGATTGCGAGGCGTTCTCCAGGACCTTGTATTTGCTGGCGGGAAAACTGACCGAGCGGCGGGCGTTGATCTCGAGATAAACGCGCCGGCCCTGGACCCAGCAACGCAGGGCGCTGAGGGGCGGGGTGACGGGTTGGGTGGTGTCCATCCAACAAAGCTACGCGGCTTCCCGGGAATAGCAATGTATCCCTCGGCCCTTAATACCTGTCCATCACCTGCCACATGATCCAAGTGAGGCTGACACCCAGCATCACCATGCCGGCCAGACCCGAGACGAAAAGCACCGGATTGTCGCGGCCGAGAAAGGTGATGGCGCCGAGCAGCGCTTCACCGGGCAGCATGATCAGGCAATAATCGCGCATTTTGCGGCGCCTGACCTTCCGGATCTCAATCTGGTCCAGCCCATGCCGCTTTTCAATGGCCCGGTTCTGCTGAAGCGCCGTATAGACGTCGTTCGGATCGCCCGCCTTGGGGCCGGTCGCGCCCTTGGAGCTGGCAATGACGGGTCCCGCCAGGATCGCGAGCTCCTTGGCCGTGGGCAGCGGCTCCGCGCCCGGGCCCCGCACGTTGTCGCGTTTGAAATCACGCGACTTGAAGCCGTAGGCCTTGGGCGGCGGATCATCAGACTTCATCGCGGCACCTTGGCAAGATGAGGCAGGAGATTCAAGCCAAGGCGTGGCGAAGCATGACCGACTTTTGGCAAGACATGCGCGGCGTCTATACTTGCGTGCCCTCCCGGGCGCTTTACGTTCAACCGGCAACCCAGCACATATCATCGTGCCGACGCTTGCCCCGTCGCGAGTGAATTAACATCCCACTTTTATCGCCATGAGTCCCTCCGCCGCCGCCCCGACACGTCCGTCTGCCCTGCCCGTGACTTCCCGCCAGAAGCCAAAGTATCCCGGCATCCGCGTCACCTGCAACGGCAACCAGCTGGTCACGCAATACGTCGAGACGCGCATCACCGAGGGCGGCGTGTTTTATCCGATCACCCCCTCGACCGAGGGCGGCGAGATTTACCAGCAGTCCTTCGCCTCGGGTGAGCTCAACGTCTGGGGCGCGCAAAAGATCGCCGTCGAGACCGAGGGCGAGCACGCCGCGCAGGGCGGCGCCACCTCCTACGCCGTGCAGGGCCGCCGCACCGTCAACTTCACCTCGGGGCAGGGCCTCGCCTACGCCATGGAGCAGTATTACCACGCGCCGGGCAAACTCTCGACCATGGTCCTCGAGGTCGGCGCCCGCGCCCTGACCAAGCACGCCCTCAACGTCCATTGCGGCCACGACGACTTCTACGGCGCGCTCGACACCGGCTGGACCATGCTGATGTCGAAGGACGCGCAGCAAGCCGCCGATCAGGCGATCATTCTCCGCAAGGTCAACGAGCTGTCGTTGAACCCGGGCATGAACATCCAGGACGGCATGCTCACGACGCATTCGGAGCGGATGTATCTCGCGCCCGAGGCGGAAATGCTCCGCGAATACCTCGGCGCGCCGGACGACCAGATCGACTGCCCCACGCCCGCGCAGCGCGAACTGTTCGGTCCCCAGCGCCGCCGCGTGCCAGTGATGATGGACCTGAAGCACCCCATCTTGCTCGGCCCGGTGCAGAACCAGGAGCACCACATGAACGGTGTCGTCGCGCGCCGGAACAATTTCAACGAACCCATCCTCGGCTTCCTCGCGGACTGCTACGCCGAGTTCGGCCGGCTCACCGGCCGGCATTACGGCTTCCTCACGGAATACAAGACCGCGGACGCTGACACGGTCTTCGTCTCGCTCGGCTGCGCGGCCGACAACATCGAGGCGGCCTGCGATTACCTGCGCGAGCAGCGCAACGCCAAGGTCGGTTCCATCCACCTCAACGTCATCCGCCCGTTTCCCGAGGCCGCCGTCATCACCGCCCTCCGCGGCAAGAAAAACGTCATCATCCTGGAGCGCACCGACGAGGGCCTGGCGGGCGACAACCCGCTGGCGCGCGACATCCGGGTCGCGCTCGGCAAGGCCGCCGAGGGCGCGAAATTCGGCGAGGGCTCCGGCCTGCCGGCGCTCACGCCGGCCGAGACCCCCCGCCTCTTCCGCGGTGCCTATGGCATCGGCTCGCGCGATTTCCGCCCCGAGCACACGCTGGGCGCCTACGAATTCGCCACCGGCGCCACCCGGCGGCAGGACGGCCGCAGCGCGGCCGAGGGCGAGACGTTTTTCGTCCTCGGCGTCAACCACCCCTATGCCGTCATCAGCAAGGACACGCCGTCGCTCCTGCCCGAGGGCGCCATCGCGGTGCGGTTCCATTCCATCGGCGGCTGGGGCATGATCACCACGGGCAAGAACCTCGGCTCCATCATCGGCGACTTCGGCCAGTTCATCTCCGAGCAGACCCCGACCTACGACGAAGACGGCTTTCTCGTGGACAAGCTCTTCATCATGGCGAACCCGAAATACGGTTCGGAGAAGAAGGGTGCGCCCACCAATTATTACCTCACCGTCGCGCCGTCGCAGATCAAGGTGAACTGCGAGCTGAACCACGTGGATGTCGTGCTCTGCTGCGACCCGAAGGCCTTCACCCACACCAATCCGCTCGAAGGCCTGAAGAAAGGCGGCTCACTCGTCTGGGAATCCGGCGAGTCACCCGAGGTCGCCTGGCAGCGGGTTCCGGAGAAATACCGGCAGTTTGTCCGGGAGAACAGCATCCGCATCTTCATCCTTCCCGGCTTCGACATCGCGCGGAAGGCGACGAACCAGACCGAACTGCAGCTGCGCATGCAGGGCAATTCCTTCCTCGGCGCGTTCTTCCGCGTGTCGCCGTTCCTGAAGACGTTCGGCATCTCGGAGGAGCAGTTTCACAAGGTCGTGCAGAAACAATATGAGAAGAAATTCGGCCGCTTCGGCGAGGCCGTCGTGGCCTCGAACATGACCGTGATGACCGAGGGCTTCTCGCGCGTGGCCGAGATCAAGCTCGGTGCCAACGGCGACCCCGACCGCTCCTCGATGCGCAATCCGCTGCTCGCGCCCATTGGCGACCACCAGATCATCCCGACCGCCGGCTGCAATGCCGCCGGTTGCGCCTCGATCCCCGCACCCGCGGCCCAGCCGGCCCGCGCGCCGTTCCAGACGCTGGCGAAGTTCGACTCCGAGTTCCGCGCGGGCCTGGGCTACCACCAGCCGGCCGGGGCGTTCGCGTCCGTCGGCGTGATGAGCGCCGGCTCCGGCGCCACCCAGTCCAAATACGTCGCCCGCCGTGAGACGCCCGTCTACATCGCCGAGAATTGCACCCAGTGCATGGAGTGCATCACCGCCTGTCCCGACACCGCGCTGCCCAACATGGCGCAGGACGTTTCCACGGTCCTGAAGACCGCGGTCAACAACTACGTCACCCACCGCGACGAGCGCCTCAAGTTCGGCGCGGAGATCGCCGGTCTCGAGGCCCGCGCCCGCGCGAAGATGAACGAATCCGTGAAAGCGAAGACCAAGGTGCCGTTCAAGGACATCATCCGCGACGAGGTCAACGCGCTCACGACGATCTCGACGCAGAGCAAAGCCGAGTTCACCAACATCATCGCCAAGCTCCCGATCGCCTACGGCAACGTGCCGGCCATCTTCCGCTCCCTCGAGGCCAAGACCCCGGGCGCCGGCGGCCTGTTCTCCATCTTCGTGTCCGATCTCTGCAAGGGCTGCGGCGAGTGCGTGCAGGTGTGCGGCGACCACGACGCCCTGCGCATGACGCGCGAGACCGAGGAGCTGAATGCCGAGCTGACCACGGCGCAGGTGTTCTCGCGCCTGCTGCCCGACACCCCGCAGAAATACCTCGGCCTCTACAACGACAGCGACGCCGCCAGCTCCCGCGAGGCCGCGCTGCGCAACCACCTCATGGTCCGTCGCAATTACGAGGCGCTCGTCTCGGGCGACGGCGCCTGCGCCGGTTGCGGCGAGAAGAGCATCCTCCGCTCGGTGGCGTCCGTCACCGAGGCCTACATGCGGCCGCTCTACCACCGCAAAGCCGACCGCCTCCGCGCCACGGCGGCACGCCTGTCAGCCGAGGGTCCCGCCAAGCTCGCCACCCTCAAGGCGCGCGATGCGAAGGAGTATGCTCTGTTCCGGAAAACTTACGCGCACGCCATCATGAATCTCGGCGGCGAAAACGACGCGGACACCGCGAAGCGCATCGCCGACCACGAGGCTAAGCACGGCGCCATCACCGACGCCCAGATCATCAGCGGGCTCGCCGCGGTGCTCGAGCAGGACGCCTTCAACCATAAGGAACTTCAGGCCATCGACGGCCGCCGGGCGAACGGCATGTCCGTGATGATGATGGGCGCCAGCACGGGCTGCAACACGGTCTATGGCTCCACGCCCCCGGCCAACCCGCATCCGTATCCGTGGATGAACTCGCTCTTCCAGGACGGCGCCACGATCTCGTGGCTCATGGCCGAGTCGGTCATCGTCAACCACGCCCG
>LNFM01007089.1_pt1 | contig 18451 bp, 6 predicted proteins | sample 596031 | NCBI WGS metagenome assembly LNFM01 (sample SAMN04254537, study PRJNA301005) | activated carbon metagenome | isolation source: dual media filters at the Ann Arbor, Michigan drinking water treatment plant | place: USA: Ann Arbor | reverse complement strand
GAAGCCGCCAACACCATGCTGGCGCTGGCCCTGGCCCCGCGCGTGCGCGTGGTGGGCGTGGCGCCGGGCCTCACGCTCACCAGCCACCTGCTGAGCGACGAGCAGTTCGCAGCACTCCACCAGCAGTCGCCGCTGGGCCGTTCGTCAACGCCTGAAGACGTGGCCGCCACCGTGGCCTTCGCGCTGAGCAATTCCTCCATCACCGGCACCACGCTGCTGGTGGACGGCGGTCAGCACCTCATGCGCTTCGAGCGCGATTTTTCGCTCATGTAACCCGGACCGATGCCCATGACCGCCACCTACGCCGGCACCCAGATCCTTGCGCTCACCGGCCTGCGCTTCAACGCCAACCTGGGCATCCTCGACCACGAGAAGTCGGCGCCACAGCCGATCCAGGTGGACGCTGAACTCAACCAGGGCACGCAGCCGCTGCTGCCGCACGACGACGACATCGGCCACGTGCTCGATTACCGCAAGGTGCGCCAGCTCATCATCGACGAGTGCACCGCCGAACACGTGAACCTGCTGGAGAGCCTGATCGGCAAACTCACCCGCCGCCTGATGCAGATGCCCGGCGTGATCGGCGTGCACTGCGAGGTCGCGATCCGCATGGAAAGCGGTCAGTGGTAGCCTGATGTCGAAAACAATTGAGTCTGTACAAAAACAATTGAGTCTGTAAAACCCGCCTAGCAAAATCAAGGGGTTACGCGAACTCTTTCTACGGTTTGTATTTTTCGCGTTCCAAGCCCGTCTGTCATCTGTCGCATGCTGTGGAGATAGCTGTGTCTGCAGACCACGAATTCAGCGCGCGAGAAGTTTCTCTACCAACGAATCTGCAGTGCCGCGACAAGCTGGGTGCTGTAGTTCAAACTCGGAATTTGAGGGGCTGCTGCGCAGCGGGTGCCGTCCTCCGCGGCAGTTAGCCGGGCTCACGGCCCGGGGCACGAAGGCGTCATCGGGGCATCTGTCGGCATGTCGGCAGCGATGACTGCTGCCGAGGCCGAAGCCGTCATCTGGGCGGCTTAGCCTCGGCTCTCGCCGTCAACTACCTCTTAATCGCCATGAGGGCGCACACAGTGGTCATTACCTGAAAAGGTCCTCATCGCGTACTGATTACATGGACAAGGCCTTGCACTAATGGTACGCATAGCGTATCATTTCGCATGAGTACTGGCCTCCCTCTGCAAAACGCCCCTGAGGGCGACGGATCCGTCCTTGATCAGAAGGACTTCCTCGCCCAGGCGAAGAAGTCCCTTTCGAGTGGTGGGAAGCGGGTGACCTGGGACGAGATGGCAGTCCTAGTGGGCGTCGAACCACGGGCCATGAAGACCTACCGGATGCCGGTGGACTCAGCGGACTACCGGACGATGCCAAAGCCCGTTCGGAACGCCATAGAGGCCCTGGTCAAGAGCAATCAGGCGGGCATCCTTGTGCCGCAAGGAAATCCTGAATCGGAGCCGGCACGTCGGTCTGCCGTTTTTGAGGGTGTCGCGACCGCTTTGGCCGCACTGGTCATCCGTCAGGCCCAGAACGTGATGACCGATGGGCGCGGGAACATGGTTTCCGGCGTTGATCGGCGCTGGGGTATGACCGTCGGTCTGGATGTTGAGGACCGAAAGGCCATGGCATTGGTCTCGAGAGCACGGCTGTCTCTCGGTCGATCCGACATCGGTGCGGAAATCCATGAACTGCTGACCCACTGCCTTGAACCCCTCGGCTCCTGGCTGCCTCTGCCCGAAGTCGAGCGGGACGGTCTGTCTTCTGTCTGCCTGATCGACGCTGAAGAGCGGCTGCCGACCATGGAGGCAGAAGAACTGGCTGCGGGATTTTCTGGATTGGCGGGCCTCTTTGAAGAACAGGTCTTCAGCGCCTTCATCGAGATACTGACGAAGCTTCCCCAGCGCGAATGCGACCGCTTGTACACACTGCTGCGGGAGTTTTGCGTCAGGCACCCAGTCGTTCGCCAGCAGGATCTCCACGCCTTGGGCGAAGAGTTGCCATCTGCACTCTGGCTCTGTGTCCAGCATCGGTTCTACGAGCCGATGCCAATGGCCCTGCTGAACGGTGAGTCTGTGCGCCTGTGCGGGCTCTGCGGGAATCTCATGAAGCGCGCACCAAGCGGCCAGGTGTGCTCCACGGCAGCGTGCGCCGCTCAAAGTCCACCCAAGGCTAGCCAGGCAGTCCCTGCCGCTAACTTGATGCGGCTGACGAAGGGCTTGCGCCAATACTGGTTGGAGCCCGGGATCGACGAGATCCGGATGCATGACCAGCTGGTTGCTGCTGGCCTGACTTCTCGCCTGTACCCCCATCGTGACCGAGTGGACATCGACCTCGGGGAATCGAATTCGGTGGGCATCGATTTGAAAGCGTACAGCAGTCCGGAGCTGCTGGGTGCGCGAATGAGTCGCCGCCCAGGCGGCCTCTCCCACTATGGTCGCAAATGGCTGGTGATCCCTGATTGGCTGGTCAGCCGCACCCCAGGCTACCTGGAGCGACTGAGCGCAGCCCTCGAACTGTCCGCCATCCAGTGCATGTCTGTCTCTCAAGCCGTCAAGGAGCTCACCCGTGCGTGAACCCCTGAGCCCCTACAAAGGCGCTCAGGTGCTGAACTACCTGTGCATCATTGCGACCGAGTTGCTCGGAGAGACGCACCTTCGCAACGTACCGACGTTGGTTGCTGGCTTCGACGCCATCCTGCACACGCTGTCGCCCAACGTGGCCCAAGCGATTCGAAATGTGCGCCTGGCTGGCTTCGCGCCTTGGAGCATGCGTGAGCTGCGTCTGATGGTCGATGGCTATCGCGAAGTGCATCGTCGTCAGGCCGCTGAACGATCACGTGGGCGACGGGCGCCGCTGTGGGGCGACGATGAAGAACCCAGCGATGGCGGCAGCGCAGCAGAAGAGCGCGCAACCAGCCGGCGCGCGCCACAGGAAGCGATGGGCTTGCCCGAGCCATCGGAGCGCTTCACCATCGACGACCAGTTCAACGTCAAGCGCGCTTGGACCTACATCATGCCGGAGGACATCAAAGATGCGATCCGGTCTTTGACCGTTCCGCTGCCGCTCCGTCGGCGCCCACAGCGCGTGCTGCACGACCCGACGTTTCCAGCAGTCGTGCGCAACGAGCGCATCCAGTTCGAGGCATGGATCGATCCCTTGGACGTCGTCCCTCCGACACCGCCCCAGTTCGACATCCAGCGCATCGGGCGTGCGCCGGGAAGCGTCCGCTGGGATGACTTGATCGCCGTGGCCGAACGCTTTGATGACTTGGACGAGAAGGCAGGTCGTCAACGCGCCGGGGAACGCAGTTGGTACCGCCGCTTGCACACCGCAAATGGTGAGCGGACGGCCGTGCTGCTCCAGGCCGCTGAGTCGGGTCTTGTCCCAACCGACGGCATGGACCTTGTCGGGCTGAAGCATCTGATCGGATTGCCAGGTGCAGGCAAGACCACGCTCCTTTTCCTTCTGGCTGCCTGGATGGATGAACGTGGCTATCGGGTCTGCTTCCTGTTCCCGTCCATCGAGGTCTCAACCGCATTCATTGAGAAGCTGGCTCAGTACAGTGTGCGGGCAGGCCTTCTCTTCGGCCAGAGTGACCGAGCACGCAGCAAACACGTCGCCAACTTCGCGTCCGCGCTGTCACAGGACAACAGCGGCTTTGCCGTCACACGCAGCGCAGCACCGTTCTTCGCCACCAACTGCGCACTGGCTGGCTATGCCAGCGATGAAGACGTTGCCTTCCCACATGATCGCCCTCCATGCCAATCGGTCCTGCAACGGGCGATTGATGACAAGAAGAAGGTGAAGGACGCCAAGAGCCAGAAGCCGACGCGAGACCGACAACGCCAGTGCGCGCTGGCCTCCGTTTGCGGACGCCAGTTCGTCGAGCGAGAGCTTGTGGACGCCACGGTCTGGGCAGGTCACGTCCTCTCGACAGACCGTGAGGTGTCGCCGCTTTTCTCTGGCGTGCAGCTTCGGCACTTCGAACTGATCGCGCGCACGTTCGACTTGGTGGTCGTGGATGAGTGCGACGGCGCACAAGCCAACTTGGATGGCCGCGGTACTCCCTTGATGAAGCTCTCAGGGGACGCCAACTCAGTCTGGAACCATCTGCTGATGGACTTGCATGCGCCTGCTGCGCAGGGGCGCAATGCGTTCGTCGCCGGAACCACGATTCCGACCATCATGGCCATGTCCGGTCGCTTTGGTACGGCGGCTGAACGGCTCACCGCAGCCATCATTCATGCCAGCCCGCAGTTCCGCAAAGAGACCGAGAACAAGCTCCTCACTTCGCTGTCGGTCCTTGCGGACATGTACCCGGAGCCCAAAGAGGACGATGAGTCCGCCTGGGCGCCAGATGACATGCCAGATGCTGTCTTGCGAGCCCACCAGGACGCTCGTCAAGCCATGGAGCGGATCTGGGACATCGTGGCCAAGCGTGTCGCCTTTCGCGAGCGTCCTGAGCTGATTGCCGATGCCGATGAACTGGATCACGCCGAAGGCGTGTGGGCGGGCGCTGACGACGCCAGCATCGAAGTTGAAGCCCTCGGATGGCGCGATGAAGGCGTGGATGAGAAGGAACTGGCAAAACTGGGCCAACTGGCCTACTGCAGCGCAGATGCCGTTCGGAGCTACCTGGAACGACTCTTTCAAGCGCTGGATCTCTGGGACCGCGATGGTCGGGACGATTCGATGCGTCGGCTCGTCGACGTCCTCAAGGACGCGCCTGGCCTGCGCAACCGACGAGACGACGCTTCGTTCTACGAGCACGCCAAGCTGCTGGCAAACGTCACCTTGCTGGTGCTTCAGCACTTCGGTTTGGCGCCACACCTGCGATTGCTAAACGCCCAAGGCATCCTGGGCGATGACGTCTTTGAGTCCCGTCCCTCACGCGAACTGCTGGCGCTGGTGCCCGAGGCATTGGTGGGCCGCTTGAGCGGTGTCCGGTTCACCATGGGTGACGAAGGAGACGTCGACATTGCTCACGTTGGTTTCGCCGGTACGCCACGGCTGCTGGTGCGCCGCATGGTGCAACTGGGCAATGAAGGGGGCTCAGGCCCGGCTGTGCTGCTGACCAGCGCGACCTCCATGCTGGAGCAGAGCCCGAGTTATCACGTCAATGTGGGCCCGCACTATGTGTTGCAGCGTCCCAATGCCGGCACTGGATGGCTCAATTCCAGGTACAGCTTCTTGCCTCTGAAGGATCCTGCAGACGAGCGACGCCTGCTCTACTTCAGCGGCTCCAAGATGTCGCGGCGAGAACATGTTCTGAAGTCCATGGTCGATCGCCTGCTTGCGGATGGCGTCCTCGGAACGGTGGAGACCGCGATCCGGCAAAACGACGTGGTCGATGGCGTGGGGCGAAAGGCTGCCTTTGTCGTCAACAGCTATGACCAATGCGCCCTCCTGTACGAACACATTCGCACGCACCACCCCGCTTGGCGTCCACGTGTCCGATATTTGGTCCGCGGCGGCGCAGCTGGCGCCATGCCAGAACACGGCATCACGGCCTCAGAAGTGGAGCGCTTGGGGGATGACCGGGAGTGGGATCTGTTCATCTTTCCCATGAACGCGATTGGGCGGGGTGTGAACATCGTCTACAAGTTCGGCCCCCGCGCAGACAAAGCCATGATCGGGTCCTTGTTCTTCCTCACGCGGCCACACCCGCGGGCGGACAGCCTGTCTTTCCTGCAAGGCATCATCGGTCGGGCATCGGAGGCGTACGACACCTCCGACTTCTCCTCATGGAAAGAGGCGGTCGAGGCCTTGCGACAGCAGCGCAGGCAAGTGTCCGGCGTGATCTCTCACCTGCTTCGAATGCCCCAGGCTGCAAAAGCGCTGGGTCCACATGCGAAGGCGTTCGTCGCCGACCAAATGATCATGATCATTCAGACCATTGGTCGGACGATGCGTGGCGACTGCCCAGCCTTCGTTCATTTTGTGGATGCCGCATGGGCTCCTCGGTCAGCTTCAGGTGCGATAGACAACGCCCGCAGTTCCATGCTGCTCATGATGCGAGAGATCTTGGCTGAGTGCCTTGCTCATCCTGACGCAGCCGCCAGAGAGTGCTACGAGAACCTGTACCGATCGTTCTCGATTCCGCTGTCCAAAATTGAGGGAGTGATCACCGAATGAGCACCAGTTTGCCCGTATTGCCCACAGCGGTATCCCAAGCCGCGGCGACTGGTGCGCCCACATCTGATCCAGTGCCAGCCAACGGTCAGACCGTCTTCTGGCTTCGCAAGCCGGGAGCGAGGAAGCGCCAAACCGTCTTGGTTCAGGGCGCAAAAATCGAGCCGACTTGGCTTGATCACCGACTTCGCGTCACACAGGTTCGGTTCCAGGGTGCATTGGCTCAAGCGCTGACCGATTTGCAGCAAGCCAGCAAGGCCGCCCATGAGAAGTACCTGCCCATCGTGCGTCTTCGTGCAACGCTGATGGCGAACGTGGACGGCGTTCTTCGACTGGACCGCGATCTGGGCCTTCGTGAAGGTGGCAAGCCGGCGCTGGAAATCCGTCAAGAAGCAATTCAAGACAGTGGTGTGGACGTCGAGCAAGCTGACGCCCTCCGTGACACCGTTCTCAAGGCGCTCAAGCGCTGGCATCTTGATGTCCTGTTGGCATGGGCTGAACGCAATGAGCTGGGTGAGATCGCATCGCGCATCGGCCCAGCCATTCACGCTGACGGGATTTCCATCGTTCACGTGGGGTTGCCGCTGGCAGAGTCCATCGCAAGCGGAGGCCAGAAGCGTGAGTTCGACCTGATCGCACGTCAGATCGCCGAACGTCTGGTCGGCGAGGAATTGTTCGATGGTCTCGGTCCGTGCGAGATTGTTGCGGACCCGACTTCCAGGAACGGCACTGCGGAGTTGATGACCGCGCCCAACAAGGTGGCTGGGAACGACAACGTGTTCTCGATGGCCGCCCATCTGAGTGTATTCACGCTTCCCTACAGCAAAGAGCTCTACCTGCGAGTTTCTGCGATCAAGCGCGTATGGGCCAGCAAAGTGCCTGGCCGCAAGCCCAATGCGCCGCCGACGGTCAGGTGCTACATCGTCGCGCCGAACAAGCCCATCATGCTAGCCAGAGTCCGCTGCCCGGCCAAGGAGTGGGAGTTCGACGATGACTACCTGCAGTACCTTTCCGAGTCCAATGGAAAGCTGCCAAGTGATCTCAAGGATGCCGTCGCACGCACCATGCCCGATGACAGCGGTTGGTGGTTTGGCTTGCCCAAGCTCACGACGCTTTTCGACCGGATCGGCGGACGAACCGTCTTTGAAGGCGACGAGTTCGATTTGCACACCAGGGTGATGTCCCTCTTGCCCGACGTGGTAAGCACGGACATCCCGTATCGCGAGGTCAAGCTGGACCGGAAGTCGCCCACTTCCGAAGTCGCGATGCTCAAGTTGGATGACTTTGGGTTGGCGCCAGAGAACGTCAATACAGGCTTGGCCGGCGCGGCCCTGCTCGATCCCTCTGAAGACGACGCCGGATCAGTTGATGAGGTCGGGGAATCATTGACGGTTGATCAGAAGCGTGCGCTTCGGATCGCAAAACACCGTGCCGCCAACGTACTTGCCCTGGGGAACGTACATGCCAATCAGACCCCTGTCCTCTGGGTCTTCGGCGCCAGCACCAGAGAGAAGACGCTGATCGCAGCGTGCAGCGCCGAACTCTTCGGTGATGCGGTCAAGGTGTCGTTCGAGATCTTGCCCGACGGCGTGCATGGACTGAAGGAAAACCTGGATTCACCCAAAGGGAAAGGCGTCGAGCGGTTTGATGCACGCCTGAAGCGGTGGGAGCCGACGGCCAAGCAGATCCCTCGGGATGGCGGGCCGCGGCATGTCTTGATCTGCGCCCCCAAAGAAATCAACGGTCGCACAGAGGACCCGGTGAACTACTACGCCGGCCTGCACGCGATGTGCTCAATGGCTGATGCCAACGTTCACCACATCTTGCCGACCGAAATCGATCGCAAGACGCAAAAGCCGGATGAGCAGAACTTTGTCCATCGGCTTCAAAGCGCTCTGCTGGACGTGTTCATGGCGCACTCTGGTGTCGTCCTGGGTACAGCTGCCTTTGTGGCTTCAAGGATGCCAATGCCGCTGCCTCAAGCTGTGTACGGCATCCAGGTCGTCCGTTCCAGGGCGAAGAACTTCACGAGCGAATCTTCGGTCAGCTTTCTGCTGTTCACACGGCTGATGATTGGCTCTGGAACCACAGAAGTCCGGTTCGCCTATCGCACAGGACATCGAAGCCTGCACAAGGGCTGGATGCCCCTCAACGAAGGTCTGCGGTGGCTCGGCGCTCAACGACAGATCACCAGCGATGAAAAGTGGGTCAAGGAAAACTTCGCGGGCCAGGTGAAGGCGGTCCTGAATGAGATGGCCAGTGCGGATCCTCGCGCCGTCGTTCTGGTTGATTGGTCCACCGTGGGTGGTTTGTGGCCTGGCATCAACGATGCCAGCCTGATCGCCGGCCAAACAGGGCGCGTGATGCTCGACAACACCAACCTGGCTTTGGCGTGCCCGCAAATGACGTTCGTTCGCCTGCGCGCCAATCGCGATGCAACCATGTCGCTTCGCAAGCGTTCGACCATGCTCTACGAAGCATGGAAGAACGAATCTGAGCAGGCAACGGGAGACCTGGTCGAAGAGGCTTACACCACAACGCTGAAGACGATCGTCGAACTCAACGCCACAGGCGCGGCTACGGGATTGTCCAATGGAGTATCGATGCCTCGCCACTACCTGATGGTGATGGGGTACAGGAAGACCGTTCAGATTCTGCGCGGGATGTCGTGCTACAGGACCATGCGCCGCATGAAGGCGCTGGACACAGACGACAAGGATGACAAGGAGGGAAAGCGTTTCGACTGGGAGGCGGTTTCCCCATCCAAAGATGATGCTGCGTTGCCTGCTTCACTTGAGGTCACTGTGTTGGCTTGCCCGGACGACGTTGTCCCAGACGAGATTGCCAGACTGGTGATGGGGCTGAGACTTGGCTACGCCCACTATGACGAATGGACGGCCACGCCAGCGCCTCTGTTTTTTGCGGCCAAGGTGCAGGACTACATCATCCGGTACCCGGACACCACTTCTGAAGGTCCTGCGCCGGATGACAGCGACACACCGCCAGACGATCCAGACGACAAGAACACCCGTCTCATCGACACGTATTTGGGTGACGTGGAAAAGGCGGTGCTGGGTGAAGTTGCCGCAAGTCCTGAAGCGGAAAGCGACTCAATCCCCGATACCGTGCCAATGACGAAGGTGAGTTCTGAAGGCGGGTCGGCAGTCACCTTGACCAGTCCCAACGGATCGGTCACCACCCATGATGCCATCGATGTGGCAATGACCAAGCCCAAGGATCCCATGCTTCTGAGGGCCTGGGAGTCTGCTTCTGCCGTTACCAGGTTGTCAGCCAACAAATTTGGCACGGTGCCGCGCAAGCTGTACGAAGACATGCTGTGCTCGAACGTTCGGATCGTCGTTGACTTGCCGTGGTTCGTTACGCGAAAGACGGTCATCGCGGAAGGCGCATGGCCTGACAGTCGCGCAATCAAACGATTCTGGCAAACGCAAGTAGACTTGGGATACAGGCGATCCAAGGGAACTGCCCCGTCAAGCGGTGAGCTGCCAAATTGGTTGATGTCGCGGCTACGTATTCCTCAGGCAGCCCACACGATCGACCACTTCGGACTGCTTCCCGAAGGTGCACGCACCTTCGAGAAGTCCACCGCAGCGTTCACAAATTTCCTTTTGGAATACGAATCAGGCGGAGAGAAATTCCCTGCAGTTCGTGACGCTACTCCAGCTGACCATGAGGCTTATGTTAGGTGGCTGATGAAGGAAGAAGGCGATGAAGGCATCGCCTGGACCTTATGTCAATTGGCTCATTTTCCGTTCAAGCTTGAGTCCCACGTGTTGCTCCAACTTCTGGATGGCAGCCCACTCGGCCCGAGGACCCTAGCTGCACTCCAGTACTTCACCGATTGCAATGAAGTAGTCACCGAGGCCTTGAAGCTCCGCAAGCAGGGGGTCAAGAAGATTCCGGAATTTGTCAGGCGAGCCATGCCTGCACCAGCAGCCGCAGCGAGCTCTGATTCGGCATCAGTGGCGTCGGATGCCAACGAAGCCGTCGGCTTGGGCTCCAACTCGACACCGAGTCAGGAGGAATCGCCTGCGGCAGCGCCTGTTTCGCTTTCCTCATTCGCGGTGTCAGTGCCGGCCTCAGGAACAGCCACGTTGCTCATGCCTGCCGGAACGCCCGAGCCGCCCATGTCTAGGCACCCACTTTTTCAAGCCATCTCTGACTTCGGCAAAGATCGCGAAAAGAATCCTATGGGACAAGCAGATTCACAGTCCGCCAAACGGGCAGCACAAGTTCCAGCGACCGAACTGGCTCGACTGGCTGCTTTGTTGGTTCCTGGCGCTGAGGACTTCAAGGAGATTCAAGAGGCTCTGTTCGTCGAGCTCGACAGGCTGGACGACGAACACTCCACTATCCAGCAGAAGTTGCGTGAGGCACAGCAGCTTCAGCTCTTCCGTGAACAGATCACGGAGCGACTCACCCGCATTCTGCAGCGAACAAATGTTGCGCTGTCCAAGATCACAACCGATCTCATGTCAGAGCAAACGGGGAAATTCAGCGTCCACGAACCCGACAATCTGGAATTCCTCCTTGAGGATGAACGTTTGACAGCGTTGGAAGCGACCATTGACGGCGTGGAGAACGCCGTGGAGGAAGCGCTCCAGGCGCACGCGCGGTTTGAAGATGTCGATGCTGCGCACGAACCAGAGTTGCAGGGATTGTCAAGCCTAGAAAAGGCACGTTGCAAGAGAAAGCTGCTCGATGCTGCACTGAAAGCTTTCGACTTGGCTCAGCATCGGCTGAACGAGAGGCTTCTGGCCTGTCCCATCCTTCGCTCGGTTGGGTCATTGACCGAGTCGTCGGCCCCCTTTGGATCGCCGGCAGGTGCGGACCAGACAACCGTCAACAACGATGCAGCTGAAACTCAACCTGAGCCTTCGGATGCTCCAGTGGGTATCCAGGCCGCAGTGGATCCGGATCCGGGCGTTGATGCTGGCCACGCTGCACTACTTGCCACAGAGGACGCGCCCATCGAGGCAACGACTGGGCAGGAGGACTCAGTGCACGCCGATGCGGCAGTGTCACCTGCGAGGAGTGCTGAAACGCTTGCGCCTGCCGGCGACAAGCCGACGGACGCATCGACCCCGGTCATCGAAGAGGCTTTGACTGCAGTCGAGGACCGGAGTCACAGTCCAGCTGAAGATGAAATATTGCCGGCAGGTGTTGACTTAGATGTCGACAGCGTCAACGTGCATGGCGCCGTTGCAGACGGCGATCACGCGATTGAGGTACCCGACACCAGGGGGATGCTTGCCACGCTCAACCGAAGCATCCATGCGCGGCACTGGGGCCTGTCGCAGGCTTGCATTCAGGCCATACGCGCCGTAACCCCCGCTCAAATTTTTGATTTCCACACACTCGCATGGTCGTCCATGCTGTCAGTTCTTTCAGGCCTTTCGGCACGAACATCCGTCGAACTGCGCTTGCCATCTGAACTTCAACGCTTCCTCGACGCTGGCGGTACGTCAGACTCATCGTTGATGACGGAAGACGCGCCTTGCTCGACCTTGGCCAGCACCATCGGCCTGTTGGGAGCAGGCATCGTTCCGATGTTGTTTGAGGGGCACGAAGGCGCGGCGCGCTGGTCTGTCCTGGTTCAAGTGCGCTCACGCTTGATTGACCACCCACCCTTGCTGGCCCTTGTCGATCGACTGTCGTCGCTGAACAGCACCAGTTTGATGTTGAGCCGAGAGACGATGTCCGCTGTCCGTGTGGGCATTCGGGAGTCTTTGAACGCAGAGATCATGCGACAGCGTGAACGCGCCGGGCATTGGCAAAGTGATGCATCGATCTACACGCATTGGACCGCATCCGACTATGTCGAGATGCATAGGGCCATGTTTGATGACAAGCACGGCCTGGTTCTTGGAAAGTGCCTGAGTCACATCTCTCGCGGTTCAGACGACGCGGCGCGCAAGCTGTTGCCAGAAGTGCGGAAGTACGTAGATAAGATGGCAGGCACTCTCGGCGATCTACGCAAGCGGACCGGACGCAGGCGTGCGTTTGAAGGTCCTGCTCGCGAATACTTGGCATCCAACTTGGAGATCTCAGTCAAGTTCATCGAAGACTTCTTCGATCTGCTGGATCGGGGGCAGAACGTCACCAGCACAGACCTTCCAAGGAACCTTGTTGACTTCTTGGTCAATCTTTACAAGGACCTCAACGAAGCAATGGCGTACGTGAGGGATCTGCCATTTGCTCACCCGATCGAGATCGTTCATCGCGAGCTGATGGTGAAGGTGCTGTCTAGCGTACTCAACATGATGGACGATCAAGCACAACCGGCGGGCCTGACCGATGAAGAGCAACTGTTGCTACTTCAATTGCCGCTGAACGCTGACTTCCGCCCCACGTTGAGCGTTCACTTGGAGGCTGAAAATGAAGGGACGGCATTGCTCACCGATCCGTTCTCTGTCTTTGCCGAGGTCGATGCCATCGAGGACGATCTGGTTGAGAAACAGGCCGTTCCGGGATCCAAAGCACTGGTTGACCTGCTGGAGCGGGCGGCGCAGAGGCATCGTGACAGCGGACGACTGTTCCCTGCGCGCGCTATCGAATTGCGACTGCCGCGGCAAGTTGTGGCTGCCGCGCACAGCGCCAATGAAGCCGCTCAACGCAAGCAGCGCGGACAACTCTCCGAAGACTTGAACGACGCCCGGCAGCGCACGATGAACGCCATGTCAATGGGTGCGCTTGCTGAGGCCGAGGCCAGTCGCATGCTCAAGGCGATCGAGGCCTTGAGTCGCGCCAATGTGGCCCAGGAAATCGGCAGCGTCACTGCCGTCTCGACAGGGTACACCGACTATCCGCATGCACGCGTGGTTCTCCGGCACCACGTTCTCGAACCCTTGTCGGGCAGGATTAAGGAAAGCCGTGAGCGGCTGGAAGAGGCCATCAGTCAGTTCAGCGCTGACGCCGAGAGTGCAAACCCGGATCCACAGGCACACGCCAGGGTGTTGGAGAAGATCAAGCGCATCCGACAGATGCTGGAAGACGGTAGCCCATCAGGCATCCGGGTCGCGCACAACGCCTTTGCGCTGCTGAAAGACGATCGTCTTCCCCTCTTGCGTCTGGAAGAGTTCAACACAACGCGGATGTACGAAGAGTTCCAGGCCTCGCTCAGGGCCACTTCTGCTGGCCACCGCCCGCTCGATCGCCTGGTTGAGATACTACGGTCTGCGCCCAGCCCTTCAGACCCCGAGTGGGTGTCGAGACTTGAGTCAGACCAACGGCAAGATGCGGCTGATTTCATTGGACACTGGATCGCACTGTGTGCTTCGCGTCACACAGCGGATCTGCACGAGCCGCTGACGGAATTTTTCTCTGCCCTGGGGACGGCGGAGTCCCCGGTGCCGATACATGGCGTCGCCCATGCTGGGCGCCTTGCCTTCTATCTGCCCATCAAGACCTTCGTCGGAGCCGACCGCTCTGGCCAGGGCATGTTCATTCCGCCCACCCTGGGCTCTGCCGCTAACCACATCCAGGGCTTCGTCCTGAAGCACCATGCGTCAGCGGAAGCCTTCGGTCAGATCATCACCGAAAGCGCGCAGTCAACGCCCACGTTCGTGCTCGCTCGCACGAGCCTCTCTATGGCGAAGCGCTCATCGATCAGCAGGGATCACCCAGTTCTCCTCGTTGATGACGACCTGGTCGCCTATCTGGCGGTACATCCCGGCGAACGCGTCAGCAAGCTGATGGAAGTGGGCTTGCTGACGTTCAACAACAACCCATACGACGACTACGGCGGCCGCCCTGTGCCGCCCGAGATGTTCTTCGGTCGCAAGGCCGAGCTGAGGCTGCTGCGCGGAGTCAAGAGCGCAGCAGTGCTATATGGGGGACGTCGCCTGGGCAAATCGTCACTTTTGGATCAGATCCAGAACGACTCCCGCCAGCAAATGCTGATGAATGGTGCACATGGCCAAGGTGAAATGGCGATCTACATCCCACTTGAGACGCGGCTGGATACCGCGTCGTTTGGAGAGAACCACCGCCTGTTTGCTTGGCGCACGATCTACAACGCCCTGGTGAAGGTGAAATTCATCGGCGCCGCCAAGGGCGATCTGGCAACGCCAGAGGCCATCCGCGATTGGATCAGCAGCGAGATCGTGGATGGCCGGGCTTCGACGAACGCCTGCTACTTGCTGATCGACGAAGCCGATGAAGTCATGCGAGAGGACTTGAACGGTGAAGCCCTCTTCATCACCAACCTGCAGACGCTGTGTGACCAGGTTCGGTCTCACTGCCAGATGCGCTACGTCATTGCTGGGCTGCACAACCTGACCCGCATGACGACGGTGGGCAATTCGGTGCTGGGCAAGGCAGAGACCATCGCTTTGCAGCCATTCTCGACAGACGTGGACATCCTCAACGGGATTGAGCTAATCACCCGGCCCCTGGCTGCGTTGGGCTTCTACTTCCCCAAGGGCGCTGAGAACCTCCCACTGCGCATCATGGCGCTGTGCAACTTCTATCCGGCTTTCATTCAGCTCTACTGCAAGAACCTGGTAACACGCCTTTACAACAAGCGCGCATCGCTCCCGCCGCCCACAATCATCGACTCCAGCGACCTGGATGCCGTGGAGAGGGACGATGAATTCCTGCGGGAAATCCAGAAGAAGTTCGAGCTGAACCTGGACCTCGACAAGCGCTACAAGGCCATCGCCTTGATCTTGGCAGACGTCTACTACGCCAACGCTGGGCACGGCGCTTCACTGGGCCTCACGACGTCAGAAATCCGTGACCACTGCCAGACGTTCACGCCTGAACACTTCTTGAATACCAGCGGCGCCGCGTACGAGGCGTTGCTTGAAGAGATGGAGAAGTTGACGGTACTCGAGCGCAGCGGCAACCGCTTCCAACTGCGCACGCCCCACATTGCCACCATGCTGGGTACCCGCGAGCGTGTGTCCCGTCTCATCGAAGAGCTGGCAGGCGACAAGCCGACCGAAAGCCGCATTCCGGGGGAAAGCCGACTCATCATCCGACAGGACCGGGATGAGAAGGTCTTCCCGATGCCCAGCGCATGGGTCCGCAGCATGCTCCGCGGGTCGGACGGCGATCTCGTGGTGCTGGTCGGCAACCAGCTTTCTGGCCTGTACAACATCGAAAAGCTGCCCAAGGAATGGGATCTCGGCCAAGACGCCGTGTACGAGGTCAAGCTTTTTTCCAGCCCAGACAACGCGCGCATCCATTTGCAGCGGGCGCGGCGACTGACCGACAACGCGCCCACGCGTCGCCTCGTGGCCCTTCCGCCACGTTCTTGGCGTACCGCTGAGGTGGAGAGCTACGCTGCACTGGCCGGCTCACTCTCGAACAAACCGACCGCTGCAGACCCCAATCAGCGCCAACGTTTGGCCAGCATTCGCCTCGCGCTCATTGCCAGCCCTGACCTGGCATGGGAACTGGCGCAGCGCATATATCCCGCCGGCACTCAGGTGGCACAGGTCACCAAGGGCTGGCGTATCGAGCCTGTGCCCGTCTGGAGCGACGATGCGGTCTTCTTCCGTCTCGATCAAAAACAGAACACGACGGTTCGGGACAGCACGCCTGCCAGAGAAGCGCTCATCGACGCCACCTGCGGCTTCGGATCTGAACTCGACCGACTGTGCACAGCAGGCGCGTCGATCGAGTCTGCCTTGAAGGCCGCTGAAGAAGAGCGAAACAGCTTGGCATCAAACCGTGCAACCTTCTATGCCAAGGTTGGCATGCCACAGGCGTTCTCGGAAGAAGATCTGCGCGAGACCGAGCAGTTGCTGGCGTTGATCGACGGCGAATGCCGCGCTGATGACGGGGTGGAGGAAACGATCCGCACCTCCAAGGTCACCAAAGCACAGTTCGAGTACTTCCAGTGGATGGGACTGCTGCAGGTGCGTTCCAATGGCCGGTGGAAGGTGCCCACCCCCTACAAGCGACTGATCGGGTGATGGCCATGCAAGAGAACCCCCACGCACCGCTTGCTTCAGCTGTCTACTGGATGCTGCCCGGGCCTCGTGCCTTCATCGAGGCCATAAGTCATGGCATCTCGGGGTCCAAAGCAGTGCTGGTCGAGGTTCAGGGCCGTGGCGTCATGAATTTCCTATCGGCGTTCGAGCAGGCACTTCGGGTGACCCACACGGAGGCGGAGCAGCCGATCCGTCTTTCCGTCGAGGACGGATCCCACATCGAATCCGATATCGGGCATCACCTGAACCTGGCAACAATCAGCCCGCGTCAGCTGGCTCAGATCCAAGGTGCGCGCCATCACAAGATCGTTCTGACGCCCCGCAGCGCACGTGCAGATGAAAAGTGTCTCAGCTACTTGCGGGCTTTTGCTGAGGCATCACAGTCAATCGTTGATCGTGGCTCTGTGACGCTGGTGGTGATCCGATTCAATGGAGAAACGGCTTGGCCTGACGTTCCTGGACTGACGCAGGTGCGTTTCAGTGGTGTGCTGAGTGGCGAGGAGATGAAGGCCTACGTGGGCATGCGGATGATTGGGCGAAGGGGCCCAGGAACTACATCGCTCACCCAGCACCTGGTTGCCGAGTTCTCTGGTTTTGACGCCAGCTTCGCCGAGGAGCTAATGCGCCTCAGCGAACACGAGCAGCTGGAGTTGCCTGAGTCCCTTGGACTGGTCGCCCACAGGATGACAACCAGCGACACGGTCTGGACGGCATCGCGGATGGAGACCGGGACCATCGCTGAAGTGGATGGTGATGTTCAGGCGCACGTGCTGCATGAGTGGCACCTCGCAAGTCACGAGGGGCCGATGCAAAAAGAGGCTTCGCGCTCGATCGCATCGAGGTACTGGCGTGCGGCATTGCGAGCACTCATGCCGTGGCTGGAGGAAAGACGGCATCACATCATCAAGATCCTGGAGCCGGAGTTGGTGCGCTATCTTGCGCCAACTGGGGGTATGCGGATCAGATATTCAGCCAGAGGGTCTAGGTCCACTGAAGTGCCTATTTCCGCACTCGAGTGCAATGACGTCGTTTCCATGAAGCTTGACCGAGACAATCCATTGGTTGTCTCGGGGTCACGGCAGATGGCCGCCGTTGATGTTTGCTTCAAAGTCACCAAGGTCAGAAATGAATTGGCACATCTGCGATGTCCCGAGCCCGCGGCGATCCTGGAACTGGTCCAATCGATGGATCAATTGCTTTATTGAGCTTAGGAGAAGCCGGTCACTGGGCCAAACTGTGGGTTGCGGGATGCGGCAATCGCGTGCCGCTTTCGTTGATCGGCTGCTTCAGGAAATACAGCTGACTTCCGGCCAATGAGTTGCTCAGCGGCCGGTGTTGGCGACAGCGCTTATTGGACCGCTGAAACCGAGCGGCTGAAGCCAGTCTGCAGCCGTCGACAAATCTTCCGAGGTAGGCAGTGCAGCGGGAGCAGTCGCTCGTCGCCACACTCTGAACTCACGGTTTCTTTCCCATCGCGATCATTCAAATCTCAGCGAACACTTGAGCCTAGTTGTCGGCCTTGAAGTTTTGCCGATTTCGCGGCGCGGTAAACGGCTTGAGCCTAACGCGCTGACCGAAGGCCTCAAATGGAACCGACCACCCCAATCAGTCGTTCAAGTTGCGCGAGGTTGCGCGAATTAGGGTGGCCACTGCGGATCTTTCCATTCAACCGCTCTACCGCTTCGTCGCGTCACTAGCAGATAGACTTCGAGATCATCAACTCTCACTGGCGCACGATGCTTGGTACCGCGAATATTAAGGTCCGACCGCTCAAGCTAGCCCTGCTGGTGGATCCCAAGTGGCACAAGGGCTGGGAACAAAAGAGAGAACGTCGCAATCTGCGCGACATGTCTAAGACGCGATCCTCGTCATGACCTCCAAGATTGGTTGGAGAACTGGTCGATGCCGGCAGTTCCAGTTGGCTGGCGACCGATGAACGAGGGCCTAGTCGTCGGTTCCATCTTCCTCGTCCACTCCGTCGTCGATGTCCCACTGCGGATCAACTCCGCCGAAATCTACGTTGATGTAGCGGTTCCTGCTTTTTGCCCAGACCTCAGCGTCCGTCAGTTTTGCGTCAGTAGCGAGATCACCCTCAAAGGTCAGCAGAACATTGAAAGTCTGCTTCGTCACCGTCCTCGGCCGAGCCGAGCCTACGGGCATCTGGTCCCCTTCTGAGTCTCTGAGCGAGAAGGCCACGTCAGCAAATACCTCAATTTCAACCTCGACTTCCGCCTCAACCACGAGCTCAGTTTCGCTGGGCTTGTCGCCCTGATGGCCACCCAAATTCCCCCGTCTATGGCCACCTCAAACTCCCCCACCTGAACTGATCGGGGATAGGGGTTTAACGCCGGCGTCGT
>LNFM01006828.1_pt1 | contig 18452 bp, 14 predicted proteins | sample 596031 | NCBI WGS metagenome assembly LNFM01 (sample SAMN04254537, study PRJNA301005) | activated carbon metagenome | isolation source: dual media filters at the Ann Arbor, Michigan drinking water treatment plant | place: USA: Ann Arbor | reverse complement strand
AGGTGTAGTGCGTGCGGGTCGCCGCCACCAGTTCTCCCTCGGTCGGCTCGGGGCCGAAACTTTCGGCGCTGATGCTCACGCGGCTGCCCAGCGGGATGCCGTGTTCGTCCTGGAAGGTGCTGTCACGCAGCAAGCCGTGGCCAACCGCCATGGGTTCGGCCGCGGCGGCTGCGGTGATCGCCTGATCCGCCCTGAATTTTTCCATGCTGCCCTGACCGATGGCCGCCATGCGGTCCATCCAGTCCAGCACCGCCGGCGTCAGTTGCAGGATGTCCGCCACCACCGGTGTGCACACCCGCGTGAACCACAGCGGGTGGTAGGCCGAGAAGTCCGCGATGCAGGGCACCTGGCCGAGCAGAAAGGGCTGGTCGTCCAGCATGTCCGACAGGCGGCGCAAATAGGACTTGTAGGCGGCAGCGGCATCGGCCGGGCGCAGCCGTACCATGTTGCTGCTCATGGCCTTGCGGTCCTCGCCAAACGCCCGGGCGGCTTCTGGCGGCGCGCCGGCAAACATGTGGGCCGCGCCTTTGGGGCCCAGGTTGTGCGCCATCGCGGCCCAGAACAAGCTGCTGTCGGCCCACTGCGCGAGCGTGCGCGCCAGGCCCTTGGACGGCTCGGGGTAAATCGACGGTGTGGGCTGCAGGTGTTCGAGCACATCGGCGATCAGGGCGCTGTCGCAATAAATGTCGGCACCGACCTGCAGGAAAGGCGTCTTGCGGTAGCCGCCGGTCAGCGCGAGCACATCGGGCTTGGGCATGATGGCCGGAATCACCACCGACTTCCAGGGCAGGCGCTTGTAGGCCAGGATGAGCCGGACTTTTTCTGAAAACGGTGAGCTCGGGTAGTGGTGAAGAATCAGGTCGGCCATCGGGTGTCTCCTTGAATGTTATTTGTTATCGCGGCATGGCGCGCTGGATCAGCGCGTCCAGGTCCAGCCCGGCGCCCAGGGTGCCAAAGGCCTGGCCCCAGTTGCCGGCCAGGCGCGAGTCGCAGAAGGCGCCGAACACGGCGGGCGGCGCGGTCTGGCAGAGCAGCGCGGCCTGAACCGCCAAAGCCACGTCTTGGGCCAGGCGCCGTGCCTCGATTTCGGTGGCCATCTCCTCGACACGTGCCGGCAAGGCGCTGGCCATGCGGTCCAGCGCCGGGTGTGCGCCCCTGGCGGGTGCCAGTTCCTGCGCCAGCGCGGCGGCGGCATCACCCTTGCGCAGCGCGCGCAGCAGGTCCAGCGCCATGATGTTGCCGGCGCCTTCCCAGATCGAGTTGAGCGGCATCTCGCGGTAGATGCGCGCCATGATGCCCTCACCGCCCTCCTCCACGTACCCGTTGCCGCCCAGGCACTCCATCGCCTCCTGCGCAAAGTGGCTGCCGCGTTTGCAGATCCAGAATTTCGCGACTGGGGTGAGCAGGCGCGCCATTGCCTGCTCATGCGCATCGCTGCTGTTGTCGAAAGCACGCGCCAGCCGCATCGCCAGCGCCGTGGCCGCTTCGGACTCCAGCGCCAGGTCTGCCAGCACATTGCGCATCAGCGGCTGGGCCATCAGCGGCTTGCCGAAAGCCTGGCGCTGCTCGCAGTGGTTCAGTGCAATCGACAAGGCCTGGCGCATCAGGCCGCTGGTGCCCAGCGCGCAATCGAGCCGGGTCATGGTGCCCATCTCGAGGATTTGCGGGATGCCGCGGCCTTCTTCGCCGACCAGCCAGGCGGTGGCGCTCTCAAACTCGACTTCTGAACTCGCATTGGCCTTGTTGCCCAGCTTGTCCTTGAGGCGCTGGATGCGGATGGCGTTGAGGCTGCTGTCGGGAAGGACGCGCGGAATGAAGAAGCAGCTCAGCCCTGCCGGCGCCTGCGCCAGCACCAGGAAGGCGTCGCACATGGGTGCAGAGAAAAACCACTTGTGGCCGGTCAGGCGGTAACGCTGGCCCCAGTGATCGCTGCCGTCCGGCAGCGCCTGCGTCGTGTTGGCGCGCACGTCCGAGCCGCCCTGCTTTTCGGTCATGCCCATTCCCATGGTCACACCGGTTTTTTCAGAAAACAGCTTGAGGGCCGGGTCGTACTCGCGGCTGCCGAGTTTGGGCGCCCAGTCGGCGTGGATGGCCGCATTGCCGCGCAGCGCCGGCGTGGCGGCATAAGTCATGGAAATCGGGCACAGGGTGGACGGCTCGAGCTCGGTGAACAGCATGAAGCCGGCAGCGCGCAGAACATGGGCCGACTTGTTTTCGCCGGACCAGGGCGTGCCGTGCAGACCCGCGCCCACAGACAGTTTCATCAATGCGTGGTAGCCCGGATGAAACTCGACCTGGTCCACGCGCCGGCCGAAGCGGTCATGGCTGTGCAACACCGGTGTGTGCACATTGGACAGCCGCGCATGGGCCTGCATCTCCGCGCCGCCGAGCCTGGCGCCCAGCACCGACAGTTCAGCCGTCGCCAGCGAGGGTGCGTTGAATTTCAGCGCATCGCGCAGCGGCCGGTTGGTCTCGAAAACGTTGTAGTCGACCAGCGGGGCGGGCTGGTTAAAGACGTCGTGGGTCATGTGCACTCCTTTCGGCCGCGCAGTCGCCGCATCAGACCAGTTTCACGAGCTGTTTGCCGAAGTTTTTTCCCTTGAGCAAACCGAGAAATGCTTCAGGCGCGGCCGCAATGCCCTGCGCAATGGTTTCGCGCGGCTTGAGCTTGCCGGTGGCGACCAGGGTGCCGAGCTCCTTCAGGGCTTCGGGCCAGACTTCCATGTGTTCGCTGACGATGAAACCCTGGATCTTCAGGCGGTTCGTCAGGATCAATTGCGGGTAGCTCATGGGCAGCGGCTGGCCGTCGTAGCCGGCGATCATGCCGCACAGCGCGATCTTGCCGAAGGCGTTCATGCGGGTCAGCACGGCGTCCAGAATCATGCCGCCGACGTTTTCGAAGTAACCGTCGATGCCGTTAGGACAGGCCTCCTTGAGCGCCTTCGACAGCGAGGCCGCGTCCTTGTGCTGCCTGTAATCGATGCAGGCGTCAAAGCCGAGTTCTTCGACGGCGTACCTGCATTTGTCCGGACCGCCGGCGATGCCGACCACGCGGCAGCCGCGCGCCTTGGCCAGGGCGCCGAAGGCACTGCCCACCGCGCCGGTGGCGGCGCTGACCACCAGGGTCTGGCCGGCTTTGGGTTCAATGATTTTCACCAGGCCGTACCAGGCGGTAACGCCCGGCATGCCGACGGCGCCCAGGTAGTGCGACAGCGGCACGTGGGTGGTGTCGACCTTGCGCAGCGCGCCGGGCTGGTTCGCGTCCACCACGCTGTATTCCTGCCAGCCGCCCATGCCGACAACCTTGTCGCCGGCGGCGAACTTGGGATGTTTCGACTCGACCACTTCGCCGGCCGTGCCGCCGCCCATGACCTGGCCCAGCGCCTGCGGCTGGGCGTAACTCTTGGCATCGTTCATGCGGCCGCGCATGTAGGGGTCCAGGCTCAGGTAGTGGTGGCGCACCAGCACCTGGCCGTCGGCCAGCGCCGGCGTCTCGCTGCTGACGAGCTTGAAGTTGCCGGCGACGGCTTCACCGGTCGGGCGGTTGTCGAGAAGGATTTGCTGGTTCTTTGGCATGGAGGTCTCCTGTTATGCTATGAATTTGAGAGCTGCTCGCCCTTTATGGGCATGGGCTGGAGCATGATTTGGCTTGAAAACGGTGGGGCGGCTCAGTCGGTTGAAATGACACTGCCCAGCGGATTCACGCCCTTCCCACAGGCAAACGCTTGACGTACTTGAAGGTGCCGGTGGCGTGCGCGCAAATGCGCCCCTGGACATCGAACACCGTGCCTTCGGTAAACGCCATGGTCGCCGTGCGGTGGATCAGCCGGCCCTTCGCGGTGAGTTTGCTGCCGTCGCCGGGCGCCGGCCGCATGAAACTGGTTTTCATCTCGATGGTGACCACGCCCATGTCCGGTTCCACACTGCGCGCTGCGGTGGCCATCACCACGTCCTGCAAGGTCATCAAGGCGCCGCCGTGGGTGACCTGGAAGGAATTCAGGTGCTCCGGCAACGGCGTGTAGTCGATCTGCGAGGCCCCGCCCTCGAACAGCATCAGCTCGAAACCGAGGTGATGGACAAAAGGAATCTCTACGCCGAATTTCATTCCTAGCCGCCGGTGACTGAAGAAACGCCGCCGTCCACTGCGAGCCATTGCGCGGTGATGTGTTTGCCGGCGTCCGAGGCATACAGCACGCACAGGCCCTTGAGGTCCTCGTCGTCGCCCAGGCGCAGCAGCGGCGCGTGGGCAGCGAGTTTTTCCTCGCCCAGGGCCTTGAGCGTGCCCACCGTCATCTTGCTCGGGAAAAAGCCCGGGCAGATGGCGTTGACGGTGATGTTGTACTTGCCCCATTCGCAACCGAGCGCTCGCGTGAAGTTGATCACCGCGCCCTTGGAGGTGTTGTAGGCCACGGTGGTCATCTCGGGCGGGTTGCCGCCCAGGCCGGCGATGGACGCGACGTTGATGATGCGGCCGGAGCGGCGCGCAATCATGCTGTGTTTGGCAATGTGCTGGCTCAGGATGAAGTAACCGCGGATGTTCAGGTTCATCACCTTGTCCCAGGCTTCGACCGGGTGGTCTTCGGCGGGCGCGCCCCAGGCTGCGCCGGCATTGTTGACCAGGATGTCGACATGGCCGAAGCGCTTGATGGTTTCATCGGCCAGTCCGCGGATGTCGGCCTCCTTGGCGCAGTCGGCGGCGATCCAGTCCACCGCGATGCCGGCGGCCTTGAGCGTGGCGGCCGATTCCTCGAGGTCTTCGGCCTTGCGCGAGCTCAGCATGATCTTTGCGCCGGCTTCGCCGAGCGCCTGGGCCAGCTGCAGGCCCAGGCCGCGCGAGCCGCCGGTGACCAGGGCGGTTTTCCCGGTGAGATCAAACAGTTGCTGGATGGTACGGGTCATGGGGCGTGTTCCTTGATGGGCTGGAGGGGATGGGGCGAGTTCACTGCGCTGGCAAGAGGCTGGCGCACACCCGGAAAGAGCTAGTAAAACACAAGACGGACCGGGCGTTCAAGCCCGGCTGTCCTGAGGGCGACTTGATCATCGGCCGACGGTTTTTATCCGGCACTTTCCAGGAAACTTCCGGAAAACGCCACGTTGCCGAAGTGGCTGAGCCGGCTTTCGATATCCAGCCAGATCTCGCCCTGGCACGCCTGGGTCCAGCGGTGGCAAAAGGCGTAGTCCTCGCTGAGGTAGCGGCGGCTGACCGGGTGCACCAGGGTGTCGAAAAAAGTCCAGAAATTGCCACGGGTGTGGGGGTGCTCATAACCGGCCACGTCGTTGCTGTACTGCAGCTGCGGGCAGGCGGCTTTCAGGCGCTCGAACACCCGGCGCTCTATCAGCATCATGCCGGTGGCTGCCTTGCTGACCCTGATGAAACCATTGACGATGTCCAGCGTGTGGGGATCCTCACCCGGCGGCCAGTCTTCGTCGCGCATGTTGGCCGCAAATTGCAGGCTGGCGCGCTGGAGCGCCTCGCTGCTGCCGGCCGTTTTGGCGGCCTCGAACACCTTGTCCCAGTTGTAGCCTTTCATCGGGTAGGCGGCACAGACCAGGGGCTGGCCGTGAGCCAGCAGGCGCGGCACCAGGCCGGGCTCGAAACCAATGTCGGCATCGATGAACAGCAGATGGGTGTATTCCGGGCGGCCCAGGAATTCCGCAACAATCGTGTTGCGCGCTCGGCTGATCAGGCTTTCCTGCGCCAGTGTCTTGAAGCCGACGGCGATGCCCTGCTGCTCAAGCAGGGGCAACAAGCGCCGCATCGCGTGAAAGTAGTTGACGCTGAGGTTGCCGCCGTAACATGGCGTGCCGATCAGGAGGTGGGGCCTCATGGTTGCCGGGACCGGGGGCTATTCCCCGACGGTCATGCGCGAGCGGGCATAAATCAGCACAAAACCGATGGCGGCCACGATGCCGCCGCCCATCACCATGAGCCAGCCCAGCACCTCGTCCGAGCGCTGCACCGACAGGCCCAGCACCAGCGTGAGCAGGCCGCCGTAAATCAGCACCCAGATCAGCGTCTGCAGGCGGGCGATGGTTTTGCTCGGCGTGGTACTGCCTGATTCCTTGAAGAAACCCATTTAAAACGCGTCCTCCGGCAAGTCGGCGCAGGTCGGGTCGCGGGATGCCACCACCTGCAGCCAGGCGCCGATTTTAGGCAATTCGTAGTGATAAAAGTAGCGCAAGGCCCCCAGTTTACCTGCGGTGACAGCTATCGATTTCGTAGCATCGGCCTGCAGTGCCGCCAGTGCCACGTCCAGCCAGATCCAGGCCAGCACGGTGTGGCCGAAGCCCTGCATGTAGGGAACCGCATTGGCCAGCGCTTCCGAGGGATTGCCTGTGGCCCAGGCAGCCTGGGTGGTCGCTCCCACCTGCTGCAGCGCCTGGCCCAGGGCGTCGCCATAAGCCGCCAGTTCAGGAACCTGGCTCGCCCGCCCTATCGTGTGCTTGATGCGCGCGGCCAGCAGGTTCAGGCCCTTGCCGCCTTCCATCAGCACCTTGCGGCCCAGCAGGTCCGTGGCCTGGATGCCGTGTGTGCCCTCATGGATCATGTTCAGGCGGTTGTCGCGCCAGTACTGCTCGACCGGGAAGTCGCGGGTGTAGCCGTAGCCGCCGTGGATCTGGATCGCCAGCGAGTTGGCTTCCAGGCACCACTCGCTGGGCCAGCTTTTGGCGATCGGCGTCAGCACTTCCAGCAGCAGCCTGGCCTCGTCGGCGGCCTGCGCGTCTGCTGTGTGCTGCTCGTCCACCAGGCGCGCGCAGTAAAGCTCCAGGGCCAGGGCTCCTTCGCAATAACTCTTTTGCGCCAGCAACATGCGTTTGACGTCGGCGTGTTCGATGATGCGCACCTGCGGCGCGGCGGCGTCCTTGCCCGCGGGTCCGACCGGCCTGCCCTGCGGCCGGTTTTTAGCATAGTCGAGTGAGGCGTAATACCCGGCCATGCCCAGCATGACGGCCGCCGTGCCGACGCCGATGCGCGCCTCGTTCATCATGTGGAACATGCAGCGCAGGCCCTCGTGCGGCTTGCCGACCAGGTAGCCGATGGCGCCGGCTTTCCCGGCCACCGGGTATTTGCCTTCGCCGAAATTGAGCAGCGTGTTGGTGGTGCCGCGCCAGCCGAGCTTGTGGTTCAGCCCGGCCAGTGCCACGTCGTTGCGCTCACCGGTCAGCTGGCCGTCGGTGCCGACCATTTTCTTGGGCACGATGAACAGCGAAATGCCGCGTGTGCCGGGAATCAGCTTGCCGTCGGGTCCGGGGATCTTGGCCAGCACCAGGTGGATGATGTTTTCTGTCAGCTCATGTTCACCCGACGAGATCCACATCTTGTTGCCGGTGAGGCGGTAACGCGGGCCCAGCGGCTCGGCTTCGAAATCCGGACCATCCGGAATGGCTCGTGTGGTGATATCGGACAGCGAAGACCCGGCCTGCGGTTCGGACAAACACATGGTGCCGGAAAAACGACCGGAAAACTCGTTGCGCGCAAACACTTCTTTCTGCGCTTCGGTGCCGTGCACCAGCAGCAGGTTGGCATTGCCCTTGGTCAGCAGGCTGGAGCCTATGCTGACCGATGCCATGGCAAAAAAGCAGTTGGCGGCGGCCTCGATGGTGTACGGCAGCTGCATGCCGCCTTCGTCGTAGTCCTGGGCGGCACTCAGCATGCCGGAGCCGGCGTAAGCCTTGTGCGCCTCGTGGGTGGCCTGCGGCAAGATGACTTTTTCGCCGTCGAAATGCGGCTCCTGGGTGTCCACCAGCCGGTTGAAGGGCGCGTATTTTTCACGCGCGATGCGTTCGCAGGTGTCGAACACCGCGTCGAAAGTTTCGCGCGAATGGTCGGCAAAACGCTCGCGCTGGTTCAGCGACTCGGCATTCAGCCAGTTGTAGAGCAGGAAATCGAGGGTGGGACGAAGGGACATGCAGGAACTCCGGATGTGTCATCCCGGGCTTGACCCGGGATCCAAGCTGCGTTGGCCGAGGTCCCGACCGGGGGCATGGATTGCGGGTCAAGCCCGCAAAACCATGCCTTGGTGGATCAGAGAACTTCGAAAACGCCGGCAGCACCCATGCCGCCGCCGATACACATGGTCACGCAGACCAGTTTGGCGCCGCGGCGCTTGCCTTCGATCAGGGCGTGGCCGGTCAGGCGCTGACCGCTGACGCCGTAGGGGTGGCCCACGGCGATCGCGCCGCCGTTGACGTTGAGCTTGTCCATGGGGATGCCCAGCTTGTCGCGGCAGTAAATCACCTGCACCGCAAAAGCCTCGTTGAGCTCCCACAGGTCGATGTCACTGACCTTCAGGCCCAGGCGCGCGAGCACCTTGGGGATGGCATACACGGGGCCTATGCCCATCTCGTCGGGCTCGCAACCGGCCACCGAGAAGCCGAGGAAGCGGCCCAGCGGTTTCAGGCCTTTTTTCTCGGCCAGGGTTTCGTTCATCACCACCACGGCGCCACCGCCGTCGGAGAACTGGCTGGCGTTGCCGGCCGAAATCACGCCGCCGGGAATGGCCGGCTTGATGCCGCTGATGCCTTCCTTGGTCGTGCCTTCGCGGATGCCTTCGTCCTTGCTGACCGTCACTTCTTTCGTCGTCAGGCCCATGACCGGATCGGCCACACCCATGGTCACGGTGATGGGCGCGATCTCGGCGTCGAACAGGCCGGCGGCCAGGGCTGCCGTGGCCTTTTGCTGGCTGGCCGCGCCGTATTCGTCCATCTGCTCGCGTGTGATGCCGTAACGTTTGGCGACCTGCTCGGCGGTCTGCAGCATGTTCCAGTAAATTTCAGGCTTGTTCTTGGCCAGCCAGGAGTCGGCCAGCATGTGGGTGTTCATCTCCTGCTGCACGCAGGAAATGCTTTCCACGCCGCCGGCGACATAGACGTCGGCTTCACCGGCGATGATGCGCTGCGCAGCCAGCGCAATCGTCTGCAGGCCGGACGAACAGAAGCGGTTGACCGTCACGCCGGAGACGCTGATCGGGCAGCCTGCACGCAGGGCGATCTGGCGCGCGATGTTGGCGCCGGTCGCGCCTTCGGGGTTGGCGCAGCCCATGATCACGTCGTCGACCTCACCCGCCTCGATGCCGGCGCGCTTGATGGCGTGCTCGACGGCGTGGCCGCCGAGGGTGGCACCGTGGGTCATGTTGAAAGAGCCCTTCCAGCTTTTGGCCAGGGGGGTGCGGGCGGTGGAAACGATTACGGCTGAAGTCATGGGATTCTCCGGAAATTAGTTGAACGTCTGGGCTTCGCGGCCAGTCAGTTGAAGGTCTTGCCTTCAGCGGCAAGACGGGCCAGCAGCGGCGCGGGCTGCCAGAATTTCGCATCGTCCAGCGGGTTCTGGGCAAAACGCTTCATGCTCTGCACCACGTTGAACAGGCCGACCTGGTCGGCGTACAACATGGGGCCGCCGCGGTAAATCGGGAAGCCATAACCCATCAGGTAAACCATGTCGATGTCGCTGGCGCGGGAGGCAATGCCCTCCTCCAGGATGTGCGCAGCCTCGTTGACCAGGGCGTAGACCAGGCGCTGGACGATTTCCTCGTCGGAAATCTTGCGTGGCGTGATGCCCTGGGCGGCGCGGTGGTCCTCGATCATCTTGACCACCTCGGCATTCGGAATCGCGTCGCGTTTGCCAGGCACGTAGTCGTACCAGCCGGCGCCGGTTTTCTGGCCGAAACGGCCCTTCTCGCACAGCAGGTCCGCGGTCTTGCTGTACTTCATGTCGGGTTTTTCGGTGTAGCGGCGCTTGCGGATGGCCCAGCCGATGTCGTTGCCGGCCAGGTCGCCCATGCGGAACGGGCCCATGGCCATGCCGAATTTTTCCATCGCCTTGTCGACCTGGGCCGGCGTGCAGCCCTCGTCGAGCAGGAAGCCGCCCTGGCGCCCGTACTGCTCGATCATGCGGTTGCCGATAAAGCCGTCGCAGACGCCGGACACGACCGCGGTCTTCTTGATCTTCTTGCTGATGGCCATCACCGTGGCCAGCACATCCTTGGCGGTTTTTTCACCACGAATGACTTCCAGCAGCTTCATCACGTTGGCCGGGCTGAAGAAATGCATGCCCACCACGTCCTGCGGACGTTTCGTGAAAGCTGCGATCTTGTTGACGTCCAGCGTCGAGGTGTTGGAGGCCAGGATGGCGCCGGGCTTCATCACGCGGTCCAGTTCCTTGAAGACTTTTTCCTTGACGCCCATTTCCTCGAACACCGCCTCGATCACGAGGTCGGCGTCTTTCAGGTCGTCGTAGCTCAGCGTGGTGCTCAACAGGCCCATGCGCTGCTCGTATTTGTCCTGCTTGAGCTTGCCCTTCTTGAGCTGTGATTCGTAGTTCTTGCGGATGGTGGCGATACCCTTGTCCAGCGCTTCCTGCTTCATCTCCAGCATCTTGACCGGGATACCGGCGTTCAGGAAATTCATCGCGATGCCGCCGCCCATGGTGCCGGCGCCAATCACGGCCACCGACTTGATCTCGCGCTTGGGCGTGTCTTCCGGCACATCCGGGATCTTGGAAGCGGCGCGTTCAGCCGCAAAAATATGGCGCAGGGCCCGGCTTTCAGGCGTCCACATCAGGTTGATGAAGTTCTCGCGCTCGTAGGCCATGCCGTCGTCGAACTTCTTCTTGGTGGCGGCTTCCACGGCATCGACGCACTTGAGCGGTGCCGGGAAGTTTTTGGCCATGCCCTTGACCATGTTGCGCGCGAACTGGAAGTAGGCGTCGCCGTTGCGATGTTTGCAAGGCAGGTTGCGCACCAGCGGCAGCGGCCGCGTGTCGGACACCGACTGGGCAAATGCCAGGGCTTCGTCGGCCAGTGACTCGGCAGAGGCCGCCATCCGGTCAAACAATTTCTGGCCGGGGATCTGTGCCAGCAACTCGCTCTTGACCGGTTCGCCGCTGACAATCATGTTCAGGGCGGGTTCGACGCCGAGGGCGCGCGGCAGGCGCTGCGTGCCGCCGGCGCCGGGGATCAGGCCCAGCTTGACTTCGGGCAGGGCCACATTGGTGCCGGGCGCCGCGATGCGGTAGTGGCAACCAAGCGCCAGTTCCAGGCCGCCACCCATACACACGGTGTGCACCGCGGCCACCACCGGCTTGGAGGAATTCTCGACGGCCAGGATCACGCTGAGCAGGTTGGGCTCGGCCAGCGCCTTGGGCGTGCCGAACTCCTTGATGTCGGCGCCGCCCGAAAAAGCCTTGCCCGCGCCAGCCAGCACAATCGATTTGACAGCTGAATCGGCATTGGCCTTCTGCAGGCCATCGGTGATGCCCACACGCGTGGCGTGACCCAGGCCATTAACCGGCGGATTGTCGAGGGTGATGACCGCCACACTGCCGTGGACTTCGTATTTCGCTGTCATGTGTTTTCCTTTAATGCGTGATTGCCGGCCGCCAGCCTGCTCGCTGCAGGCCGCCGGACCGACAAAATAGTACGACCGTTCTTTTCTTATTGTAGAGAGCTTATGTTGCAGCGCAACCCTGGGGCTGCCTGCATTGTCCCTGCCGCGACAAAAACCGGGCTTTCGGTCCCGCCCGGCGCTGTCAGACCTCCAGCCACTCCTTGCGGATATAGGCGTCGGCGCGCAGGCTGTCGGGCGTGCCCTGGAACACGATGCTTCCGTGGCCCATGACCAGCGCGCGGTCCGAAATCGCCATGGCAATGGTCAGCTTCTGCTCGATCAGCAACACCGAAATGCCTTTGGCTTTCAGGGTCTGCAGGTACTGGCCGACCAGTTCGACAATCTTGGGCGCCAGGCCTTCGGTCGGCTCGTCGATGATGATCAGGTCCGGGTCCCCCATGAGCGCGCGGCACAGCGTCAGCATTTGCTGTTCGCCGCCGGACAGGACGCCGGCCTCGGTGTGCTGGCGCTCCCGGAGACGCGGAAACATCTGGTACATGTCCTCGAAAGACCAGCGGCTGCCCTTGCCTTTGCCCTTTTGGCCCAGCATCAGGTTCTGGTGCACCGTCAGCGTCGGGAAGATGTCGCGATTTTCCGGTACATACCCAATGCCCAGATGCGCGACCTCGTAGGCCTTGCGGCCCGCGATCTGCTTGCCTTTCCACTGGATGTCGCCCTGGCAATCGACCAGGCCCATGATGGCCTTGGCGGTGGTGGACCGGCCGGACCCGTTGCGGCCCAGCAGCGCCACGATTTCTCCGGGCTGGACATCGAAATGGACGCCATGCAGCACATGGCTCTTGCCATAGTAGGCGTGGAGGTTTTCTACTTTTAACATCAGTGGCCCCCTGCCTGCGATTCCGCGACGTGGGAGCCGAGGTAGGCCTCCTGCACACGCGGGTTGGCGCGCACGGCGTCCGGCGTGTCGAAAGCCAGTACCTCGCCGTACACCACCACGGCGATGCGGTCGGCCAGGCCGAACACCACGCCCATGTCGTGCTCCACTGTCAGCAGGGTCTTGCCCACGGTCACCTCCTTGATGAGGCTGATGAAGCGGCTGGTTTCGCTGCGGCTCATGCCGGCCGTTGGTTCGTCTAGCAGGATCACACCAGCGCCACCGGCGATGGTGATGCCGATTTCCAGGGCGCGTTGTTCCGCATAGGTCAGGTTGATGGCCAGCACGTCACGTTTCTTGTCGAGCTTGATCATTTTCATGAGTTCGTCGGCGCGGTCGTTCGCATCGTCGAGGTCGGCCAGGAACTTCAGGAAGGTGTATTTGTAGCCCAGGCTCCAGAGCACACCGCAGCGCAGGTTTTCGAAAACGCTGAGCTTGGGGAAGATATTGGTGATCTGGAAGCTGCGCGACAGGCCCATGCGGTTGATCTCGAACGGCTTTTTGCCGTTGATGCGCTGGCCGCCCAGCAGAACGTCGCCGCTGCTGGGCTCAAAACGCCCGCTGATCAGGTTGAACAAGGTGGACTTGCCGGCGCCGTTGGGCCCGATGATGCCGACACGTTCACCCGCATTCACGGCCAGGTTGACGCCGCGGATGATCTCGGTCTTGCCGAAACTCTTGCGCAGGTCTTTCAGTTCAAGTGCATAGCTCATAGTGCCTCCCTGCGCTTGATTTCTTTTTCGATGTACTCCTGGATCTCGCCCCATTCGACCAGGAACTGGCGCCGCGTGAGTTCAAACAGCCCCAGGCCGGTCAGCATGACAAAGGCTGCGCCAAACCAGCTGTTGAGGTTCTTCGCATCCAGCGTCACCCCCATGAACTGGAGCTTGGACCCCAGCGAGGTGGAGAGCTGCAGGTGATAAACCATTTCGATCATCGCGCCGGCGCCGACCAGCAGCACCAGCACCGTCACAGTCATGGCCAGGTAGCTGACCCAGAGTTGCCGCAGCTTGCCGAAGGCGGCCACGCGCAAATTCATCATGATGAGGCTGGCGATGCCGCCGGGCGCGTACATCACCATGAACAGGAACACCAGGCCGAGATACAGCAGCCAGGCCTGGGTGTATTCGGACAGCAGCACAAAGGCCAGCACCATCAGCACCGCGCCGATGATGGGGCCGAAGAAGAAGGTGGCGCCCCCAAGGAAGGTAAACAGCAGGTAGGCGCCCGAGCGCGCGGCACCCACCACCTCGGCGGTCACGATCTCGAAGTTGAGCGCCGCCAGTCCGCCCGAAATGCCGGCGAAAAAGCCCGCGATGATGAAGGCGAAGTAGCGGACCTTCTGCGTGTCGTAACCGACGAACTCGACACGTTCAGGGTTGTCCCGCACCGCATTGAGCATGCGCCCCAGCGGCGTGCGGGTAAAGGCGAACATCGCGGCAACGGCCACAAAGGTGTAGAGCGCAATCAGGTAGTAGACCTGGATCTGCGGCCCGAAGGTCACGCCCAGCACGGGCTCGCCGACCATCCGGTTGCCGGAGACCCCGCCCTCGCCGCCGAAGAATTCCGGGATCATCAGCGACAGCGCGAACACCAGCTCGCCCAGGCCCAGCGTGATCATGGCAAAGGTGGTGCCCGACTTGCGGGTGGTGACATAACCGAACAACACGGCAAAACCGACACCCGCCAGTCCGCCCACCAGCGGCACCAGCGACACCGGCAGGGGCAAGGACCCGGCGCCAACCTTGTTCAGTGCATGGATGGCAAGAAAGGAACCCAGGCCGGTATACACCGCATGGCCGAAACTCAGCATGCCGCCCTGCCCCAGCAGGATGTTGTAGGACAGGCAGGCAATGATGGCAATGCCCATTTGCGACAACACTGTCAGGGCCAGCCCGCTGCCGAAAATTTTGGGTGACACGGCGAGCAGCAGCGCGAACAGGCCCCAGGTCAGCCAGCGACCGACATTGAGCGGCTTGAATTGGTAATGGGTTTTCATGGCTCAGCCTTCCCGCTTTCCGAGCAGGCCGCGCGGCCTGAAGATCAGGATAAGCACCAGGAACAGGTAGGGAAGAATGGGTGCGACTTGCGACAGGGTGAGCTTGATGTAGGAATTGTTCATGACGGCGTCGCTGAGTGGCAGGCCGATCTGTTGCGCCAGGGTAGCCAGCGAGTAATCGAAAGCCACGGCGAAGGTCTGGATCACGCCGATCAGCAGGGAGGCCACAAAAGCCCCCGACAGCGATCCCATGCCACCGACCACCACCACCACAAAAATGACCGATCCCACCGTAGCGGCCATGGCCGGTTCGGTCAGGAAGGTGCTGCCGCCGATCACGCCGGCCAGGCCCGCCAGCGCAGAGCCGGCACCGAAAACCATCATGAAGACGCGCGGCACGTTGTGCCCCAGCGATTCGACGGCTTCCGGGTGGGTCAGCGCGGCCTGGATCACCAGGCCGATGCGGGTACGCGTCAGCAGCAGCCAGACCGAGGCCAGCATGATCACGGCCACCAGCATCATGAAACCGCGGGTGGCGGGGAATGGGGAGCAGACAATCCGCACGGCTGCATCGGCCGCGCTGCACAGCTCGGCAGGTGCGGCACCCCAGTGCAGGCTCAGGCCCTTGATGGAGTCGTTGATGAGCGTGAAAGCCGGCCCCTGCAGCAACTCGGGCGGACGGAACTCCACGGCGATGCGGCCCCAGATCAGCTGCACCAGTTCGACGATCACATAAGACAGGCCGAAGGTGATCAACAGCTCCGGCACGTGGCCGTACTTGTGCACCTTGCGCAGGCACTGGCGCTCGAAGACCGCGCCCAGGGCGCCCACCACCAGCGGCGCGATCAGCAGCGCGGGCCAGAACCCGACAAACTGGGCAACCGTGTAACCGACATATGCGCCCAGCATGTAAAAGCTGGCGTGCGCAAAATTGAGCACGCCCATCATGCTGAAAATCAGCGTGAGTCCCGAACTCAGCATGAACAGCAGGAGCCCGTAGCTCAAACCGTTCAGCATCGAGATGATGAAAAACTCCATTCCGGTTGACCTTCCTCGTCGATGAAATAAAAGAGCCCGATACGGTGCGACCCGCTCGGGCTCAGTCTGCAGGCACCATGGCCTGATAACGCTGTTTTGTTACGAAGGCAAAAACAGCATCAGCAGGCCCTGCTGGTTAGGAGGGACGTTTCATCTGGCAGCTGGTCGGCGTGCTGGATACATAGTTGGGATACTCCGCAACCGGTGCCAGCGTCATGCCGGTTTTCTCGGGGCTGTAGGGGAACTTGCCATCGGCTTTTTGCCAGACCGACATGTACAACGGCTGCTGCAGCTGGTGGTCGTTCTTGCGCATCTCCACTTCACCGTTGAAGCTCTTGACCTTCAGGCCTTCCATCGCTGCAGCCACCTTCACCGGGTCGGTGGATTTGGCTTTGGCCATGGCGGCACCCAGCATCTCGAAAATGCGGATGGTCGAGCCGGTGTAGAAGTCGTCGTTGTACTTGGCGTTGAACTCCTTCATCCACTTGTCCATCTGACCACCCATGTTGTAGTGGTTGTAGGCGATCTGGTAAACGCGTCCGGCGCCGTTCTGGCCCAGGGCCGTCGGCGTACCGGTGACGCCGGCGTAGTAGGTGAAGAACTTGCCGTTGTAGCCGTTCTCGTTGGCAGCCTTGATCAGCAGCGAGAGGTCGGAGCCCCAGTTGCCGGTGATCACGGTGTCAGCCCCCGAAGCCTTGATCTTGGCGATGTAGGGTGCAAAGTCGCGCGTTTGTGCCAGCGGGTGCAGGTCTTCGCCCACCACCTGGATGTCCGGACGCTTGCGGGCCAGCGACTCCTTGCCGTACTTCACGACCTGGTGGCCGTGCGAGTAGTTCTGGTTCAGGAAATAGACCTTCTTGATGTCGGGCTGTTTGGCGATGAAGCTGGACATGGCTTCCATTTTCATGGAGGTGTCGGCGTCAAAGCGGAAGTGCCAGTAGCTGCACTTGCTGTTGGTCAGGTCCGGATCCACGGCGGAGTCATTGAGGTACATCACCTCCTTGCCGGGGTTGCGCGCATTGTGTTTTTCCACCGCGTCGGAGAGAGCCAGAGCCACCGATGAACCGTTGCCCTGGATGATGTAGCGGGCGCCCTGGTCAATGGCCGCCTTCAGCGCGTTCAGGCTTTCGGCCGGGCTGAGCTTGTTGTCGATGGGGGTGACTTCGAATTTCACGCCGGCAGGGTTGCCCGCGCCGCTGAATTTTTCGGCAAAAAACTGATAGCCCTTGATCTGGCTGACGCCGACCGGGCCGAGCAGGCCGGTGAGAGGGTCGATGCGGACCATCTTCACGGTTTCGCCCTTTTGGGCAAAGGACGCGCCGGCGGCCATCATCATGGCCGATGCTGCAACAATTTTGAGGGTCAACTTCATCTAATGTCTCCTGGTTACTGATATGAGCAGCGTACAAGTTTTTGTGCGCTGCAGCGTAGGGGATTGCCCGTAAAAAAACAGCTGGCTATCGCGCAGGTGACAAGCCGGCGTATCGCCCGGCCTGCCCGCCCGCCCTGCGCAAAAAAAGTGCATTCTTGCGAGGCACCTTCGCGCAGGCGACCGTCCGCTTCAAACGCCCGGCAAGGTGTAGTCCTTGAGCTGTTCGCGCAGCCGGGTCTTGAGCATCTTTCCGGTGGCGCCCAGCGGGATGGCATCGACAAACACCACATCGTCAGGAATCTGCCACTTGGCGGTCTTGCCTTCGTAAAACTTGATCAGTTCCTCGCGCGTCACTTCGGCGCCCGGTTTCTTCACCACCGCGATGATGGGACGCTCGTCCCACTTGGGATGGCGCACGCCGATGCAGGCGGCCATGGCCACTGCCGGATGGGCCACCGCGATGTTCTCGATGTCGATGGAACTGATCCACTCGCCGCCCGACTTGATCACGTCCTTGCTGCGGTCGGTGATCTGCATGTAGCCGTCGGGGTCTATGGTGGCCACGTCGCCGGTCGGGAACCAGCCGTCGATCAGGGGGTCGCCGCCCTCGCCCTTGAAATACGCGGCCACGATCCAGGGCCCGCGCACATGCAGGTCGCCGAAGGCCTTGCCATCCCACGCCAGTTCCTTGCCCTCGGGGTCCACAATTTTCATGTCCACACCGAAAATCGCGCGGCCCTGCTTGAGACGGATCTTCATCTGCTCGTCCTTGGACATGTCCAGGTGCTTGTTTTTGAGCGTGCACAGCGTGCCCAGCGGCGACATTTCGGTCATGCCCCAGGCGTGCAGCACCTCGACGCCGTAGTCCTCCTGGAAGGCATGGATCATGGCCGGCGGACAGGCCGAGCCGCCAATCACCGTGCGCTTGAGCGTGGAGAACTTCAGGCCGGCCGGTTTCATGTGGCCCAGCATCATCTGCCAGACGGTGGGTACGCCGGCGGCATAGGACACCTTCTCGGCCTCGATCAGTTCATAAATCGACTTGCCGTCGAGCGCCGGGCCCGGAAACACCAGCTTGGCGCCGGTCAGCGCGGCCGAGTACGGAATGCCCCAGGCGTTGACGTGGAACATGGGCACCACGGGAAGGATGGAGTCGCGCGCGCTCAGGCACATCACGTCCGGCAGGGCTGCCGCGTACGCATGCAGGATGGTGGAGCGGTGGCTGTACAGCGCCGCCTTCGGGTTGCCGGTGGTGCCGCTGGTGTAACACATGCTGGACGCGGAGTTTTCATCGAAGCTGGGCCAGCTGTAGTCGGCCGAATGCGGGGCAATCCAGGCTTCGTAGCTGCTCAGGTTGGGAATGCCGCTGTCCGTCGGCAACTTGTCGGCATCGCACAGGGCGATGTAGTGCTTGATGGTGTTGCATTTCGCGTGAAAGGCCTGGACCAGCGGCAGGAAGGACATGTCGAAAAACAGCACCTGGTCTTCGGCATGGTTGGCGATCCAGGACACCAGGTCGGGATGCAGGCGCGGGTTCAGGGTGTGCAGCACGCGGCCGGAGCCACTCACGCCGAAGTACAGTTCCAGGTGCCGGTAGCCGTTCCAGGCCAGCGTCGCCACGCGGTCGCTGAACTGCAGCTTGAGGGCGTCCAGCGCTTTCGCCACCTGGCGCGACCGGCGCGCCACATCACGGTAGGTGTAGCGATGGATGTCGCCCTCAACCCGGCGCGACACGATTTCCGCGTCGCCATGGTGGCGCTCGG